>Ga0210096_1000417_pt1 | contig 15124 bp, 15 predicted proteins | sample China_Galinas_PW_4_FD_184864 | JGI IMG/M metagenome (GOLD analysis project Ga0210096, IMG submission 184864) | Wetland microbial communities from San Francisco Bay, California, USA, that impact long-term carbon sequestration - China_Galinas_PWA_D2... | ecosystem: Environmental > Aquatic > Marine... | reverse complement strand
CGCCCGGGCGCGCGCCTGTATCTGCACTCCGACGGGCTGACCGAGGAGCGCAATGACCAGGGCGTGGTCTTCGGCCGTGAACGGATCATGGCGATCGTGGAATCCGCCCGCGACGAAGCGCTCGAAACCTCGATCGACCGGCTGATCGACGCTACGGTCTCGTGGAAGGGTGATGCGAATCTGCGTGACGACGTCTCGGTGCTGGCTGTGGATCTGAAACAATGACGGGGCAGACCGGGTGAGCGACCGAACTCGGGATACTGGCGGGCAGCCGCGGGAACTCGCCGGCATGCGCTTCAGAGCCAGCTCGGACCAGTTGTTCGGTGTTCGCGAACTGGTACGCGAAACCCTCGGCACCCGGGGCTGCGACAGATCCGAGGTCGATTCGGTGGTGCTGGCGGTGGACGAGGCCTGCGCAAACATCATTCGCCACGCCTATGGGGCCTGCGGAGTAGGTGATATCGTCATCCAGATCCTCGTCCAGGGCAACGATTGCGTGATCCGCCTGCGCGACTATGCCCAACGGGTGGACCCCGAGGCGGTTTGCTGCCAACCGCTACGGGAACTGAGTCCGGGTGGGCTCGGCATGGTCCTGATCGAGAAGACCATGGATCGATACGATTTCGCCGAGGCGGCGGACGGAAAAGGTAACGTGCTGGAGATGCGCAAGCGCATGAGCCTCTCGACAAAAAACTGAGGCGCGCAGTGACCCGCCCCCAACCGACTTAGATACAATGGCGGCGGTTCGCCGCTTAATGACACCAGAACAGGACAAACACCGGCATGGAAATGTCTACGCGCACCGAAGGCGCTTACACGGTCGTGGAATTGAAGGGTGAGGTCGATCTGCACTTCTCCCCGGGACTGAGGGACCGGTTGTTGAGCGAACTGGACGACGGGCATCCGGTGCTCGTCGATCTCGGGGAGGTCGGCTACATGGACAGCTCCGGAATCGCGTCCCTGGTGGAGGCCTATCAACTCGCCAGGAACAACGATCTGGATTTCGGGCTGGTGGGGGTGAAGGGACCGGTGTTGCAGGTCCTGCAGCTCTCGCGTCTCGACAAGGTGTTTCCGATCGACGCGACGGTCGACGAGCGCATCTCGCGCGACGCGGGTTGAACCGCTACGCGGGGAGCGAGAACCGTCATGCTCATGAACGCTCCACATTTGTTGCGAAATGACCCAGACTGATCCCGCCCCCGACACAGCGCAGGAGGTCCTGATCGATGTCCGGGGCGTCGTCGCTCGCTACGGGCACCGGTTGGTGCTCGACGGTGTCGATCTCGAGGTGCATTCCGGCGAGATCATGGTGATCATGGGAGTCAGCGGTTCCGGGAAGAGCACGCTGCTGCGCCTCATGCTCGGTTTGAAACAACCGACCCGCGGATCCATCCGTGTCATGGGGCACGAGGTCACGCGGGCGGGCACGCGGGAACTGTACCGCCTGAGGGAACAACTCGGCGTTGCCTTTCAGGGCGGGGCGATGATCGGGTCGCTGACCATCGGCGAGAACGTATCGCTGCCGCTGACCGAGCATACGGACCTGGACGTAAGGACCATACGCATCATCGCCCGGATGAAGTTGGAGATGATGGGCCTCAGCGACGTCGAGGATATGATGCCCGCGCAGCTCTCCGGCGGCATGCTCAAGCGGGCGGGACTGGCACGCGCCATCGTCGGGGATCCGAAGATCCTGTTCTTCGACGAGCCGTCGGCCGGGCTGGATCCCGTGACGGCCGTGGAACTGGACGAGCGGATCCTGCTGGCGCGCCGCGCCATGAATCTCACCATCGTCGTCGTCACCCACGAACTGGAAAGCGCTATCAAGATCGCCGACCGCATCGCCGTGATCCAGGACGGACGCGTGCTCGAGACCGGTACCGTCGAAGAGATTCGCGCGAGCGGCGACGAGCACATCCAGGACATGCTGCATCGCAGGCCCCGAAAGGAGACCATCGACCCGGATGCGTACCTCGACAGATTGACGAAATAGCGCATGTGCCGCGACGGGGTGAAACGGGTATGGGGCGGGCCTGGGGGCAACTTGCGGTGATTGCCGGCGCGCTGGTCCGTGGTATCGAGGCGGCAGGTGATCGCGCCCTGTATCACGTTCGCATGTCGGGGATGATGACCCTGTTGCTCCTGCGTTCGGTGGCGCGGGCAGTGACGCCTCCCTGGCGGCCGCGCCCCGTGATCCGGCAGATCCATTTCATCGGGGCGCGCTCGTGGTTGCTCATTGTCGTCTCCGGCGCATTCACCGGGATGGTGGTGGCGCTGCAGTTCCACGACACCCTGGTCCGGTTCGGTACCGTGAGTCTGCTGGGGTCTGCGGTAGGCCTTAGCCTGGTGCGCGAGCTCGGACCTGTGCTGGCCGCGCTGATGGTCATCGGGCGCGCAGGCTCCGCGACCTGTTCGGAGATCGGTATCATGCGGATCGATGAGCAGATCGACGCCCTGGAGTGCATGGCGATCGACCCGCACCGCTTTCTGCTCGCACCTCGCCTGGTGGGCGGGGTGATCTCCCAGCCGCTGCTCACCGCGATGTTCATCGTCGTCGGCGTCGTCGGGGGCTACTTCGTCGGCGTCGGTCTGTTCGGCATCAGTGCAGGCGCCTATTTCCAGGGCATGTACGATTCGGTCGTGTGGAACGATGTCAAGATGGGCCTTATCAAGTCGATCGTGTTCGGCCTGTTGATCGTGTGGATCTGTTCGGCCAAGGGGTTCCTCCTGCACCTGAACCGCGACGGCGCATTCGGCGCAGAGGGCGTGAGCCGCGCGACGACCGAGGCCGTGGTCCTGTCTTTCATCGCGGTGCTGTTCGCCGACTACGTCATCAGCTCGGTGATGGCGTAGGAAACCTCTGATTCATTCGCTGAATCGGCGTCTGCGGTGTTGCAAGCGGGCTCAAAATGCTCATGTATACGAGTAAACTGCGCTTTTTCGCCCCCTTGCGCCTACCATCCGCTCGCTTGATCGAATGAATCAGAGGTCCCCTATTGGACGGAAGAGGACAATCATGAAGCGCATCAACCTGGAACTGGGCGTGGGACTGTTTCTCATCGCGGGCATCGGCTGTCTGGCCTGGATCGCGGTCAAGCTCGGCGACGTGGGCCTGCTCCCGGACCGGACCTACCCGCTGAGCGCGCGGTTCGTGTCCATCTCGGGGCTCAAGGACGGGGCGACGGTCGAGTTGGCCGGCGTGCGCATCGGCCGGGTCTCGAATATCGACCTCGATAACGAGGACTACGAGGCCATCGTCGAGATGACCATCGACCAGAGCGTCCGGCTGCAGGAGGACACGATTGCCTCCATCAGGACCCAGGGGATCATCGGCGACCGGTTCATCAAGCTCTCCCCGGGCGGTTCTGACGTGTATCTGGAACCCGGCGAGGAGATCGCCGATACCGAGTCGGCCGTTCTGCTGGAGGAACTCATCAGCAAGTACATATTCGAAAGCGATAGCGGCAAGTAATCGGCCGCGGGGTACGGGAGGACGTATGCTTCATCACCGATCGATTTGCCTGTTGATAGCGTTTCTTTCCGTCGTTTTCCAGGGTTTCTCGGTAACCGCAGCCGGTCCTGCCGAGCAGGTTCGCGGCACCATCGACGACGTGCTCGTCGTCCTGCGCGACCCGGACCTCGCGCGGGGAGACCGGCACCAGCGCGTCCAGGACGCGATCGGGCAGCGCTTCGATTTCCCCCTGATGTCCCGTGCGGCTCTGTCGGTCAACTGGAAAAAGGCGACGACGGAACAGAAGCGGCGCTTCGTCGACCTTTTCACCGAGCTTCTCCTGCTCATCTGGACCGCACGTCTGGACGAGTATCACGACGAGGCGGTGCGGTATGGCGAGGAGAAGATCAAGGGCGATCGGGCGACGGTATCGACGTTCGTCGTTTCCAGGGACAAGGAAATCCCCGTCGACTACCGTCTGCACAACAAGAACGGCGAATGGCTGGTCTACGACGTCCTGATCGAGCATGTCAGCCAGGTCTCGAATTATCGCAACAGTTATCGCAGTATCGTCGAGGAGGTCGGTATCGACGGGCTGCTCGAGCGGTTGGAGACCAAGGTCGGGGAACTGCAGTCGAAGGATAGAGGCGCCGGAGACTGACCCGGAGGATTCCAATGCCGGACGACAATAGAGTGTCCAAATTAGAGGTGGCTCACCGTTTGAGCCGTCTACCCGGGTTCTATCCCACTGCCGAATCTGATCCCCCCTATCGCGGCGCTCGATCATGACGAGGCGGTCTCGTAATTCGGCGAGCGCGGGGATCGTCGGTCGGCGTCATCACGGACGCGTGCCAGGGTCACCGGGGTACGAGATGATGAAACGAAGCATGGCGTGGTCTACGGAGGGCATTGGAGTCGGCACCGGCCCCGATAATCCCCTCACCCTGTAGCGTGCACCGGCAGCGCCTGCAGCAGGCAGCAAGACTTGGAAATCGTCGATTGACACGAATATCGTGCAGCACTATATTCGTGCCCATGAAGAACATCACGATCAAGCTCGAAGACGACGTGGCCCAATGGGCCAGGGTCTGGGCGGCCCACCAGAACACCAGCGTATCGAAGGTACTGGGCGATGTACTCAAACGGATGATGAAGGAGAACACCGGTTACGCCCAGGCGATGCAGCAATACCTTTCGGTCGAACCCTCCCCTCTGAAAAAGTCCGGTGGTTACCCTTCCCGGGACGAACTGCATGAGCGATGAGTGTTTCGTTGACACGAATCTTTTAGTTTATGCCCGCGACAGCTCGGAAGAGACAAAACAACCCGTTGCAATGGCATGGCTCGCCGAGTTGTGGAAGCGCCAAACGGGAAGGACCAGCGTCCAGGTGCTGAACGAGTATTATGTGACCGTCACCCGCAAGTTGAATCCCGGACTTCACGTGAATCAGGCAAGGTCGGACGTACGAGCGCTGACGGTGTGGAGTCCGATCGCGATCGGTTCCCGGCTCATCGAGGCTACTTGGGAGATTGAGGAAGAAACTCACTATGCGTGGTGGGATGCGCTCGTAGTCACCTCCGCACTTTATCTGGGTTGCCGTTACCTGTTGAGCGAGGACATGCAGCATGGGCATTCCATCGGTGCATTGACTATTATCAATCCATTCTCGACGTCGGTTGACGAGTTACTGTGATTCCGTATCAACGGGCGCGTAAGCGCATAGAACGAGTCGGTGCTCAGAGAGGCGACCCGGTAGTCAGGAATTCGCCAGGCGTCGCAAGGCGTTTTCATGATTGTGAATCCCGGTACACACCAGAGGCACGGCTAGCACTGCGCTACTCAGCCTGGTCGCGCGAGGTCACCGAAGGGCCGAAGCAGTTTTCTGGTCGTGGGGTTCGAGTTCCAGACCCCGCACTTCTCAGGCGTCTTCTGAAAGCACAGCACGCCAAAGTCAGCAAGTTCGTCACCAACTTCGAGAAGAATCCAAGGCCAAGAACATATACTGAGATCTTTAAACAGTCCCGGCCGCGCGGTGGAATCCCCGTGTGTGTTCCAGGATGAGCTGCGACTCAGCGCGGAGCTACGCATATGAGACTGTGCGACCACCCAGGCCGGGTCGAGTCCTTCCCCGTATCCGGATCACCTGTTCTGCGAAGACTGGAGAGAAAAGTAGTGAGACGACACCTGCTCGCCGCGATGCTGGCTGGCCTAGCGCTGTTGCTACCGCTGCGTGCATTTGCGCAGGAGTCAGACGATCGATGGAAGTTCTCGATCATGCCGTACCTGTGGCTGCCGAGTCTGAACGGCGACCTCAACTACGGGCCTCCGTCATCGGGTCTCAGTACTCCCACCGTGAGCATTGACGCGGACAGCCTTCTCGACAACCTCGATCTTGCCCTGATGCTCGTCGGGACGGTGAGCAAGGGCCGGTGGATTATCGGCAGCGATGTCATCTATCTCAATTTTTCGGATGAGAACAGCTCCGTCGAGGGTGTCGATTTCAATCCCGGCTCGGGCCCGATCAATATCTCCACGACCAACCTTGATGCCGGCACCAGCAGTTCGCTGACGGGCTGGGTCTGGACGCTGGAGGGTGGCTACACCGTCGTGCAGAAGCCAAAGCTCAACCTCGCCGTGCTCGCCGGCTTCCGTTACCTCGGCGTGGATGCGAGTACCGACTGGCAATTGACGGGGACGGTCACAGGTACTGGGCCGCAAGGAGAGTCGTTGACCTTCTCCAGAACGGGAACCGTGAAGCAGTCGGAGAACATCTGGGCCGGCATCGCGGCGGTCAGGGGGGACTACCGCCTGGGCGGGGGTGGCTGGTTCACGAACGTTTACGCGGATGTCGGCGGCGGGTCCGACACGTTCACCTGGCAGGGCGCTGCGGGAATCGGTCATACCTTCCACTGGGGCGATATCCGGCTTGATTACCGTTATCTGTACTACAGCCAGGGCGGAGAGGAGCTGGTCGATAACCTTAGCTTCGGTGGCTTCGCGCTGGGTGCCAACTTCCGGTTTTAAGGCGATTGCCGGAGAATGGCATACCACGCGCCGGACAAAAACGCTGCGGGCATCAGGTGACTCCAGCGAAGCGGGGTAAGGCCAGCAAGCCCGAATCCACCGACGAGGGCCTGGAGAAAACAGCCGTGGAACGCCGCGCGGCCATGAGCCTCAAGTTTCGCGCCACTGCGCCGGCGTCGTCCCCGACCAACGTTTGAAGGCGCGGATGAACGTACTGACATCGGTATAGCCGAGTGCCTTCGCGATTTTTGGCAGAGTCGTCCGGCTCTCGGCAAGCATCTGCCGCGCGACTTCGTAGCGCACGGTTTCGAGTTCGCGGCGGTAGGTCGTGCCCGATTCATGTAGTCGCCGAAGCAAGGTACGCTCATGGAGGGAGAGCTGGCTGGCGATGTGATTCACCGCGATTTTCCGACTTGGCAATGACTTGCGCAGCAACCGGCGCAATATTTCGATCGTATCCCCGGGTCGGTGATTGTGAAGCTCGTTGGCCTCCTTTACGAGATGGTCGTGAAGCAGCGGATCCGCACTGGTTAGCGGATGGTCCAGCCAACAGGTCGGGAACACCACGGCGTTCTGCTCCGAGTCGAATCGAAGTGGCGCCCGGAAGAACTGCCTGTAGGGTGCAAGATCGTGCGGCGCTCGCCGCGAAAGCATCACCTCGGAAAGGTTCAAGTACGCTCCGGCAAGATCGCGCAGGATATTACAAGCCTGAGCTAAAGCGATGTCGTAGATCAGGTCGAGCGCCTCCGCTCCAGGCTGATGGACGCAGTAGCCCAGTAGGGTAACGCTGCCACGCTTTTCCAGTGTCGGCGCGCCGCCCTGATCGTGCAGATCCAGGTTGTGCACGAGATCACGAAGCCCGGCGCCGACATTGGGGGCGGACCGCGCGATGAAACCCGCGATACCTAGGGTAGACATGTTTGCGCGCTCACCAATGAGTAACCCCAGGTGCTGGACTCCGGTTACCGCTACGCAGTTTGCCAGCAGCTTGCTGCCAGCGGCATAGGAAATTTCAGTATCCGGTTCCTTGAACTGCTCCAGAGTGAACCCCGACTTTGCGAAGACGTCCTGTGGATCACAATCGAATTCGCGCAGAATTTCAGGTAGGTTCATCAGCGGGCTGACGCGGATGGTTCCATCCGGGACAACTCCATTGTCATGCACAGGTGAACGCCTGTACGCCAGCTTGCGCGCCACGGTCAGTTTCCTTTCATGGTTTGCGAGATTGTCAGCAATTGTCAATCTATTGTCTTGAACTGGCAATACTATGCGTGGCGCCGATCTGATCTAATTTGAGGGTCCTATTATTCCACCCTGAAAGTCAGGTTATCGCGAGGGCGCTGAAATCCCGGACTCGCCTTCAACCTGTCTGACCCCTAACCGAGTGAGGAGAACCGAATGAAGCGCCTGATACCGTTGTTGAGTTCCTTGCTGATAGCAAGCCTTGTGCCGTTCGCAGGGGCCCTGGCCGACGAAGAAGAAGCGGCGGCCGCGGATGCGGCGGTCACCATCGCCACGGTGGAAAGCATCGACCAGGCGACCCGTGCGGTCACGTTGCGGTTTCCGGACGGCACCACGTCGACATTCGTCGCGGGCGACGAGGTGCGTAACCTCGCACAGGTAAACAAGGGCGATGTCGTGATCATCGGGTACTTCGAGGGACTGGCGATCGCCCTCGAGCCGGAGGGCGCGGGAGCCCCGGAGCGAACCGAGGGGGTAGCGGTGACCCGCGCCGAGCCGGGTGAGAAACCGGCCGCGACGGTGACCGATACCCTCGAACTGGTGGCCACCGTGCAGGGTGTTGACGAGAAGTCGCGCACAGTGACCCTGAAAGGGCCCGAGCGGACTGCCACCTTCAAGGTGTCCGATGACATCGATCTGAGCAAAGTCAGCGTCGGCGACGAGGTGGTCGCGACCTACGTTCAACACCTCGCGGTGTCCGTGGAGCCCGCGCCCAAGGTCTCCGGCGAGGTGAAGCTCGAGAGCAAGGCGGTGGCCCTCGGTGTCGGCTTCGAGTGGGGCCATGGCACACTGACCATGTATGACGGCTCGGTGCATGAGTTCAAGGTCAAGGGTCTTTCCCTGCTCGACGTCGGTTTCTCCAACATCAAGGCCTCTGGGCAGGTGTACAAGCTAACCGACCCGAAGGACTTCGCGGGGACCTACGCCGCCGGGGCCGCGGGTGCGGCGCTCGTCAAGGGTGGCTCCGTCATGACCCTGAAGAATACCAAAGGCGTGGTGATGCAGCTCAAGTCCGAGCAGAAAGGGGCTCGTCTGACGCTTGCCGCCGAAGGCATCAAGATCAAGCTCGTGGAGTGATCCATCTCTCGAGTGTGGCACTTCACGTCTGACCGCGTTGTGTGAGTTTGCAGGGCTCTATCCGGGTGGGGAGTTTTCTTTGCGGTGCGATAGCCGTGACCCGCGGCTTATGAATCTCTGGGGGCGCCGGCGTTCGGTCTCTCTCTGACAGGAAAAACTCATGCCGAGAATCATGCTAACCACTCTGCTGCTGGGCGTGGTCCTTGCCCCGATACCGGGTGGGGCGCCCAACGCAGCTCAGGAGGAATTCACCGGAGATGAGGTCAGGCAGATCGCCGAGGAGGCCTACCTCTATGGCTTCCCGATGATCGTCGGTTACGACGTTCTGTACAAGTTCTTCATCGACCGCGACTCGGGCCAGTTCAAGGCGCCGATCAACCAGCTCCACAATGAGGCGCGCGTGTTCACGCCCAAGGATACGGGCATCAGCACGCCCAACAGCGACACGCCGTACTCGATGGCGTTCCTCGATCTGCGCGCGGAGCCCTATGTGCTCTGCATGCCCGAGATCGAGAAGGCGCGCTACTACGACGTGCAGCTCGTGGATCTGTACAGCGACAACTACGGGTACATGGGCAGCCGCACCACCGGCAACGGCGCCGGCTGCTATCTCGTCGCCGGGCCCGACTGGAGGGGCAAGACGCCGAAGAACGTCAAGAAGGCCTTCCGCAGCGAGACCCAGTTCAGCCTGGTGATCTACCGTACGCAGCTCTTCAACCCGGCCGACATGGACAACGTCAAGAAGGTCCAGGCCGGCTACGAGGTGCAGCCCCTGTCGGCGTTCCTCGGGCAGCCCGCGCCGCCCGCCGCACCAGCGGTCGACTGGCCGAAGTTCGAGCACGAGGGCTTCACGACGCGCTTCCCCGAGTACCTCGATTTCCTGCTGAAGTTCTGCCCGCCCATCGGAACGGCTGCGGTGGAGAAGTCGCTGCGCGTGAAGTTTGCACGGATTGGCATCGGCCCCGGCAAGAAGGTTCATCACAAGGACCTCCCGCCGGCGGTCAAGGCGGCGGTCGATAAAGGCGTGAAAGCCGCGTTCGCGAAGATCGGCAAGACGGCCGAGAGCGTCGGCACCGTGGTGAACGGCTGGCAGATCGGCTCGGCCGCGGGCAGCCGCGAGTTCTACAAGGGCGACTGGGCGCTGCGCGCCGCCGCCGCCAAGCTCGGCATCTACGGCAACAGCGAGGCCGAAGCGGTGTACCCGTTCACGCGCCACGATCCCAATGGCATCGTGCTCGACGGACGCAAGCACACCTACCAGGTGACCTTCGCACCGGGGCAGCTCCCGCCGGTCAACGCGTTCTGGTCAATCACGATGTACGACGGGCGCACCCAGCTCCTGATCGACAATCCGATCAACCGGTACCTCATCAACTCGCCGATGCTGCCGCAGCTCAAGAAGAACCGCGACGGCTCGATCACCCTCTACATCCAGAAGGACTCGCCGGGCAAGGAGCGCGAGTCGAACTGGCTGCCCGCGCCGGACGGGCCGATGTTCGTCGTCATGCGCATGTATTGGCCGAAGACCGAGGCGCCCTCGGTGTACCCGCTCGGCAAGGGGGCATGGAAGCCGCCCGCGCTCGTGCCGGTGCGAAACCTCAACGCGCTGGATGTGAAGCGCTTCGGCGACAAGTCGCTCGAGAACTTCATCCGCACCGACACGCGCTACGGCCACGACGGGCTGTTCCAGGGCCCGCGCGGCTGGGGTTACTGGCACTACCTCGAGTACCCGCGGCCGATCCAGAACCCGAACCTGTGGCCCGACATGCAGTCGACGTACTTCATCGGCCGCCTGGCGATGCCCGCGGGAAGCAGCCTGACGCTGCACTACAGCTTCCCGCACGCCCGCTACTTCCAGTTCGCACTCTATAAGCAAGAGCATGGCACCTTCGTCTCCATCGGCGAGGACCTCTCCGGGCCGCAGTTCGAGCCGGCCCCGGGCTCCATCAACCCGTTTCGGGTCGGCGCCGACCGGCTCACCGACAAGCGCGACTTCACCCTGCGGATCCTGGCCGACGATGCCCCGTCGGACAAAAAGCAGCGCGCGGCGAACACGCTCTACGTGGACAAGGATGGGGGAGAGCTCATGTTCGTCAATCGCACCTATCTCTCCGACCAGGGCAGCGACGGCGCGGGCTGGGGCTCGGCGGACTCGCCCGCCGGGGGCCCAGGACTGCCGACGTACTCCGGCACGCTCGCCGACGGCACCAAGCTCTCGGCTGCCGAAGTGGTCATGCAGTTCGCCCGGCGCATGGAGGCACCCAAGCCGCCCGTCACCGCCGAGCAGTGGGAGATGCTGGTGCACGCGAAGGACAACGATCCGGCCCTCGATCCGGCGACCGCGCCCGCGCGCAAGGAGCCCAAATGGGAGAAGTACTGGAACGTCCGGTACTCAATCCTCGGCTCGTTCAAGACGCCGCAAGCACGCGCCAAGATCCCGTACGCCGGCGCCACCGACGGGGGCGGCGATCCCGAGACCGAGTACATGTTCGTCCAGCTCTCGCGCAAGTTCGGGCCGGTGTACGTGATGCGCGGAAAGATGCCCACCTTTCCCGACACCTACGCCGGCTCAGGCGGGAAGGGCCTCGAGGTGATGCCGGCGGCGCAGACCCAGTACTGGTCGATCGTGAGCTGCGAGGCCATGCCGTCCGGGCAGATCGTCGACGCCCTGACCGACATGCAGGTGCCGCTGGACAAGGACGGCAACTACACGATCGTGTACAGCCGCAAGGAGGACCGGCCGGCGAACGCGACGGATGAGAACGGCGTGGCGTGGATCGAGTGGAGCCCGCGCGGCGAGGGCATCGACGGGCCGAAGAACCGCCCCGACTTCGGCATGCTGATGCTGCGCTTCATTGCCAACGATCCAGCCTGGAAACAGAGCCCCAACCTCGTGACCAAGCCCGGCATGGAGGCGGCCGTCATGGGTCCGTACTATCCCCGGGGCTACTACACCACCAGGGCGGAGTTCGAGGCGAGCGGAGCGAAGAAGTAAGAGCTGCGAGGCGCCAAGCGCCCCGCACGCAATAAGAGCAAGTCGTGCTACGAACAACGCATCGCACGGGGGAGTGACATGACAAGGTCTTCGGTCTTCAAATGGGCGGGGCTCGCGATCGTCGTCGTGCTCGCGATCATCGTCTACCGCCTGCTCGGGCCGGTCATCGGCGGCAAGGTCGAGCAGCAGGTCGCCAAGGTCGGCCTCACCCCGAACCAGGTCGCCGCCCACGGCCCGCTGCCCGGCGAGGTGAGCCTGTACGCCAGGGAACTGGCCTGCCAGCAGCAAATCCCGACGCCGGGCTACTTCTCCTCGCTCAACGGCGCGGAGATTGCCGATGCCGCGCGCAGTGGCGTCTTCCCCTGCGCAACTTTCACCGGATCGATGGACGGTCCCAACCAGGTGTATGCGTGGCGCAGTGCCGATGACTACCCGGGTGTGTCCTACATCAACAACCGAAAACCCGGTGAGTTGTACATCGTCGGCGGCGAGTACCCGACCCTTGCAGACCCCAACATGGTGGGGCCCTTTGTTGCCAAGGCCGATGCGACCACCGGCGAACAGATCTGGCGGACCTTCCTGGACAACCTCAATGCCTCGGGCAGGTGGATCGGCAACGCCAACCTAAACATCCTCGAAAACGGCAACATCGTGTTCGCCTGGTCGAACCGGATCGTGCTCATCGACGGCGACACGGGCCTGATCCTGAAGCACAACATGCTGCCCACCGGGGAGGCGCCCATCGCGGACGTGAACTTCAAGCACCTGACGATCGCGCCGGACGGCACGCTGATCCTCAAGGATCAGACCCGGCCTTTCGGTTGCACGCTTCAGGGCACGGTCGCCATCATCAAGTGTGCCGAGGAGGGAATGAAGCAGCCCAACTCGCAGTTGGTGGCGGTCGATCCCGACACGCTCGAGATTCTGCATGATATCCCGTTGCCGGAGCCGTCCACCGTACCTCACGCCATCACCATGTTCGAGGGCAAGATTGCCATCTATCTCGGCATGAACCAGAGTGCTCGGCGTGCCTTTTGGGACCCGGCAACGAAGAAACTCGCGATGGACGAATCCTGGGTGATTTACCCGATGCAGAAGGGCCAGACGTCCGCCACCGCGCCGAGTCTGATCGGCGACTGGGTCGGATTCCAGCTCAATGGTATCGGCAGCGAGACGGTCTCGTCGAGCATCGTGGTGGCGAGCCAGAAGGACGCAAAGAAGATGCAGATCATCTTTCCGTTCGGGGAGCTCAAGAAAGGCGAGTGGAGCTTCGCCCCGCCCAAGGCGGGGGCCGACCCCGAGAACAACATGATTTACTCGGCCGACGTGGGTCTCGGCAAGGTGGCGGGCATCAAGCTCGACCAGGCCACCGGTGAGCTGAAGGTAGCGTTCGTTCTCGATGACAGGAGTACCACCTTTCAGCCGGTGCTCGGGCCAAAGGACAAGCGAGTGTTGCTGCTGACCAATATGAAGAAGAACGTGGAGAAGGAGCCCATCAAGGGCGCCCTGTTCACCGAGAACTACACCGAGCAACTCACCTGGCGCGACGCCGCGACCGGCAGGATCCTCGCCGCGTCCGACTTCTTCGAACCGCTGTCCATCAATGGACTCACGCCTCCGGGCTTCGGCGGCCGGATCTACTTCCCGACCGCGGTCGGGAAGGGCTTTTATGTGTTGCAGGTCATGCCGAAGGCCTCTCCGCCGGCGGGAAATTGATGGAGGAACGGCGCCGTGCTTACCAAGGTGCCGTCCACGGCACTTGAATGGAGTAGCATTCATAGCGTAGTTGGATCCCTTAGCGAAACTGTCATCCGAGGAGAACACAATGAAGGTACCGAGTTTCAGGATGGCTCCCGCGTTTCTCGCGTTCGGAGCACTGGCGCTGTCGATGAGCATCTCGACGGTGGTCGCGGCACAGGCGCCGGCAGTGGATCCGGCCGCGGTGCAAACTCTCAAGCGCATGACCGACTTCGTCAGCGGACTGAAGCAGTTCAGCGCACACACGGAGAACACCCTCGAAGACCAGCTCGACTCGGGACAGAGGATCGATCTGGATATCGCGGCGAACGTGACGGTTCGGCGGCCCAACAAGCTGCATGCCGCACGCGCGGGTGAACGGGTCAGCCAGGATTTCTACTACGACGGCAAGACCCTGACCCTCTACAATCCGTCCGACAAGGTCTATGCAACGGAACCCGCACCCGCAACGATCGAGAAGATGCTCGACTATGCGCGCGAAGACCTGGGGGTCATCGTTCCGGCGTCGGACCTTGTGTATCGCAATGCGTTCGGGATCCTGATGCAGGACGTCACCTCCGCCGTCGTCCTCGGCAAGGTGAGCATCGGGGGCGAAACCTGCGATCACCTGGCCTTCGGCCGGCCCGATGTCGACTTTCAGATCTGGATTGCCGACGGGGATCGGCCCCTGCCCTGCAAGTATGTCGTGACCGACACCAGCACACCGGCGCAGATCAGCACGGTCACCGTCATGAGCGACTGGAACCTCGCCCCAAAGGTGCCCGATACCGCGTTCGAGTTTGTCCCGCCTGAAGGGGTGCAGGCTATTTCGTTCCTGCCGCTCGAAAAGTCAAGTGGTTCAGCGCGCTGACAGTGGAGAAAAATTCGTGAAGACCCTCTTCAAGTTCGTATTACTCGCCTCAACGGCCATTTTCGTGTTCATGGCTGACTTCACGCCACGGTCGTCCGCCTCGACGCCGACGCAGGGTTTCCAATTGGTTTCGGAGGCGCACGCTTTATGGGGCAGGCAGCGACGGACGCGCCGTCGGGGGCTCGCTGTCGGGTATGCCGCCGGTAGTGCCTCGGGCGCCGCGGCGGCCAGTGCGGCGGCATCCGCACCGCAGCAGCAGGCCGCACCGGCACAGCCGCAAAAAGCCGCGCCGGCCTCCCCGCAGCAGGCCGGGGCAGGAGCACTGCCCGAGGGGACCGTCGTTTCCAAGCTCCCCGCAGGTTGCACCACTACGCAGGCCAGCGGTGTCGAGTACTATCACTGTGGGGCAAACTACTACCGCGCGGCATTTCAGGGAAACAGCCTGGTCTATGTGACGGCGAAGCCCTGAGTCATATCCTGAGTATCGAAAGCGCAGGATAACCGGATGAATACCGGTAGCCCTGCCGGCGGTGTCTACAGAAATTGCCGCCCGTAGTAACGGCCAATGCCGATCCTGGTCAGGCGAGATTTACGATGGGCGGCGATTATGCCGAACGTTGTCGCCCACCGCACCGAGACAGATATCGGCATGGCATTTGATGAGGAGACGCATGATGAACATCAGCAATCAGATCGAGCACAAGAAACTTTTTCCTGGGCTGCGTTA
>Ga0210096_1000416_pt1 | contig 15209 bp, 11 predicted proteins | sample China_Galinas_PW_4_FD_184864 | JGI IMG/M metagenome (GOLD analysis project Ga0210096, IMG submission 184864) | Wetland microbial communities from San Francisco Bay, California, USA, that impact long-term carbon sequestration - China_Galinas_PWA_D2... | ecosystem: Environmental > Aquatic > Marine... | reverse complement strand
TAACCACCCGGCCCGCCGGGACCGTACATCCTGCCTCCGGGACCACCTTCATAACCGCCCGGCCCGCCGGGACCGCCCATCCTGCCACCCGGACCACCTTCATAACCGCCCGGCCCGCCGGGACCGTACATCCTGCCGCCCGGCCCGCCGGGACCGTACATCCTGCCACCCGGACCACCTTCATAACCGCCCGGCCCGCCGGGACCGCCCATCATGCCACCGGGACCGCCCATCATGCCGCCGGGACCGCCTTCGGGAGCACTCATGCCATGCATCATCTTCATGTGTTTCTGCATTGTCTGCATGTGCGCTTGCATCAGCTTCTGGCGTTCCTTCGGGTCAGTCGTCGCCTGGATTTTTTCCATCTGTTGCTGCATTTCGTTCATGTTTTCCTGCAGTTGGGACTGTTGCCGGAGTTTTTCCATCTGTTGCTGCATTTCTTTCATTTTCTTCTGCATCTGAGACAGTTGCATCTCCGTGTCCACGCTCTTCACCGACCCGGAGGGCGTGGTTGTTTTCTGTGCTGATACGATTGGCGCTGACAGGGCGCTGGCAATGATCGCCGCAGCGAGTATTGAAGTTTTCATGGTGATCTTTCCTTATGAGGTTGAATAAATTCATGTTTCGGTTGCTCTCGGTGACTGTCCGTGAGAAGTGCGATGTCCGGTACGAAGACAGACAAGGTTGGAAGCGATATCTACCTGATCCCGTTCGTGTCCACGCTTCCCGTCATTGCACCGCAGACGTCTTGAACGCGTCACCCCTGTGGGGAGCGTAATTCCGGCGCCTCACCGCTGAGAGGGACTCTACGTGAACTGCATCATCATGTCTGTGCGTTATCGTACATAGTCAGGATCCAGGCAGTTGGATCGTCGATCTTAAGGTCACAATTGCCTGCATGGTCGATCATGTGTACTTGTCCCCGGGTGGGGCCATCAGGGTGTTCGCAGTCCATTGCAGTGCCTGGAGAATCGGGGCGGGGGAGTGCACCTGCTCTGCGGCGAGCAGAAACCGGGCCCGGCGTGGCGCCGGTCCTGCCTCTCCGCACACGACCTGTACGCGGTCCTGGCGCAAGACAAGCACCATGAGACAGGTTCTAGTTGTTCTTGTCCCACATCACGTCGCATTTTGCCTTTGCCGCCGCCTTGAGCAATTCGATTACCGGCAAGGCGCGGTGCGGGAGACTTACGGCAGGTTCATCGTCCTCTTCTTCCGCAGACTCTTGCGGCTCCGGCAACTGCTCGTCGGCCTCGATCGCAGCCTCCAGACGCTCCAGCGCCGCCTGGACGTCTGCTGCAAGCAGAGCGCCGGGCACCGTACCGCTGTGTCCCATCAGTTTGAGCAGTCGGATTGCCACGTCGCCGAACATCGTGATGCTCGCGTAGGCCGGGCAGGAAAAGGTTACCAGCATGATCACATCCTCTCTGATGCTTGCGTTACAGGCAGCGCCCCGCATCTGCCTGCTTTCCCGTTCGCTCAGGGCGCACGGAACACAGGATAGCCCCTGCATCCGCGAACGTCACGCGGTGTCTTGTTTGACATCGTGGCTTGCAGCCGGAATCGTCAGGCCGGGCATGAATGGCGCATCGCCGGTGCGGATAGTGTGCAACAAGCGGACCGCTTCAGACGCCGGTTTCCTTGGGTTCTCAACCCTTCTGACCGGGCGCCTCGAGCGCGGCACCACGGTTCAAGCGACGCACCAGCCGCCCCATGGTCAGTGCCTGCACCAGAATGCTGAAAATCACCACCACATAAGTAGCCGCGACGATGGTTTCGCGTCCGGGCATTTGCGGCAGGGACAGCGCCAACGCCACCGAGATTCCGCCGCGCAAACCGCCCCAGGTCATGATCTTGATCGTGTTCGGCGTGAACACCCTGAAGCGGCTCATGGCCATGATCGGCAGCCCCACGCTCACCCAGCGCGAGAACAACACGATGGGGATGGCGATCAGTCCCGGCAGCATCTGGTTGACCGACAGGGACAGGGCGATCACCTCCAGTCCGATCAGACCGAAGAGCAGGAGATTCAACAGTTCGTCGATCAGTTCCCAAAAGGAGAACAGATGCTGGCGAGTCAGTTCGGACATGGCATACTCCTTGCCCTGGTTACCCACCATCAGCCCCATGAGCACGACGGCAATCGGCGCAGAAGTATGCAGCGATTCCGCGAACGCGTAGCCCGCGCTCGCCAATGAAAGCGTAATCAGGATTTCCACGGCGTAACTGTCGATGCCCTTCAGGAGGTAATAGCCCAGGTAACCCAGTACCAGCCCCACGACCACCCCTCCGACAACTTCCTCGGCGAGCAGCGTCAGCACTTCGGACGTTGACGCGTCGTGCCCGTTGGTGACCACGCTCAACAGTGTCAGAAAGACCACGACGCCGGTACCGTCGTTGAACAGGCTCTCACCGGCGATCTTGGTTTCCAGCATCTTCGGTACACCGACCTTGCGCAGGATGCCCAGCACCGCGATCGGATCGGTCGGCGAAATCAACGCCCCGAACAGCAGGCTGTTGATCAGCGGCACCTCGAAGCCGAGCAGCTGCGCGCCGAGGTAAAACCCCGTGCCGACAATGGCCGTGGACAGCACGACCCCGACGGTGGCTAGGACGAGGATGACCCATTTTTCCCTGGTGATATCGCCGAGATTGACGTGCAGGCTGCCGGCGAACAACAGCATGCCCAGCATGCCCTGGAACACCACTTTCGAGAAATCGATCCCCGCGACGGCTTGTTGCGCCCAGCTGGCCACGGCAGGATTATAGGTACCGATGATGGCGATAATAATCGAGACAACCAGCCCGATGGCCGTGATGCCGATGATGTCGGGAAGCCGCGTAACCCGGCAATTGAAATAACCGAAGAGCGCCACCAGCGTCACGATAAGACCCATGGCGTGGAACAGACTCACGTGTTGACCCTCCTTCTGTCAGTGCGGGCTGGATTTGCCCGGCTCAGTCGCCAGCAGGGGCTTGTTTCACCAACTGCCCGCGGATCGACGGCAATCCCTGCCGGCAGCATCCTTTGGATTATCTGCCCTTTTTCTTTCCCGATGCCAGGATCGAGCGGCCCAGGGCCTGCTGCACTCATCAATCACTGTGGCTACTAGGCAAGCATACACCGCCGTAGTAGTCTTCATGAGTAACAGACGGCGCTCGGCGCCCTCAGAAACCGTTCACTCACATGCAGCCCATTCAAGATCGAAGGCATCGGCCGCCTGACCAACCCGGTGGGAACGGCATAAAGCGCAGGCGAGGTCGTTGGTGGCTGGCCCTGTGCTGCGCGCTCGGGTTGGTGTTTGCAAGCCCGGCCAGCGCCGGTCGGATCCTGGTGCTGGTGCACGGCTTCCTCGGCGACCCTGCTTCCTGGCAGCAGAGCGGAGTCCTGCCTGTGTTGGAGCAGGCCGGCTGGAAATTCGCCGGCAACTGGCAGTCGACCCAGTCCGGGGTGCAGCTGAAGCCGGCCGGGCAACCCGCCGGGGAATTTGCGATTTACACGGTCGACCTGCCTTCCACCGCCCCGCTGATGGAGCAGGCGCGCTTTCTCGGCGGGATGCTGGGTGCCATCGCGAAACTGCACCCAACGGACACTGTCGACCTGATCGGGCATTCGGCCGGGGGCGTGGTGGCCCGGCTCGCGCTGGTGAACTACGGCGCGGGCACGGTTACCCGACTGATTACCATCGCCGCGCCAAATCTGGGCACCGAGCGCGCCTCGCAGGCGCTGGATGCGACCGACGACAGCGGGATGTTCGGCGGGATCAAGCGCTGGTTCGTAAAACGCAAGGTGGGAGACGACATGTATCGCACCATCCAGTCTTCGCGCTGGGCCCTCTCGGATCTCGCCCCGCCGGTGCCCGGCAACCTGCTGTACTGGCTCAACAATCGTCAGCACCCTGACATCGTTTACGTCGCAGTGGTCCGCGGCACCGCATTCGGGATGCCGGGTGACCAGGTAGTGCCGGCAGCCAGTCAGGACCTCCGCCGGGTGCCCGCGCTGAATAGCCGGGCCAGCATCCGGGTTGTGGCCGGCGATCACCAACTCAGCCGCCAGGACGGGCTGCTGCTGTCGGAGCTGGTGTCAAGACCCGCCAGCGCCACAGCGACCGCGACGCAGTGATGCGGCAGGCCGGTCAGGATCGGCGCACTCATCCGATTCGGTACATGACGCGTCCGGAGCCTCTCTTCAGGATATCGTCCCTGTGCGGAACCGCCACGTCATCGCGGTGCGGTATGAGTGTCACCGTATCGGTTTCATGCTCATGCGTTTGAGGAATACGTTGACGCAGCCGTCACCCGTTCCGTCTACCTTTTCCGAATCTCGCGTTCCGCCTCAAGCCAGTCCTGATCGGCATGACCCTCGCGGTGGCCGCGTTGCTCGTAGAGTTCATAGGCGCGCCTGGCAATCTGCGGCGTTACATCGGCGGGTGTCTTGCCCAACAGGGGTGCGGCGGTTGGGTCGAACACCCGATACGCGAACAGTTTCACGCGGTCGGTAACGAGGAACCACACCAGCGCATAACTCCAGACGAACAACGCCCAGCCCCAGCCGAGCGGTGTCATAAATACCCCGTAAACCGCGATCAGCGTCGCCACCAGTTGCGTGCCGAATACCGCCAGCAGCAAGATCCGCGCGGGGCGTATCGACCAGAACGGGCCGCGCGTGCGCGTCAGGAAAATCGTCAGGTGCCCTGCCACGGACAGTAGCAGGTACATCAGCGTCTGGATGTGTGCGCGATCGAGGTGATAGACACGCTCAGCGAGGTAAAACAGGCCAAACGCAGCCATGGGTCCGATGACACCCAGTACCGTGGCAACGCCCAGCACCAGGCGCATGTTCCAGGCCTCAGGCTTGTCCTTGTAATGAACGTTGTCATAGGCGATAGACAGGATCGCCCCGTCATTGAGCAATGCCAGCATCACGATCATCACCGCCGTCAACGGATAAAAGTTGAAGATCAGGATCGCCAGCATCATGAACAGCAGCACGCGCAGCGTCTCGGCGATGCGGTAGATCGCGTAGCTGTTCATGCGCTGGAAGATCTTCCGGCTCTCCTTGATGGCGTCGATGATCACCGACAGGCCGGACGTCAGCAGCACGATGGAGGCCGCCGCACGCGCCGCGTCCGTTGCACCCGAAACGGCTATGCCGCAGTCGGCCTTCTTCAGTGCGGGGGCGTCGTTCACCCCGTCACCGGTCATGCCGACGATGTGGCCGCGTTGCTGCAGGACGTCCACGATGTGGAACTTGTGTTCGGGGAACACCTGGGCGAAGCCGTCCGCCTTCTCGATGGACTCCGCCAGTTGCGTCGTCTCGTGCTGCCTGGTGTCGCCAAAGCCGCTGGCATCGAGGATATTCGTACCCAGCCCCAATTTTCCGGCGGTTTCGCGCGCGATGGCCAGTGCATCGCCCGTCACCATCTTGACATTGACGCCCATCTGCCGGGCCGTTGCGATGGTCGCCCTGGCCTGTTCGCGCGGCGGATCGAACAGGGGCAACACGCCGAGAAACTGCCATTGGCCAGCCTGATCGGCCCGCGCCACGCCCAGGGAACGGAACCCGCGCGCCGCAAATTCATTGACGGCTTTATCTACAGCGGAGATCACATCATCGGCATTGGCAGATAATTCCAGAATTACCTGCGGCGCGCCCTTGGTCACCCTGAACTCGTTGCCGTCCGCGCCCTTGACGGTGGCCTCGGTGCGTTTATGCACCGGATCGAACGGCTGGAAATGAAGCACGTGATAGCCTTTCAAGGCCTGATCGTTATTCAGGCCACCCAGCACGGCCAGATCAATGGTATCTTTATTGTCCGCGCGCGACGCCAGCGCAGCGTTGAGGACGACCTGCTCCGCAGGGATTCCGTTCACGCTGAACGGCTCGCCCAGGGTCAGCCTGTTCTGGGTCAGGGTGCCGGTCTTGTCCGAGCACAGCACGTCCACGCCCGCCAGTTCCTCGATGGCCGCCAGGCGCGTCACGATCGCCTCTTTTTTGGCCAGCAGGCGCGCGCCGACCGCCATGGTCACCGACAGCACCGTGGGCATCGCCACGGGAATCGCGGCCACGGTCAGCACCAGGGCGAACTGCAAGGTGGTGAGAATCGGGTCGCCGCGGAACAGCGCGACGGTGATGATCACCGCCACCAGTGACACCGCGAGGATGATCAGGTAATTGCCGATCTTCAACACCGCGCGTTGAAAATGGCTGACGGTCTGCGCCCCCTGCACCAGTTGTGCCGTCTTTCCAAAGTAGGTGTCCGCACCCGTGGCATAGACCAGTGCGTCGATTTCGCCGGTGCGGATGATCGAACCCGAGAACACCGCCTCGCCGGACTGGTGCGTGACGGGCAAGGACTCCCCCGTCAGCGCGGATTGATCCACTTCGATCGGATCACCCTCCAGCAGGCGCGCATCCGCCGGCACGATGTCGCCCAGGCGCAGATGGATGACATCGCCCGGCACCAGCTCGCGCACCGCCGGGGACGTCCACTTCCCATCGCGTTTCACCCGGGCCTTGATCGCCAGTTTGGCTTTCAGTGCGGCGATGGCGTTGCCCGCCTGGTGTTCTTCCCAGAATCCGACCACGGCATTGGCCACAAGCAGCACGAGAATGATGCCAAAGTCCGGCCAATGCCGGTCGACCGCCGAGAGGATCACGGCCGCTTCGATCATCCACGGGATCGGCCCCCAGAAATAGCTCAGGAATTTCAGGAACGGATTGGTCTTCTTCTCTTCGATTTCGTTCGGCCCATATTGGGCCAGCCGCTTCTGCGCCTCGGCCTGACTGAGGCCATCTGGCGACGACCTCAAGTTTGCCTCCAGTTCCGGCATGGAAAGGGATTTCAGATCGTGCTTCGCATTTGACCTGGCCCCCGATTTCGATTCGGGTGCCTTGGGCTGGCCGGCATCGGGTTCCATAATCGGTATTCTCCTGCCTTGCCTATGCCGCTGGTTCCGGGAATTGCTGGATATGCGCATTCATCCGGGGTTGCTCCACTTCCAGTTGCGGATCTCCGGCATGTCCTCGCCGTGCCTGTTGATGTACTGCTTGTGCTCGATCAGCTTGTCCTTCAGCTGCTGCTTCAGGTAGACGCCCTTGTCGCCGGTCTGCGGCAGGCGGTCGATGGTGTCCATGACGAGGTGGAAGCGGTCCAGATCGTTCAACACCGTCATATCGAAGGGCGTGGTGATGGTGCCTTCTTCCTTGTAACCGCGAACGTGGATGTTGTCGTGATTGGTGCGGCGGTAGGTCAGCCGGTGGATCAACCACGGGTAGGCATGGTAGGCGAAGATCACCGGCTTGTCCCTGGTGAAGAGTTCGTCGAAATCCATGTCGCTCAGGCCGTGCGGGTGCTCGCTGGGCGGCTGCAGCTTCATGAGGTCGACGACGTTGACCACGCGGATTTTCAGCTCGGGCAGGTGCTCGCGCAGGATGGAGACGGCGGCGAGCGTCTCCAGCGTGGGCACGTCGCCACAGCAGGCCATGACCACGTCCGGCGCAACGGCCTGGTCGTTGCTGGCCCACTGCCAGATGCCGATGCCCTCGCTGCAGTGCTTGACGGCGGCGTCCATCGTCAGCCACTGCGGCGCGGGGTGTTTGCCCGCGACCACGACGTTGACGTAATGACGGCTCTTCAGGCAATGGTTCATCACCGACAGCAGGCAGTTGGCATCCGGCGGAAAGTACACGCGCACCACCTCGGCCTTCTTGTTGACGACGTGGTCGATGAAACCGGGATCCTGGTGGGTGAAGCCGTTGTGATCCTGGCGCCAGACATGCGAGGTCAGCAGGTAGTTCAGCGAGGCGATCTTGCGCCGCCACGGCAGGTGCGCGGTGACCTTCAGCCACTTGGCGTGCTGGTTGAACATCGAATCGATGATGTGGATGAACGCCTCATAGCAGTTGAACAGCCCGTGCCGACCGGTGAGCAGGTAGCCCTCGAGCCAACCCTCGCACTGGTGCTCGCTGAGCATTTCCATCACGCGCCCGGTGGGCGCAAGCCATTCGTCGTTCGGCACGTTCGCGGCATCCCACTGGCGTGGAGTCACTTCAAACAGGGCCTCCAGGCCGTTGGAGAGCGTCTCGTCAGGACCGAAGACACGGAAATTGCGCTGTTCGTCGTTCAGTTTCACCACATCGCGCAGGAAAGGCCCGAGCACATGGGTGTCGCCGATGCCAGGCGTCCCCGGCGCGGGCACGTCGGCCGCGTAGTCGCGGAAATCCGGCATGCGCAGCTCACGCAGCAGCATGCCGCCGTTGGCATGCGGATTGGCGCCCATGCGGCGTTCGCCCCGGGGCGCCAGTTCGGCCAGTTCCGGCTTCAGGCGGCCCTGGCTCTCGAAGAGCTCCTCCGGCCGGTAGCTCTTGAGCCAGTCTTCCAGCAGCTTGAGGTGTTCGGGATGAGCCCTCGGGTGGAGCGGCACCTGGTGCGCACGGAAGGTACCCTCAACCTGCAGGCCATCGACTATCTTCGGCCCGGTCCAGCCCTTGGGTGACTTGAGGACGATCATCGGCCAGCGCGGCCGGGTGGTGTCGTTATTGTTGCGTGCATTGCTCTGGATCTGCCGGATGTCCTCGATGGCCTTTTCCAACGTGCTGGCCATGAGCTGATGCATCGTTTCCGGTTCATCTCCTTCCACAAAGTAGGGCGTCCAGCCGCAGCCACGCAGAAATTGCTCCAGTTCCTCATGCTCGACGCGGGCCAGGACGGTCGGGTTGCTGATCTTGTAGCCATTGAGATGCAGGATCGGCAGCACCGCGCCGTCGGTGATCGGGTCGAGAAACTTGTTGGACTGCCAGGCAGTCGCCAGGGGACCGGTCTCCGCTTCCCCATCGCCGACGACGCAGGCGACGATCAGATCGGGATTGTCGAACACCGCCCCGAACGCATGGCTGAGCGAATAGCCCAGTTCACCGCCTTCGTGGATCGAGCCCGGGCACTCGGGCGAGGCGTGGCTGGGAATACCGCCGGGAAACGAGAACTGCGTGAAGAGCTTCCGCAGGCCGGCCTCATCCTGGCTGATGTTGGGATAGATCTCGCTGTAAGTGCCTTCGAGATAGGTGTTACCCACCACCGCTGGACCGCCGTGACCGGGGCCGGAGACGTAGATCATGTCGAGGTCGTATTTTTTGATGACCCGGTTCAGGTGTACATATATGAAGTTCTGCCCGGGGGTCGTCCCCCAGTGTCCCAGCAGCAAGTGCTTCACATCTGCGAGCGTCAGCGGGCGCTTCAGCAGCGGATTGTCATAAAGATAGATCTGGCCGACGGAAAGGTAGTTCGCGGCGCGCCAGTAGGCATCCATCTTGTGGAGCTGATTCGGCGCAAGTGTGTCCGGTTTCATAGTCCAGGTTTCCTGTGTTCATCGAGATTGAGAGCGCGGATGACTAGTCTCGCAATCATGAGCGCCTCGTCGGTGCGGATGACCCGCACATTGACGCGGCCGGTTTCCGGCGAAATCCGTGCTGCGCTCTGCGCATTGCGCTCCTGGTTGACCTCGATGCCGAGAAAGCCGAGCCCCTTGCAAATCCTCTCCCGGATGAGCGGCGAGTTTTCACCGATGCCGCCAGCGAACACCAGCGTGTCCAGTCCGCCCAGCGCCGCCGCATAGGCGCCGATGCATTTCTTGATCTGGTAACAAAACAGCGCAACCGCCTCGGCCGCCCGCACGTCCTGTGTTTCATGATCGAGCAAGTCGCGCATGTCGGCGCTGGTCTCGGATATACCGAGCAGCCCGGATCGGGTATTGACCATTTCGTTGAATTGTTTCGCGCTCATATTTTCAGTTCGCGCCAGATACAAAACCAGTCCGGGATCGAGATCACCGGAGCGGGTGCCCATCGGCACCCCGGCAGCCGGGGTGAGACCCATGCTGGTATCCACGGGTTTACCGTCACGCACCGCCGCCAGGCTCGCGCCATTGCCGAGGTGGGCAAGGACGACCCGGCCTTGCGCCGCTTCGGCTCCGGCCTGGCGGGCCAGTTCTCCCATTAGAAACGCATACGACAAACCGTGAAACCCGTACCGCCGCACGCCCTGCACCTCGTAGCGGCGCGGGATCGGCAACAGTTGCGCCACGCGCGGCAGGTCGTGGTGGAATGCCGTGTCGAAACACGCTACTTGCGGCAGGTCGGGAAATCGGCGGTGAAACGCCTCGGTCAGCAGGATCTCTTCAGGCAGATGCCCCGGATCGAATGGGCTTAGCCGGTGCAACTCCGCAACCATTTCTGCAGTGATTCGCTGCGGCCGGCTGTACTTCGGCCCACCATGCACCACGCGATGTCCCACCGCGGTCAATGCATCACCACCGCTGCGTTCCTCGATCCAGTCCATCAGTGTGTCCACCGCCACCGTGTGATCCGGAGCCGCTACCAGGCGCGAAAAGCTGTCCGCCGGGGACATGCCTTTTACGCACAATTTGGCCTCCGGCAGTCCGATCCGCTCAATCACGCCCTCCAGAATCCGTCGGAGCGAGTCACCGGTCTCGAACAGCGCGAACTTGATGCTCGACGAGCCACCGTTGATCGTCAGGATGCGTGGGTTAGCTGGTTTGCTCATGGATGGGTCCGTCCATCGGATCATCGCTGCCACAGGATGTGAGTGTCTTCCAGAGGCACCGCCACGTCTTCGCGGTGCGGTATCAGTCGCGCCGTATAGTCCGTCGGCGGGCGGGCTGCAGGCACGCTTGCGCGGTAGGCATAGCCGCTGGTCGCGCCCACCAGTTGCCGCACGCGCTGCATCGCCACGCGCTCCGGCACGCGACCGTTAACGCCATTCGCATAAAGCTCAACCCGAACTGCCTCCGGGTCGAGCTCATCGAGATACACCTGCACTTCGAAGACGTGTTGCCCGGCATCGGTTTCAAGTTTCACCTCGCCGAAGCGAAGTGCGGTCCATTTTTGTTCCAGCGCGTGCCGCCAGCTAACGATGTCCACACCGTTCTTGCCTTTCCCGGCGGCCCGCTCACGGTAGGCCAGGGCCGCCGGAAGGTAGTAGTGCTCGGTGTATTCACGCACCGCGCGATTGGTGGAAAAGCGCGGTGTCAATCGCGCCATGCTTTCCCGCATCCGCGCCACCCAGGCGGTGGGGATACCTTGTGCATCACGCGTATAGAACTCGGGAATCACCTCGCGCTCGAGCAGGTCGTAGAGTGCTTGCGCTTCGGCCGCGTCCCAGGCGGGATCGTGATCATGTTCCTGGCCATCCCCCAGCGCCCAGCCTACTTCCGGCGTGTAGGCTTCCGCCCACCAGCCGTCCAGTTCCGACAGATTGATGCCGCCATTGACAAGCACCTTCATGCCGCTGGTTCCACAGGCTTCCCAGGGGCGCAGCGGCGTGTTGAGCCAGACATCCACGCCCTGCACCAGGTGCTCGGTCAGGAGCATGTCGTAGTCACTGAGAAAAATTGCATGGGGACGCACCTCGGGCCGCCGGATGAAATGCGTCCACTGCTGAATCAGGGCCTGCCCCGCCAGGTCTGCGGGATGGGCCTTGCCGGCCATGATGAGCTGCACCGGGCGTTGCGGATTCGTCAACAGGCGCAGCAGGCGTTCGGGGTCGTGCAGCAGCAGGTTCGGCCTTTTGTAGCTTGCAAAACGGCGCGCAAAACCCAGCGTCAACGTATTGCAGTCAAACAGATGTTTCGCAGCAGCAACCGCCTCGGGCGCTGCACCTGACGCGGCCAGTTGCCGGGACAATCGTTCGCGGGCGTATTCCACAAGCGACTTGCCGGCGTCGGTACGAAACTGCCAGAGCCTGGCGTCGGAAACCTGGCGGATGTCCTGCTCCAGGGTTTCCGCCGTTCCCAGCCAGCGTTCCTTGCCGCAGGCCTCCGTCCAGAGATCATCGGCCGGGGCCGAGTCCCAGGTCGGCGTATGCACGCCGTTGGTCACGTGTCCGACCGGTACTTCCTCCGCCGGCCATTGTGGGAAGAGCGGCTCAAACAGGTGCCGGCTCACTTTTCCATGCAAGCGACTCACGCCATTCACCGCACCACTGCCGCGGATTGCCAGATAGGCCATGTTAAAAGGTTCCGACGCGTCGTTCGGGTTCTCGCGACCCAGCGCCAGCAAATCGTGGCGGGTTATACCGAGACGCCGCTCGGCATAACCACCGAGGTATTGCTCGATGAGGACCGGCGCGAAACGGTCAAAGCCGGCCGCCACCGCCGTGTGCGTGGTGAACAGGTTGCCCGCCCGGGTGGCGGCCAGCGCGACCTCGAAGTCCAGCCCGTTTTCCTCCATGAAGCTGCGCGCGCGTTCCAGCACGGCGAAGGCCGCATGCCCTTCATTCAGGTGGCAGACTTCCGGCTGGATACCGAGTGCGGCGAGCAACCGCCAGCCGCCGATGCCGAGCAGCAGTTCCTGTTTCAGGCGCAACTCCGGCCCGCCGCCGTAGAGTTCGCTGGTAATGCCGCGATGTGCCGGGTAATTCGCGGCGTCATTGCTGTCCAGCAGGTATAGCTTCACGCAACCAACCTGCACCTGCCAGGCACGCAGCCAGACCGAGTAACCGGGCAAGGAGATTTCCAGGCGCAACCACTCGCCGTTCGATCTGCGCAGCGGTGTGACCGGCAACTGACCGGGGTCGTTGTACGGGAAGAGCGCCTGCTGCGCGCCGTCCTTGTCGATCACCTGGCGAAAATAGCCTTGCTGGTAGAGCAGTCCCACGCCGATGACCGGCACGCCCAGATCGCTGGCGGCCTTGAGTTGATCGCCGGCCACGTTGCCGAGCCCGCCCGAATAAATGGGCAAGGCTTCGCCCAGCATGAATTCCATACTGAAATAGGCAACACAGCCTAGCTGCGATTGCGGCCAGGTTTGCTGGAACCAAGCGGGCGCCGCCGCCGCATCCCGCCTGGCCTGCACCAGGCCGTCAATGTTCTCGCGGAAAGCGGGCTCGGCCAGAACGCGCTGGAGTTTCTCCCGCGAAACCGTCTGCAGGACGACCCAGGGGTTGTGCGTGAGCGCCCACAACACGGGATCCAGCTGCCGCCACACCTGGTCGGTGGCATGATTCCACGACGAACGCATATCCAGGGCAAGCTCGGCCAGGGCACCGAATCCCTCCACGTCCGCAGGTAGCAGCAGCTCCTTCGGGTGACTGACCCGTGTTTGCTCGCTCATCGCCTCTCCTTTGCATTAGTCCCGGACGCAATCTCCGACGCCTGTGCGGGCGCCGCCAGCGCCGCCGTGCAGACTTTGATACCCTGTCGGCTCCAATAGTTCAAAAGCGTGGAGCGTTTCGATGCAAGGCATTCCCTGGCCGCGCAGTTTCCGCGTGCGCGGCGCCGAGGGGCAGGCCCGGGTACCCGCTGTTGGCCTTCTGCACCATGTCCACCGACAGGAAGCGCAGGGTGTTGATGCACTGCTGGTCGAGCGACGTTGCGCTTGTCACTATGCGGTTCCGCCACGTGGCTGGTCCTGCGTCAGTACGGCGCTTTTCGATGCAATGCGGTCCAGCAGCTCGTTCCAGGACCTGGCGAAAGATTGCGCACCTTCGTGCTGGAGTCTGAGCGCGAGCTCTTCAACGTCCACGCCTGCCCGGGCGAACTCGGCAAGCACGGCTTCGGCATCGCCGCCATCGGCTGGCAACGCGCTTTGCATATCACCATGCGCGGCAAAGGCGAGCAGCGTCTTCTCGGGCATGGTGTTGATGGTATCCGGTGCAGCGAGCGCGTCGATGTAGAGGGTGTCCGCGGCAGCCGGATCCTTGGTCCCGGTGCTGGCCCAGAGCAGGCGTTGCGGCCTGGCACCGGCACCAGCCAGCGCCTTCCAGCGCTTTGAAGCCAGCAGTTCACGGTAGGCCTTGTAGATACGCCTGGCCATGGCGATACCGAGGTGGTTGCGAAGGTCCTGCGGAACCTGGTCCTTGATGATGACGTCCCAGCGGCTGACGAAAATCGAGGCTACGGAACCGACTGCCGGATCGAGGCCGGCGGCGAGGCGCCGCTCGATACCACGCATATATGCTTCGGCCGCCGCAACGTAATGCTCGCGGGAGAACAGCAGGGTCACATTAACCGGTACGCCAGCAAAGATCGTCTCCTCGATCGCGGCAATGCCAGCGGGTGTGCCGGGTATCTTGATGAAAAGATTCGGGCGTTGTGCCTGCCCATACAGGTGTGCCGCCGCCTTGATGGTGCCTGCCGTGTCGTCCGCCAGCAGGGGCGATACCTCCAGCGATACCCAGCCGTCCATGCCATCGGTAGCATCGTGGATCGGCCGAAAAAGGTCAGCGGCCCGGGTCAGGTCCTCCAGCGCCAGCTCAAAGAACAACGCCTCACCCGACTTGCCAGCCAGCGCTTTCTGGCGGATGGCCGCGTCGTAGAAGTCGGCATTGCCGATGGCCTGATCGAAGATGGTGGGATTGGAGGTCAGCCCCGTCACGGCTAACTCGCTGATATAGCGGCCCAGGTTGCCGCTGGTCAGCAGTCCGCGCGTGATGTTGTCGAGCCAGAGGCTTTGACCGAGATCGTGCAGTTGCTGTGTGGATTTCATGCTACCTCCTTTGCCGTTGCATTTTTGTCACCTTTCCAGGTGTCGGATTGTGCCAGCGCCCGTCTGCCGCAATGAGCGCGTCGGCCGGTTTCGGCCCCCAGCTGCCTGGTTTGTAGCGAAGAGCGCGGGGGTGGGTATCAAGGACCGGATCGACCACCGTCCAGGCGGCCTCAACCGCGTCCTCACGGGTGAAGAGCGCGCCATCGCCGGACATGGCGTCACCCAGCAGCCGCTCGCAGGGTGATTCCTCCCCTGGCTGTTCTTCGGACAGGTAGAGCTCGCCCCGGTTACGGCGCAATTCCCGGCTGATGGTCGAGGGGCTGCACCCCAGCAAGGCCGCGATCTTGTTTTGTTCAACTCCCGCTTTCTTCAAGGTCTGGATCTGGTAACGTTCTTCATGGGCGAGGTGTGTGGAGATGCTCATCGGTACTCCTCTCGCAAGGCTCAGACCAATCAGCCATCAGAACGAGGAAAAGTTGGGAAGGGAATAGGAGAGGCTGCCAGGAAATTATTGAATAATACTTCACCTGTGACGGCAACCTTGATAACTAAATCGGGAATATCAGCATTTACTTACGCACTAAAAGCAGGATACCTCCTGCCACTATGGCCCCCACGCCGGCCCAGATGGGGACGTTTACTGTCTCCGTGTCCTTGATCGACAGCTCTAGCGAACCCAGCTGGGCCTTCTGCGTGTCCTTGGTGTACG
>Ga0210096_1000415_pt1 | contig 15219 bp, 15 predicted proteins | sample China_Galinas_PW_4_FD_184864 | JGI IMG/M metagenome (GOLD analysis project Ga0210096, IMG submission 184864) | Wetland microbial communities from San Francisco Bay, California, USA, that impact long-term carbon sequestration - China_Galinas_PWA_D2... | ecosystem: Environmental > Aquatic > Marine... | reverse complement strand
CAACTTGTGATGGACGCCGCTCTATTTTAATCGCATCGCAGCGTTTTTTGAGCTCTTTCCATTCAGCATCTTTCAAACCAGTACCAATTTTCGCAATTGTTTCAAACGTATCTTTTTTAGGATTGTATACGCCAACTAAAAAGGCGCCGATGCCAAATCCGGCACGTTTACCACGGCCGGCATAATAGCCGAGTATCACACAATCAATGGTATCTTCGAGATGCCCTTCTTCTTGCCGTTTAAATTTAATCCAATTGAAGTTTCGTTTGCCCGGCTGATAAATCGCATCTTCTTTTTTTACCACTACTCCTTCAAGGCCTGCTTGAATGTTTTGTAGAAAATACTTTTCGAGTTGCTTTGCGATGTGAATTTCTTTTTCTTCGATGATTTGCACCTCATCGCCTTTTATTTTATGGCCTAATGCAACTAATTTTTTACGGCGCTGTTCATGCGTTTTATTCATGTAATCAGTGCCATTAATATAAAGCAGATCAAATAAAAATACGCGCAAGGGCAATTCTTGTGCTGCTTGTTCAATGCCATGTTTGCGTTTGCGTTTTACTGTTGTTTGAAATGGTAAAAAGCTATCGGTATTTGGATCGTATACAATCGCTTCTCCCTCGCAGATCAATGTTTCTACCGGCAACTGTTCAATAGCTTGTGCAACATCAGGAAACATCTCTGACATATCAATTAAATTGCGTGAGAAGAAATGAATTTCTGGTTTGCGTTTTGTTTTATCTAAATGAATCTGCAACCGAAAGCCATCTAATTTTGGTTGCGCTACACAACGACCAACTTTTGCAATAATTGCTTGTGCCGTTGGTAATCGTTCTGCTGATGCCGGGCGAATCGGAATCCCTACTTCTACACCCATTTTCTCAAGACGAACTAAGCCACCTTCTTTCAATTCTTGGGCAATCAAACCAATGTCAGCACGGACATTATAGGCATCTTCAATCACCCGCCGCACTGATTTATCACCCACTTCCATCCATGAAAGTGCATCAACAATCGTCATATCAGAAAAACCAAGACGTAATTTACCAATAACAATACGTACAATATATTTTGCTTCTTCAACTGATAAATCGTGTAACAAATTTTTAAGCTGTTCAACTTTTTCTTCTTGCGAGCCAGTACCGCCAATTGATTCAATATCACACAAGCGATTATATACTTGCGTTACCGTAAGCTCTTCACGCGGACGCCATCTGCCTTGTTCAACCAAAAGCCCCAGATCACCCAGCTTTTTTGCTTGTTTGGCTATCTCAGCTTCACTCATGTGCATCAACTGTGCAACTGATTTTTCAACACTTTTTTGCGCCATATTAAATTGCGTCCCCACATACGGAGGATATAATTGGCCCAATGAAATAGTGCTAATAATATGTGCTTCTTTTGGCGTCGCACGTTTTAATATATTGGCTAATAATTTGGTAATTTCCAATCGCTTGCTGGTGCGCTCAATTTCGCCAAACACCTGAGCTACTTCGTTAAATTTCATACTATTTTTTTAGTTATAAAGATAATTGATGACATTACTTCGATGAAGATACCAACACCACCCAGCAATGCCAAGAAAATAAAAAACAGAAAACGTACCAAGTAAGAAATAAGCTCCTATTGGAATGATCAACGTTGCTAAGATAGAGGCAATGCCTATGTTTTTCAAAAGATAAGCCAAAAGTAACCAACTCACTATAAAGAGTCCTAAAAGATAGACATTAATAAATGCAAGCAGGCCAACTAAATGCGCTATGCCTTTCCCTCCACGAAAATGTAAAAAAATAGAACTGCCATTTCCCAATAACAATAAAGCTCCAATAGCCAGCAACTGAGCATAAGTTAATCCAAACCACGCACATAAGGTTAAGTAGGTATACACCTTACCTGCATCAAGTAATAAAATAAGGAAAAAGTAAGGCTTGCCTAATATTCGTGCTACATTGGTTGCTCCAATGTTACCCGAACCATACTTTTGTATATTAATCCCTTTAAGAACGGCAATAATATAACCCATCGGTATTGAACCGATAAGATATGCACCAATACTTAATAAAATAATAAGTATCATCTCCCTACCTATTTTTATTACGTACCAATTGACCGAAACTTTTTCATAAAAAGCTGATAATATCGCCCTGCCGAATAGATTGAAAGAGTAATGGTTCCAAACAATACAATTCCTTGCCCTATATTCCAAAAAGGTGCTCCCTCAAATCCAGCCGTTTGATATGGATTGGCTATCATCCAGGTAAGAAGTATCATTTGAAAGGCTGTTTTTATTTTTCCCAACGGCAAAACTGGCACTTCAAAATTATGAGCAGCTGCCATATGACGCAATCCCATAACAAAAAACTCTCTGCCAATTAATATCACTACCCAATAAAAAAATATTTTATGTACGGCAAGTAATGCGATTAAGGTTGCATATACCAAAAATTTATCAGCAATCGGATCAAGAATACTTCCTAATAATGATTCTTGATTGAATTTACGCGCTAAATAACCATCAAAGAAATCAGTTAAACTCACTAAGATAAATAATAAGGCTAAAAGCACATTAATAAAGGGTGCATTGAGGGGTAATAAATAAACAAGTAATACGGGAAATAATAACGGAGAAAAGATCAGCCGAAATAATGTCAGAAAATTCGGAACACGTTGTGCCTTAAACTGCATAAACCTCCTACAATTTGGTAGCGGCGCAGGGACTCGAACCCCGGACCTACGGATTATGATTCCGCCGCTCTAACCAGCTGAGCTACGCCGCCATCCGTCTATGCTAAACCGTCTTCATATAAAGCTACGATGTGTTTCAGCTCCGACGCGATTATATAACTTTATATTAGTATATCTAAATACTAAGTTTTTGCACGTTAAATGTATCTAAAAATGCCATAAAAAGTGATCGCAAGAAGAAGAGCCCGGTAACTAAAGTGGCTATAATACCAAACATCATAGTTACTGCAAATCCTTGAATCGGCCCCGTACCAAATTTATAGAGCACTAAGCCAACAATAAAGGTAGTAATATTGGCATCTAAAATCACCACCATTGCATTAGAGAACCCAGCTCTCACTGCTTTTTTGATGGTCATACCAGCTGTAAGCTCTTCCTTAATACGTTCATAAATCAAAATTGATGCATCAATCGCCATGCCAATGGTTAAAATCATGCCGGCAATACCTGGTAAGGTAAGCGTTGCATTCAACCAGGAAAGACCCATCAATACTAATAACAAGTTGTATACCAAGGCGATAAAGGCAAACAGGCCTGATAACTTATAGTAAAATACACTAAATATAAACAGAAGCCCTAAGCCTACTAAGCATGAAAGTAATCCCTGACGAATTGAAGCCTGTCCGAGTGATGGCCCGATTTGCCGTTCTTCTTCGAAGGTTACCGGTGCAACAAACGAACCTGATTTGAGAAGCATAGCAAGCTCTTTGGCAGCCGATGCGGTAAAGTCGCCAGTTATTACTCCACTGCTGCGAATTGCTGATTGAATGCCGGGCGCGGTGATTACTACGCCATCAAGTACAACCGCTAAATTACGATTGATGTTTTGGCTCGTTAATTTATAGAACTTTTCGCCACCTTGCGGAGTGAATTCAAAAGCTACCACGCGCTGCATCGTATCACGTTTAATATCTGGTTTTGCATTTTTAAGAAGATCGCCTGTTACATCTGCAAAGCGCGGAACTAAATAGAACATGCGGCTATTTTTATCAGGCACAATCTCCATATCGCCTGGCAATTCACCATCAAGTTCATACAAGATATCTTCTTTGGTTGGTGCTGCTTTTTCAACAAGTTTAAATTCAAGTTTTGCTGATTTGCCAATCATAGCGCGTGCTTGTTGCGGATCATCAACATCAGGCAACTCAATCACAATACGGCGATCGCCTTGCGCCGCAATAGTAATTTCAGCCACACTCGTTTTATCCAATCGATTACGCAATACTTCAATATTACGAGCAAGCGCATCTTGCACAATTCGATCATGCTCACGTTTCGTAAATTGTATTGCTACCTGAGTACCATTTGATTTCACTTCAATTGGAAGTTTTTCCTCTTTGATACTATTTGCTGCATTAACTGCCGCATCTAATGAATCAAAGGTTAACATAAGCTTTTTATCAGTTACCTGTTTGCCAACTGGCAGTGCATTTCCTGAGGCTTCAAGCTGCATAGGAATACTTTCCATGAGATAGACCAAATTCGCTTCAATCGCTTTCTCTGTCTGCACTTCAAGGACGATATAGGTTCCCCCTACCAAATCGATACCAAATCGCAAGCTTTGACGGAGTGGGTATAAGAAATAAATACCAATGAGTGCAAAAGCAACCCAGAAACCAAACCATGAAATCGATAATTTTTTTAAGGCACTCATCAAGATGCTCCCTGTAGTTAGATTTTACTACTCGTCAAAGATTAAAACTACAACCTTTTCGCTTTATCAGTCGATTTCTCTACATTCCTTAGGACGAACCGAAGGAAAAAAAAATCTCATGCGAAGGATGGCGCCAGCCAGGCGTAGTTTACCGAGCCTGAAGGCCCGGATAAACGTAGACTGGTACCGAGGAGGGGATTCGAACCCCTACAGGATTTCTCCCGCTGCCCCCTTAAAGCAGTGTGTCTACCAATTCCACCACCTCGGCAATAAACTTTTATTTGGCTTAAATGTACCAGAAATGGCAAATTTAGCAACTGAAAATTACTCATCTTTTTCGGCTAATTCCGCCTGATATTTCTCATATTTTTCTTTGAATATGGAAATGAGAAGGCTCACGTGGATAATCAACTTTTAACCCATTTTTCTGAGTAACAATAAAACCCGATTCTTCTGCTGAACCATTTATATCAATCCACCATTCTGAATTTCTAAAAGAATAATAACAAGTTATTTTGACTTCTTCTCCTTCAGGATCTTTAAGAACAATTAGCGCAGAATACTATTCGCCATCAGTATTACCAGTAAAATCAAATGTAGGTTTATAAGTAATATTTTTTGGATTAATATTTTTAACATCCCCTAGGGGTGACTCCATCGCATAAGAAAAAACAACAATCATTAAAAGTAATGAACGATAAAAATAGTTTTTTCATAATTAACCTTTTTTATTCTTGAACCAATTTTTGTTCATACTTCGCTTGAATTATTTGATAATCTTCAAAAGAAATTGGAAATATGCTAATCAATGGACAATCCTTTACCTCTTCTTTAATATATCCCCATGGGTAAATATCTTTTAGTACACCAGTTGTGCAATATTTAAAGTACACATGGAGGCCATCCGGCAAAATTAGTTCGTATACATCGAAGTAATCATTGCTCCACCAATACTTCTTTTTTCTTTCATAGGTTATATCGTCAGGAGCTATTTCCGGAATTTGAGACGAAACTTTTTGTGCTAATCTATTTCGCTGCGCTTCCATTTCACGATGTACGTCCATAGGATGATTGACCAAGCAGAAAATTATACTCACAAAGAAAATATAAATCAGCTCTTCATAACTCTTCTTTATTAATAATCTCAATGGGGAATTCTCTCGATAGTCTTAATTTATGAGGATCACAAGAAATATATTTACTCCCATTTTCGTTTTCCCTACATTCAAAGAAACGTTCACTACATAGCACATAGGCGCGTCTATGATGATTCTCGAGATTACGCCATACATGACACACTTCCTCTCTCATTCTTCCACTAAATACTCGTCTTTGTTCATATTCCATTGCATATGATGAAAAGCTATAGCTAGTACACAATAATGAAAATAAAAATAATTTTTTCATAACCCAACCCTACAATTATTTGATTACCTTAACTTGTTCGACTAAGTCTCTTTGTACCGCTCATTGCTTTAGCTGCTCGTAAATAATCAAAACTTTTATCCCCCAAAGGAGTTACGTACGTTATTTTATTCGTACGTTTATCTCTAACTCGAAACAAGCCGGTTACAGTATCATTTTTCTGATCACAGGTAAGAATAATTTCATGAGCTATATTTTGATATACATCTGAAAGCTGTAGCTTCCATTTTGCATATCCTTTAGTGCGTTGATATGTAATCGTTGTTGGATCAATCTGGGATATATCCATCGCATGAGAGGAAAAAGAATAGATAGATAGAATGAGTACCGCCAGAAATATTTTTTTCACAATATCCCTATTTAATCAGATTCTACCACCACATATTCCAATCATCAGTTGGCGCTGTTAAATTAAACTCTTCTAAAACAGCTTCATAAGATTCGTTGCTTTTAAGTAAAAAAGCTCCTTGCGTATAAACTCTGTGAAGAAAAACTGCACATTTCTCTCTTGAGAATATTTCTCGCGGATAAGTATCATGCTTATCATTTATAGGTGGTAATTGCTCCTTTTCCATTCCATAAGAAAAACCGTTTATCCCTAAAATCAACACCACTAATATTAATTGTCTCATAGAAAAGCCTCGTTTATATTATGTATCATTAAACGAGGCTAAAAGTACCAAATTTAAATAATTTTGCAATTATTCAATATTAATAAATATTAAATGGCGCAACAGTTGGCGAATCTGGAATATAGGCTGTTTTGTGCGGCATATCGATATCTATTGTTTCAGCTTCTGTTTTTTCCGGCGTTTCAATTGTTTCTTCCATAGTTTCTGTCATTTCAGGAGATGTTTCTTCTTGAGTCGTATCATTATCTTGTTCAGCTTCTACTTCTGACGAAGTAAATAGTCCAATAATGGATTCGATAGCTGAGCGTATACCATGGCCAATAACATAAACAATGCCAACTACTTTATCGCCAATCCAACTAATACCTTGCCAAATAGAACCAAAAAATCCACTACTTGGCTCTTCATATAAATCTTCTTCTTCCTCTTCTACTTCAACAACTGGTTGTTTCCCTTGTGCCCGTTCAATTTCTTCTTGCATCTGTTTTTTAAGATCGATGCCTTTTTCTGTCAATCCTTGCACTGCAGTTTTTATCGTATCAACTTGCGAGCGCGCATCGTTAACCAATTTATTAAAATGTTGGCCAAAAGCACCGCTCACATATGCATAAATATTCTGTACATTTTTAAATGTCGTATCCATACTATAATAAATTTCACGTGCTCGTTTATCACTCAATTCGCGTGCGATAGCTTTTAAACTTTCCCATGCTTCTTGTTCATATTTTTGTGCCTGATTAATTTGTTCAAGCAATCGTTGTAAAGCTTCACCTAACGCCTTATCAATCGCCGTAATATTTTCTACATCTTGTTTGAGTTTTTCTAGCGGCTGTTTTTCTGATTGAAGTTTTGCTAAAAATACACGTTCTTGCTGATCAAGTGAACCGCGTTCTTTGCGACGTTCTTCAAGTTGATCTATTAAGTAGTTCGTAATTGCTTCAAGCTCACCTTGATCAAGACCAATGCTGAAATAGAACGGATCAAATACTTCTTTATCAAGGCCAAGTCGTGCGTTAAAGAATACCATACGAGCATCAAGTATTTGTGCTGTTTGTTGTTTAATTTTTTCATATAATCGCTCAGCTTTTTCCCACCAAATACGTTTGAGTAACCAATTACCTTTTGGTTCATCAATATCAAGCGTATCAATACCGCTGATCTCTGATTCTTCTTCTTCTTCTGCTGCTTTTGGCGCTTCTTTTGGTTCAACAGGGGCTGGTGCTTCTGCTTCAGCTTTTTCTTCAACTGTAGGTGTTTCAACTATAGCCGGTGTAGCTTCAGTCAAATCCTGGGGAGCTTCCGATTCTTCGGCAGGAGCTGGCAGAGTAGGCATCTCAGTTGGCACTTCTGCTGCAGGTGCTGGTTCTGATACTTCAGGAGCAACTTCTTCTGCTTTGACTGTTACCTCTTCTGTTGGTGGTGCGGCAATGGTTTCAGCAACAGTTGCTTCTTCAGTTGTTGCTGCAGCTTCAATTGCAGGCACTGGTGTTTCTGCTGGAGAAGCCGTTACTTCTTCTGTTGGCGCTTCTGCAACTTCTTTTACTGGAGCAGCTTCCTCTGCTATTTTTTCTTCGCTCGGAGCTGCTACTTCTTCAGGAGCCGGTGCCTTGGTTGGCTCAGTTAATTCTTCTTCCAATTCTTCCAATTCTGCAGGATCGATCCCCAATGCTACCCAATCAATTTCACCTTCTGGTGTTAAGGGAAGCTCTTCAAGTTCTTCTTCCTCTTGAGCATATATCTGTTGATACGAAAAATCACTGAATGAAAAAATCATTAGGACTGCAAGAGACAACCGATTCCATTGCATAACAAATGCTCCTTCAAAACTTTATGTTAGAGCGTTTTTGAAAGATCCTTCAGTTCATTCATTAACGCTTCTGATAATTCTTGTGCTTCAGGTGAAGTATATTCCCAACGAACCCCATTGGTTACCCGACTCAACACCGAACGATCACTTTTGATATCGATGATATCAATTCGTACTACGTTCATCAATGGATGAACCTGTGATGGCGCACGCACCACACCAGCACGGCCAAGTACTGAATAGGCAACATTCCCTTCATCAAGAAAATTGAGCATTACTTTTTTCTGCCATACCATATTATGATAGCCCGTATGATCTTTATTAATAGTTAATAAGATACTTTCAAGGCCTTTTGGATATAAACATTGAATTGGTGTAGTATGTGGCAATCCTTTTTCAGAAAATGTTGCCAATACGCCCACTGTTTTACCTGATTTAAGCACTTCTACTAAATCATCAGGAAGTTTTACCCCAACATGTTTAGCCATAAATTTCCCACCTCACTTTATAGAGTAGTATTGAAATTACATTAATTACACTTGAGAAAGTTTCATCACAATATCGTTTTCTACAGCCAAGCCAGCAGGACTCAATAATAGGTTCCCATCAACTTCGTTGGCAAATCCGTGTACTATAAGCCATGAGATCGTATCACTCAAAGCATCCTGCACGGTAGTAGAACAACCATCCATAATCTCAGATCGAGAGACCCCCCGCTTAGAACGGAGCCCCAACATAATTTTTTCTAAACGTAATTGCTCATGAGTAAGTTCTTCAGCATATCCAACAGGACGCTTCCCCTCCTGACATAATTGCATATATTTAAGCAAATTTTTTTCATTACGAAATCTTCTTTTTCCATCAAAAGAACAAGCCCCTAAACCAAATGCTGCATATGGTTTATGCTCCCAATACACTTGATTATGGACAGAGGCATACCCTGGTTTGGCAAAGTTAGAAACTTCATATTGTTCAAAACCATGCTGTGCCAAATAATCAACTGACCAATGATATAAATCAATCAATGGATCATCAGGAGGTAACGTTATCTGGTTACGCTTTACTTTAAAATACAACGGCGTATTTTCATGAACCATTAAAAAATACATTGATATATGTTTGATCGGCCAGGTAACTGCTTGCATAAGAAGATCGCGCCACTCATCATCTGATACCTCTGGCAATCCCAAAATAAAATCAACCGAAAGATTTTCGATAACCGGCGCTGCATGCTTTAACAGCCAATGCACGTCAGCCGCCGATTGGTGGCGGTTCAATTTTTGCAATACGTTATCCTTTAAACTCTGTACACCGATACTCAATCGATTAATACCAGCTTGTTGCCAAACTGGCAGTTGCTCGAGATCTACGGTACCGGGATTTACTTCAAGAGTAATTTCTATTTTCTCATTAAATTTAAACACATCTTTTAGTGTACCAAACATGTCAAGTAGTAATGCGTTTGGATAGGTGCTGGGTGTCCCACCGCCAATATACAGTGTTTCTAAGGGATGCATATGTGTATAGCATGAGGCAACCGATTTAATTTCTTTACACAGTGCCTCATGATATTGCTCCATAAATCGATCATGGCCGGCGAGTGCAATAAACGGGCAAAAGTGGCATTTATAGGGACAAAATGGCCAATGAAGATAGACCGACCGCGTATCAACCGTATGATCGTATTGCAAGATTCCCCCTAGGGTGCAGTTTGTTCAGGTATTGTTTGCTTAATTAATAGGATACACCGTTCAAAATCTTTTTCCATACGTTCTTGTGCTGCTTGCTCTTGAGCAAATTTGATAGTTACAATACCTTCAACCAAATGCTGAATGGTTTCTTGAACCACTACAGGCGCCTGATATTCTTTCAACACTAAGACAATCTCTGTATCGGTAGAACTCAATATGGGATACTGATACCGTTCGTATAAATAATTTTTTATGATACTTGTTACCGCACCATAATACTGACTACTATCGATAATGCCCATATGTTGTTTCTGTTGTAATTCGTGCAGGACTAATTCAGCTTTTTGCCATGCAGTACGATGCGATGTTTTTCTAAAAAATAATCGATATAATAACCAACATGATCCAATAGCAACACCAAGTGCACACCCTATTATGATATAAATAAACCATGGCTGTTGCCAAAAAGGAATGTACCACGAATCATAAATATCATATAACCCATTTTCTAGCATCCATTCGACTCCTAATACTGCATCCTGCGGCGGAAAAATTTTATAAGCCCTGCAATAAACGGTTTGCTGGGATGAACATCAAAATAATCAACTCTATAGCGTTTGAATAACGCATTTTGATCTTTTACTCGATGTTCAATCAGCTGTTTTACCTTCACGTTCCTTGTATCAACTAATTGAGTTAACCCTGTTTCAGGATCTTGAATCATAATCATACCAACGGGCGGCAAGAATTGCTCATGCTTATCTAAGCAACGGATCGCAATAAGTTCTGTTTTTTGTGCGGCGATAGCCAAACTTTTTTCAAAACCGGTATCAATAAAATCTGAAATTACACATACCAATGAGTTTTTAGCATGCCGACGTATAATATGTTTGAATAAGTGTGGAATATCTGTTTGAGAAGATCGTGCCTGATATGTAAATGCTTTTTCTATAATACGCTGTATATGTTTCATAGAACTGCCAGCAGAAACTTCATATTCAATTTCAGAAGAGAAAAGAATGAGCGACACAAAATCTCTGCCATAATGTCCAACGAATGCCAACACGCTTGCAATTTGCGCCATCATCTCTTTTTTTAGATCTTCTTGCGAAGAAAAATCACCCGATCGCGAAATATCCAGTGCAATCACAATATTCCGACTTCGCTCTTCGATATATTCTTTAATCAACAACTTGTTCATGCGTGCCGAACTTTTCCAATCAATAAAGCGAACATCATCCCCTACTTGATACTCACGAATTTGATCAAATTCAAGTCCGGTTCCTTTCCGTGCAGAACGGCGTGCACCCATCATCGTACTTGCTGCAAGGCGCCGCGTATGAATCTCAAGTTGTTTAATCTTGCACAATAATTCTGGTGACATCATATGAGATCCTCATAAGATTAGATACCATACTTATTCAAAACATGCGGTAATGCAATTGAACCATCTTCTTGTTGATACGTTTCCATGAGTGCAACCATTAATCGTGGTAATGCTAATGATGAACCATTTAACGTATAAACTAGTTCATTTTTTCCGGTCTTTTCATTTTTATAGCGAATCTTCCCCCGACGCGCCTGAAAATCAGTACAGTTACTCACTGAAGAAACTTCATAATATTCTTTTTGCCCCGGCAACCATACTTCAATATCATATGTTTTAGCAGAAGGAAATGAACTATCTTGTGCCGCAAGTAAACTCACACGATAATGTAACCCAAGCTGTTTTAATATATTTTCTGCACACTCAAGCATTTTTTCTTGCTCGTCATACGCATTATCTGGTTCACACAAGGTAAAGAGTTCAACTTTTTCAAATTGATGAATACGAATTAAACCGCGTTCAGTTGCGCCATAACCCCCAGCTTCACGACGAAAGCAACTCGTCCACGCCGTATGACGAATAGGAAGCTCATCTTGTGATACAATCATATCACGATACATATTAGCAATACTCACCTCAGCAGTTGGAATTAAATATAAATCCTCATCACGCACTGCATACACATCTTCTTTAAATTTGGGGAAATTACCCGTCGTTACTAATGATTTTTCATTAGCTAAATAAGGTGGAATAACCGGCTTGAATCCATATTCGATATTATTATTTAACATAAACATCGCAAGCGCATATAATGCGCGCACTGCCTCGCCTTTATATAACGCAAAGTTACTTCCAGCAATTTTTGCTGCAGTTTCAAAGTCAATCCAGCCAAATTGATGGGCAAGATCAAGATGATTTTTTACCGGAAAATTACATTGTAGTTGTTCGCCTACCTGTTTAACAACTGTATTTGCTTCTTTGCCCCCAGCTGGTACATCTTCACTTGGGATATTGGGACACCGAAGATACAGCCATTTAAATTCAGTTTCTTGATGGACAAGCTCTTTTTCTTTTTCTTTTAATTGCTTGCCAACAATAATTGATTGCTCGCGCAACTGCTCAGTTATCCCCTGTTTACCCTGCTGTGCAAGTTCATTTTTTTTATGACGTAATTCTTCGACCTGTAATCGGGAAGTCCGTACGCTTTTATCCAAATCTATTAATTTATTCACTTCAAAATCTGGATCTTTTTTATGTACTAATTCAGCAAATTTTTCTGGGTGCTCACGAAGAAGCGTCAAATTTATCATACCGGCCCCGTTGTTGTTCTTAATATCTTTTTAAAAATTTAGCCCAAAATATAAAAAGATTCAAAAATTTGGGTAAATAAAAAAGGCCGCTTACGCGACCTTTTGCAGGATAAACTTCTTTTTTTAATAAGAAGCTGCTTTATATTCAGAAAAATCGATTAACGACCTTTAGCTGAGCGAACAACTTCTCTGAGATTTTTACCTGCTTTGAAACGAGGTACGTTTACTTCTGGCAAATTGATGCGTTCTTTAGTTGCTGGGTTGATACCTTTGCGTGCTGGACGACGAGAAGTCCAGAAGCTACCAAAACCAGTAATTGAAACTTTTTCACCTTTTCTTAAGGTGCGCTCAATAATTCTGGTAAGTGATTCAAGTACACGAGAAACATCTTTTTTACTAAAAGTAGTTTCTTCGCTGAGTGAATTGATTAATTCACTTTTATTCATAGGGTTACTCCTTATGATACGGTTAGAAAGATTAAACACTGCTTCTTCATCAATACTCTACTTCCTTTTTTGCTGCAATACCTGTAACATATAGTAGTTCTATTTCATTGTTTGTCAAATGACAAGAGAATTATCAATTTAATTGCATACCGATAGTCGGAGTCAAAATTATCGTTCTGAAAAAAGCAGGAAAATAGGATGTTAATCGACACGCATGGCCATATAAACATGATGGTCAAGAAAAAGTTTGATTGCCCACTCGATGAAGAACAATTTAAAAATGCGCTCTCGATCGTAGGCGAATCAGCCGATGCCGGCGTGAACATTATCATTAATGTTGGCACCAGTCTCATTGAAAGTAAAAACTGCATTGCACTCGCCAAACAATCACCTAACGTATATGCCACCGTTGGTATTCATCCTAATGATTGTACGCCTGCCTGGCAAAAAAATCTTGAAGAACTTAAAGTGCTTGTTAAAGATAAGCGAACAAATAAAATTGTGGGCATTGGTGAATGTGGCTTGGATAAACATTATCCTAACTTTAATCTTCCGCGCCAAATTGATGCATTCCAAGCGCAGATTGAGCTTGCTCTTGAACATGATCTAGCCTTAGTGGTCCATACGCGTGATGCGAGCCAAGAAACACTTCGCGTTATCGAACCCTATCGTAACGATATTGAACGCGGTATTATCCATTGTTTTTCTGAAGGCATGGATTTTGCAATTCAAGTAATTGAATGGGGGTTTATATTAGGTATCGGTGGCACGATCACCTATCCTAAAAATGATATTCTGCGTGAAGTGGTTAAATCTATTAGTTTAGATGATTTCATATTGGAAACTGATGCACCCTTTCTTCCTATACAAGCTATGCGCGGCAAAAAAAATCATCCGAAATATATTAAAGAAATTGCTGAATTTATTGCTGCCACACGCATGGAGCCATTTAAAACTATTGCTGAACATACCACGACAAATGCCAAGCGAGTATTTAACATATAGGAACTTACCTTGAACATTCAAATGATGAGTTCATTTTTTATCTATTTTTGTATTTTGTCTGGCATTGGTGCTTTTTTTTATCGACGCACAAAAACTGCGCAAGATTTTATGCTCGGCGATCGTTCACTCAATTATTGGGTAACTGCTATTGCCACCCAAGCAAGCGATATGGGCAGTTGGCTCTTTTTAGCATTTCCTGCTGCCGTATATCTTAATGGTGTCTTTGAATGTTGGACTGCCGTTGGCTTAACCTTTTTCATGTTTTTAACGTGGCAATTTATTGCCCCAAAATTACGTGAACAAACGGAAAAATATCAGGCAAACACCGTAACTTCTTATTTAAGTAAACACGTTCATGATAATTCCGGTAGTGTTGCATTCGTGAGTGCCGCTATTTCACTTATATTTTTTACCTTTTATATTGCCTCAGCATTAGTTGGTATGGGCCGATTATTCGAAGCTGCTTTTGAAATGAGTTATCATAGTGGCATTATATTGGGGCTTGCGGTAGCTCTTATATATACGTTAATCGGCGGCTTTATTGCAGTTGCCTGGTGTGATTTATTTCAAGGTATTTTTCTACTTATCGCTATCATGTTGGTTCCTCTCTACACTTTTTATGTAATTGGGGGCATACAATCTATTATTGATGCAGCACAGGCACAACATATATCACTTTCATTATGGCCTTCAGGAAAAAGTTTATTGAGTTCATTGGCACTCGCTGCAGGCTGGGGGCTCGGTTATTTTGGCCAAATACATGTGCTCGCTAATTTCATGGGCATTAATTCGGTTAAAAAAATTAATGCGGCTAAATATGTGGGCATCACGTGGCAAATTTTAGTACTCACTTCCTCTGCTTGTATCGGCTTAGTTGGACTTGGCTACTTTTCTCACGGCATTACTGATCCACAAATGATTTTTATTGCACTTACTAAAGAACAATTTTTCCCAATACTTGCTGGCTTTATATTATGCGGCATTTTTGCTGCAACACTCTCTACTCTCGATAGCCATATATTAGTAGCGGGTACCATTATTGCCAACGATTTATATAAACGATTTCATGCCCATGCAACATCTGCTCAAATAGTTATGGTTTCACGTATCACCTCACTTTCCATTTGTTTAGCAGGTCTTATTATTGCTTGGCATAATAACAGTTCAATTTATAATT
>Ga0210096_1000413_pt1 | contig 15286 bp, 11 predicted proteins | sample China_Galinas_PW_4_FD_184864 | JGI IMG/M metagenome (GOLD analysis project Ga0210096, IMG submission 184864) | Wetland microbial communities from San Francisco Bay, California, USA, that impact long-term carbon sequestration - China_Galinas_PWA_D2... | ecosystem: Environmental > Aquatic > Marine... | reverse complement strand
TTGCGGCGGGCACGTGTTGACCGGGTAGGGGGCGGCTATCCGGGAGGATGCTCGAGACCATCGAGGTTGCCCGCTCAAGTTGTTGTTGAGCGCTGGTGACTACGGTGCGATGCTAGCCGCCGGGTGAACAACGCAAGGGGTTGGTGACGCCGTCGGCGGTCGGGATCGATGACCGGGCGGTGGGGCCGTGAAGGCCCGGCGGCGCACCTCGAAGAAAGCCGGCATGACCAGCGGCAAGCGCAGCCCGGAGCCGAAGGCTCTGCCCGTCAAAAGACGGCGAAAAGTTGCCGGTTCCGGTGATACGGCATCCGACTCGGGCGAATTTCCGGTGGTCGGGCTCGGCGCTTCCGCCGGCGCTCTGGAAGCCCTTGGCGTCTTCTTCGACGCGATGCCCTCCGACAGCGGAATGGCGTTCGTCGTCATCCAGCATCTCGATCCGTCGCGCAAAAGCCTGATGGCGGAGCTGCTGGCCAGGCACACGGCGATGAACGTGTTGGCGGCGGAGGACGGAGCGCCGGCGCGTCCCGACCACGTCTATGTCATTCCGCCGGCGACTTATCTCGAGATCAAAAAGGGCACCCTCTGCCTTTCGCGGCCGAAGAACCGCCATGGCGCCCGAATGCCGGTGGATTTCTTCTTTCGATCCCTTGCGGAGGATCGGCGGCGGCGGGCGATCTGCGTCGTCCTTTCCGGCGCCGGCACCGACGGGACGCTGGGGTTGAGAGCCGTCAAGGAACATGGCGGCCTGGCGGTCGTGCAGGACCCCAAGGAAGCGGGCTACGACAGCATGCCGCGCAGCGCCTTGACCACGGGCGCGGTCGATCTGGTCCTCCCCGTCAAGGAGATACCGCAGGCAATCATTCGGTACTGCAGCCAATCGTACGTTCACATTCCGGAAGAATCGGCGGCAATCAGCGAACAGGCGGATGAAAGCATCAGTGATATTGTCAATCTGCTCAAGTCGAGGACGGCGCACGATTTTTTCCCGTACAAGATCGGTACGATCGTTCGCCGTATCGAGCGGCGGATGGCGATCAATTACGTTGACACTTTCGCGGAATATTTGCGCAATCTGACGGAAGATCCCTCGGAGATCGAACGGCTGGCCAAGGACCTGCTGATCAACGTCACCAGCTTCTTTCGTCATCCCGAGTCCTTCGAGGTTTTGGCGAAACAGGTGCTGCCCGACCTGGTGAAACGGCACGGCGCCGCAAGGCCGTTCCGCGTCTGGGTTCCCGGATGCAGCACCGGCGAGGAGGCCTATTCGATCGCCATGCTGCTGATCGAACAGATCTCGGAGATCAGGAGCAGGTTCGAACTTCAGGTGTTCGCCACGGACGTCGACGAGGATGCCGTGAAGTTCGGCCGCGGCGGCGTCTACCCGGAGTCCATTGAAGCCGATGTCTCGGCGGAGCGGCTGGGCCGCTTCTTCACCAAGGAGGATCACAGCTACAGGGTCGCCCGGCAGCTTCGCGACTGCCTGGTGTTCGCGGCCCACGACCTGCTCACCGATTCACCGTTCTCGCGGCTCGACCTGATCTCGTGCCGCAATCTGCTGATCTATCTTCGCCCCGAGGTGCAGGAGAGGGTTCTCGTCCTATTTCATTTCGCCGTTCTCGACCAAGGCATCCTTTTTCTCGGGCCCTCCGAGACGGTCGGGACGGCGAGCGATCGGTTCGTCGCCGAATTCAAGAAGGAGCGGATATTTCGGCGCGTCGGCCGCGTTCGCCCGGGCGATGTCGAATTTCCGATAGGACTCGGCCGTGGCGCGCTGGCGCCGGCGACGCGGCCGCGGCGCCCCACCGAGCATGCGCCCGGCAACTTTGCCGACCTTGCCCGCCAGGCGCTGCTCGATACGTATGCCCCGGCCGCGGTGCTGATGAACCAGGAAAACCGGGGCCTCTACTACTTCGGCCCGACCGATCGGTACCTGAGGATACCCCCGGGAGAGGCGAGCCAAGATGTGATCAGCATGGCCCGCGACGGGTTGCCTTCCAAGTTGCGGGTCGCCATCCGCAAGGCGATCGACGACGACGCTCCCGCCACGTTCAGCGGCGCACGGGTCGAGCGCGAAGGCGAAACGGTCAGGGTGACGGTCCGCGTTGAACCGGTTCCGGCGAACGGCGGGACCCTGCTGTTGGTCGGATTTATCGACGAACCTCCGATCGAGCCGCTCAAAGATGAGGAACGGACGGAAAGGCGTGACGATGCCTCCGTCGCCGTACACCTCGAACGGGAACTGGAGGCGACGAGAAAGGAGCTTCAGGCCACCATCAACGAGCTGGAGATCGCCAACGAGGAGCTGACGGCGACCAACGAAGAAGCGATGTCGATGAACGAGGAGTTCCAGTCGACCAACGAAGAGCTGGAGACCTCGAAGGAAGAACTGCAGTCGCTCAACGAGGAGCTGACAACGTTGAACGCCCAGCTCCAGGAAACGGTGGAGCAGCAGCGCGAGACTTCCAACGACCTGCTCAACCTCCTGGTCAGCTCCGACATCGCCACCGTTTTTCTCGACGAGACCTTCAACATCAAGCGTTTCACGCCGGCGGCGAAAAGGCTGTTCAACGTCATCACATCCGATATCGGAAGACCGATCGTCGACCTGTCGCGAAGGTTCGATGACCCCGGGTTCCTTGACGATATCAAGGCCGTTCTTTCCCACCTCGCGCCGATCACCCGAGAAATCCGATCGGACGAGGGTGCGTGGTTCAATCGAAGGATCTTGCCCTATCGGACGGAAGACAACAGGATCGAAGGCGTGGTCGTCACCTTCAACGACATTTCGGTCCTCAAGACCGCCGAGATCGAGGTCGATGATGCTCGGGTCTACGCCGAGAGCATCGTCGACACCGTTCGCGAGGGGCTGGTCGTCCTCGATCCCAACATCGAGATCGTCTCCGCCAACCCCTCGTTTTGTCGGATTTTCGCCACGACGCCGGAGCAGGCCATCGGCCGAGGCCTTGATGAACTGGCCAACGGCAAGTTCGACTCGCCGGAGTTGCGCCGGGCGCTGGAGGGCGTGCTTGCCGACGAGGCGCCGTTCGAGGACCTGCGGACCGAGGTCGACCTGCCCGGGCTCGGGCCGCGGATCATTGCTGTCAACGGCCGTGAGATCGCTCGCCGGGTCGAGGCGGAACCGCTGATCCTGCTGGCGGTCGAGGACGTGACCGTTCGAGAGCACGCTCGCGAGGCGCTCGGCACCGCCAAGCAGGCGGCGGAGGCGGCGAACGCCGCGAAGTCGGAGTTCCTGGCGGCGGTCAGTCATGATCTGCGCCAGCCGTTGCAGACCCTCGACATCCTTCAGGGCGTTCTGGTCAGGAAGGTGGAGGACCGGGGTGTCCTGAGCACCGTCCACGATCTGGGGGCGACCCTCGGGGCGATGACCGACACCCTCAACACCCTGCTCGATATCGATCAACTGGAAAGCGGCGCGATCGAGACCGAGATCACCGACTTCCATGTGAGCGAACTGTTGGAGCGAATGCGCGACCAGTTCGCCGATTACACGCGGGGCAAGGGCCTGGACCTGCGCATCGTCGATTGCGGTGCGGTGGTCCGCAGCGATCTGCGCCTGTTGGCGCGGATCGTCCAGAACCTGCTGTCCAACGCGGTCAAGTACACGGACGCCGGAAAGATTTTGCTGGGTTGCCGACGCTGCGGTTCGGCGTTGCGGATCGAGGTTTGGCATAGCGGCATCGGTATCCCCGAGGATCAGCTCGAGGCGGTTTTCAACAAATATTATCGGATCGGCGCGGGCCCTCGCGAGCCGAGCAGCGGTCTGGGGCTCGGCCTGTCGGTCGTCCGGCGGATGGCCGATCTCCTCAACCATCGGCTGGACGTGCGGTCAACCCCGGGCAAGGGTTCGATGTTCGCCCTGGAGGTGCCGCTGAGCCTGGACGAGGAAGACCAGGACGCTCTCACGTTGGCGGACCGGATTGCGTTGCGCGACGGGCGGGCGGTCTCTGTCCTGCTGATCGAGGACGACGCCTCCCTGCTCCGATCCCTGCGGATCCTGATGGAGCTCGAAGGTTATAATGTCGTCACGGCACGGGGAGGCGGCCAGGCGCTCGCCGCTTTCCAACAGGGTGAATTCCGGCCGCTAGCCGCCGTCATCGAATACAGCCTGTCGGGAGAAATGACCGGGCTTGAGTTCATCCGCGGGATTCGCGAGGCGTTCGGTGAAGACATCCCGATCATCGTTCTCACAAGTGTGGTCTCGCCCAAGCGGCAGCGCGAATGCAGCGAATACGGCGCCCGCTATCTGCAGAAGCCGGTCCGGGCGGCGGAACTGGTCGCGGTGCTTCGGGAAATGCTCGAACGCGTGGGTATCGGCCGGCGGCGGACGGAGGCGCCGGCCTTGTCGGAACCGATCCCGCAGCCGAGCGAACCCGTAACATCGACCTCCCGGCCGACGGTGTTTGTGGTCGACGACGACGAAACCACTCGGAACGCCATGCGCGAGCTGTTCGAGTCCGTGGGTCACCGGGTGGAGACCTTCGCCAGCGGCGAGGCGTTTCTAAGTTCCTACCGCCCCGGTCGTTCGGGATGTCTGGTGGTCGACATCGTCATGCCGGGTATCAGCGGCTTGGAGTTGCAGGAGAAGCTCAATGCGGCGGGAATTGCCCTGCCGGTGGTCGTCATCACCGGTCGTCGCGAAGTGTCCCTCGCGGTGCGGGCGATGCGGGCCGGGGCGGTCGACTTCCTCGAAAAACCGGTTCGTAACCAGACCCTGTTGAACAGCATCCAACGGGCCCTAGACCAGGGGCGTCGATCCAAAGTCTCCTCCCGCGCAAAGGCGGAGATCGAGGCCCGCTTTCAGCAGCTGACCCATCGCGAGTGCGAGGTGATGGCGCTGGTCGTCGCCGGCCATGCCAACAAGGTCATCGCCGGTCGGCTCGGAATCAGCCAACGCACGGTGGAGAACCATCGGGCCCGGGTCATGGACAAGATGAACGCCCGGGTTCTCGCCGATCTGGTGCGGATGGCGACCGCCATCGACATCGACAAGTGGTCCCGCGGTCTCACCTCTCCCGGCAAGCGAGGCTCTGAGTAGATTCCACTAGGTACATCTCCCGACTATTCGCCGTCCGATCCGCTGAGTATGGTTTTCCACGTTGAGTGGAGTATCCAAGGAGTTCGAGCGAGAGTTAGGACACTTTCGAGAGTTGTGAAACCGTGCCAAGGCATTCCGTTCTGGGAAGCCCATTTCCCCCTCCGATCTTTCTCCCGGATCGGGGGGATTTTTTTTGTCTGGTCCGATTTGCGCCGCTTCGTTCAAATTGAACCGAAGTTCACTGCATCGGGGCAATGCGCCGGTCTGCTGGCGTGCGCCACGGGTTTTCGTGTATTTATCGCGCCCGTCGTTGATTTGACGTCCGTGAGGAAACATCCCGGGCATGACCGTGGTCACCCGTTTCGCGCCGAGCCCGACCGGCGATCTGCATCTCGGCCACGCCTATTCCGCATGGTTCGCCGGCGACGTGGCGGCGCGCGCCGGGGGACGCTTTCTGGTGCGCATCGAGGACATCGACACCGGCCGCTGCCGGCCGGCCTTCATCGAGCGCAATCTCGATGATCTCCAATGGCTGGGCCTTGCCTGGGAGCAGCCGGTCGTCCTGCAGTCGGAGCGCATGGACCTCTACCGCGAGGCGTTGCGCCGGCTCGCCGATCTCGGCGTCGTCTACCCGTGCTTCTGCACCCGCAAGGAGATCCGCAGGGAGATCGAGGCGGCGGCGGGAGCGCCCCACACGGTGGCGCCGGACGGCAGCGCGGTCTACCCCGGCATCTGCCGCGCCTTGGACACGGCCGAGCGCGACGACCGGATCGCCGCCGGGCTGCCCCACGCCCTCCGTCTCGACGCCGCCCGCGCCCGACGGTTGACCGGCGAGTTGTTCTGGACCGACCGCGCGCACGGGTGCCGAACCGCCCGGCTCGACCGGTTCGGCGACGTGGTCATCGCCCGCAAGGAGAACGCCACCAGCTACCACCTGGCGGTGGTCGTCGACGACGCCGCGCAGGGTGTCACCGACGTCACCCGTGGCGAGGACCTGTTGGAGGCCACCCACGTGCACCGGACGCTCTACGCGCTGCTCGGCCTGCCGCCGCCGATCTGGCACCACCATGGCCTTTGCCGCGACGACCAGGGCCGGCGGCTCGCCAAGCGCCAGGGCGACGCGACCATCCGGTCACTCCGGGAGCAGGGCCTTAGCCCCGAGCAGGTGCTGGCGATGGCGAGGCCGTCGAGCACCCCGTCACCGTAATGTGGCGGAGACCCGGTATCACGCGGCGCGTGGATCGATGGTTTGCAACTCGGTCTCGATCTTCCGGCGCCTTTCCATGAGGTCATAGTCGTTCTGAAGACCGAGGAAGAACCCCTCTGAAATTCCGAAGTAACGCGCGAGCCGAAGGTCGGCATCGGCTGTGATCGAGCGTTTGCCGAGCACCAGTTCGTTGATTCGCCGCGGCGGAACATGAACCGCCCGCGCCAAAGCGTTCTGGCTTAACCCCATCGGCTTGAGAAACTCCTCGAAGAGGATCTCGCCGGGATGGGGGTTTGGTAGCCGCTCCTCGTCAGCGGTGGTAGTCGACGATCTTGACATCGCTCGGTCCTCCATCACCCCACGTGAAGTAAATGCGCCATTGATCATCTCCTCCGGCTATAACGTGAACGCGTTATAGAGCTCAAGCCGGATGAGGAATCGGCACAAGCGGATCTTGATTAGGGTCATTGACCCCGCCGCCGACTTGGTGATAGCGGTAGGCAGACGCGGAAGGTAGACGACGGATCGAGGCGGTGGGCACGATGTCTGAACTGAGTGAAGTCGGGCAACTTCTTCACGAGGAGCACTTCCGCTTCGTCGTCTCCATCTGCGGCCTGCAGAACCGGGTCGGCGAGGCGTTTTTCGATCGACCGCTCGATCCCAGGATTGTCGAGGAGCGCAAACAGCTCGACGAGCTGATCGCCGGGCTTGACGAGATCATCGACCATCACCGCTTCGAGGAGGCCAATCTGTTTCCGTTGATTCGCGAAAGCGGCGACGCCGACCTGGTGACGACGCTGATCGGCGAGCACGGCACCATCGAGCCGAAGGCGTTCCGGCTTCGCGCCATCGCCTCCGCTCTTCGCCGCAACGGCGCGACCGCCGGACGATGGTCCCGGTTCCGCCAGGCCACCGAAGCGCTGATCGCCGACATGATGGAGCACCTGCAGAAGGAAGAACTGCGCGTCGTCCAGCGGCTGGCGAACCTGCTCGACGCCCGCACCGATCACGAGCTTGCGCTCAGCCGCACCGCCCAACGCCTGAGCGGTGGGTCCGGCCAGCGAATCTGACCGGCGATCCTCGCCCCGTCGCTCCCGAACTTCAGCCAATAGGCTACGGCGAGGCGGCGATCGAGATTAGGTAGCCGACATAGGCGATATAGGACGCCAGCAGCACCCCGCCCTCGGTCCGGGTGACCCGCCAACCGGTTACCGAGAACACCAGTAACAGGACGGTTGCCAAGAGCATCACCCAGATGTCGACGTGGGCGATTTCGGGCGGTACCGGGATCGGTCGGACGATCGCGGTGACGCCGAGAATGCCGAGGATGTTGTAGATGTTGCTGCCGACGATGTTGCCGAAAGCGACGTCGGACTGGCGGCGGACGGCGGCCATCACCGATGTCACGAGTTCCGGCAGCGATGTGCCGACGGCGACGATGGTCAGCCCGACGATGGTCTCCGAGACGCCGGCGGCGCGGGCCAGTTCGATCGCGCCGTCGACCAAAAAGCGGGCGCCGAGGAGGGTCAGCGCCAGCCCGCCGATGGTGAACAGCGCCGCCACCCGCAGGCGCGTCGGCGCCGGCTCCGCCGCCGAGGCCTCGGCTTCGTGCATCATCGCAGACGCGTCGTGAACGACCCGTTCGCGCCTGTAAGTATAGAGGATGTAGGTGATCAACAGCGCGACGAGAACGACCCCGACCGTCCGATCGAGGTAACCGGACAGGACGACGCCGGCGCAGGCGAGCGCCGATAGCAGAACGACGGTGCCGTCGCGCCTGAACGCGTCGGGCGAGGTTCGCAACGGCGAGATGAGTGCAGCAAATCCGAGGATGAGCAGGATATTGGCGGTGTTGCTGCCGACAACGTTGCCGACCGCGATTCCCGGCGAGCCGACAAGCGCTGCCTGGACGCTGGTGAGCAGCTCCGGCGTCGATGTACCGAACCCGACCAGCGTCAGCCCGATCAGCAAGGGCGAGACGCCAATACGCCGGGCGATCGCCACGGCGCCGCGGACCAGCGAGTCGCCGCCGGCGACAAGCAGCAGAAAGCCCGCCACCAGTTCCAGATAGACCATTTTCCGAAGGTTCCGATCCCGACGGGAGGTGATGGGGCGGCCCATGTGTGGAGGCAACCGCCCGCCAGATGTTGGGAATGAATATCCTACCGTTTGGAGAGGGGCGCAATCGGCGGGGATTAGAAAATAAACGCGAGGCCCTGCAGCGCGGCCCAAGCCGCCGCCGACGTGACCGCGATCGCGAGCGCGGCGGAGAAGAGACCAGTCAGCACGATCACGCCGTCGCGCTCGGAAACGCCGATGGCGATGACCGCTATGGCGATTCCCGGCGCCACGTTGCCGAGGATCGGGATCGGCAGGATCAGGATCACTCCGAGGACAACGACAACGAGCCCGATAGCGGCCTTACCCATGCGCTCGGACGCGAGAAGAATTCGCGGCCTACAGAATCGCTCCAGGCGCTCGACATAGGGAAGGACGCGATCGACCAGACGCTGGAGATCGGCACGTTCGACGCTCCGAGCCGCCATTGCCCGCGGCAGCCAGAGCCGCTCCTGGCCGGCGAGCATTTGCAGGGCGATCAGAACGATGACGACGCCACAAGCGGCTGGAATCCCCGGGGGCATCGGCAGACAGCACGGCAACGAGAACACCAGCATCGACAGACCGAAGGAGCGATTGCGCAGACCCGCAACGATATCGCCGAAGGAAATTCGCGGACCATCCCCCTCATGGGCGATCGCATGCAGCATGGCGGAAGTCCGGTCCGGTCGGGGCCGTCCGGCCGAAGGCATGATCTCGTCCCGGGGGTTTTCCATCGCTTTGGCTGGCACGCCTTGCCCGTACGTTTTCTGGTGTGCGGTCTCGATCAGCGGGTCGGTAAGGAATACCGCCGCACCATTCTTTGTTTCCGTCTCTCGCCAGCCGCTTTTACCGCGCCGCTTGGGGATTGTCGATGAAGCGCCCCAAAACCGGCAATGCCATTCCACGTGGCCGGCGTCGGTGGGATGGCGTCGAGGCGCCCAAACGTCAGTTCAGCCGCGAGTAACCGTGGCGTACCGCGAGATCCCGGAACGCGGTGATCCGCTGGTAGGCGGACGCGGGAACCACCTCGATGTCCTTCAGCAACAAGGCTTCGCGGACCGCGGCCAGAATCGGGTCGGCGAAGGTCCGGAACAGCGCCGTACGAATCCGCGCGACCGTGTCCACGTCCACCGCCCTATGGGTGACGTACGGCAGCGCCGGGGCTCGTTCCGTTCGGCAGAGCTTGCGGACGCCGGAGAGCGCGGCGGACCGATGGTGCTTGAGCAGGGCGTAGGTGACGCAGTCGATCGCGGCGATGTCGGCGCGTCCGTTCTTGACCATCTCGATGCTGGCGGCGTGGGCGCCACTGGTTTCGACCCTGGAGAAGAAGCGGCCGTCACGGCTTGCCGGCGCCACCAGCGCCCGCAGGGCGTTCATGCCCGAGTGCGAGTCGTGCTCGTTGACCACGCAGACCGCGCCCCGCATCTCGGAAACGTCGGCCGCGGCGCAATCCTCGCGGACGACGATGACGCTGGCGTATTCGCACCCCTCGCATTCCGGCGCGTCGAAGTGCGGCGTCGCGATCGGCTGAAGCGTCTTGGCGTAGCCGTTGATGAGGTCGTAGCCGCAGCACTGGCTGAACCTGAGATCCGGATCGTTCCAAAGGTCCGGTAACGAGCGGTCATGGGTCAGCCGATCGGGAACGTCGGCCACGCCCTCGCGCCGCAGGTGGCGGGCAAGCCCGTCCCACAGGCCGTCGAGGGCGCCGCGCACCTCGGGCAGGTCGTACATCGGCATGCTGGCGAAGCCCATCGGCCCGATCCCGTTCTCTTGCCGCGCTAAACTCGATCATAGCATGAGCGAGCCCGCTTGGTCCGTCTCGGCGTTGGCGGAGCGACGGCGGGCGAGAAAAAAGAACCCGGGTCGCGAGGTCCGACGACCCGGGTTCAAGTCCGCTCCTCTGCCATGGGGGTCAACAGAGGATCGGCGCGGGAGACGGTATCTAGGCGGCCTGACCTTCGAGCAGGCCTTCGGAAATCTGCAGGTTGATGTTGATCAAGGTCTCGAGCGCCTGGTCGGCGATGTCGTGACCATTCCTGAACGTGGTGCCGATGACGAAGTCGCCAAGCTTCCACAGGTTGGATTTGACCTCCTCGGGCAGCGAGCCGTTGGCGGTCTTGACCATCGACTGGATGCCGACCCACAACTCCAAATTGTGGTTCAGCGCTTCGACGATGGTCACCGGGTCCTGGTCGGACTGGCGGGCTTGGCGGGCGTGGTCGAGGGCGAGCGCCGCCCGGGACAGGGCGTAGGCCTTCTGTTCGGCCGGACTGAGCTGTTCCGGACGCGGTAGGCGTGGTTCCATCTAGGATCCCCCTAAGTAGATGAACTTCTAAACGATACAAGTTTAAGTTGTTTTCATGCCAAAATCAAGAGGTTATCTTCGATCCTGGAAAACGGTTCGTGGAGAGGGCTTCGGCGGGCTTTCGGGACAGGTGCTCAGGGCGTTCCTCGGAGCTTCTGGCAGAGCGAGGCCATTCGGGTCAGGTCGACCGACGAGCGGGCTTCCATTTTCTGCATGACGTTGTGGCGATGGTACTCGACCGTGCACGGGCTGAGTTCGAGGCTGGCGGCGATCTCCTTTGTGTGGTGGCCGGCGACCACCAGGTCCATGACTTCTCGCTCACGCGGCGTCAGGGCACCCATTCGTGTGACCACCTCGATCGCCTCGGTCCGCCAACGGCGCCACTGGGAGTCGAGATCGATGCACTGCTGGACCCGCTCCAGCAGGTCCTCGTCGTCGAACGGCTTTGGCAGGAAGTCGACCGCGCCGGCCTTCATCGCCCGGACCGCCGTGGTCACGTCGGGGTGCCCGGTGATCACCACCGCCGGGCGGAAGTCTCCGTGCTCGGCCAGTTCCTCGAGCAACTGGAGGCCGGTCATCCCGGGCATCTGGACGTCGAGGACCAGGCAGCCGACCCGGTTCGGCTGGTAGTTGCCGAGGAACTGCTCGGCGGAGGCGTAACCCTCCGTGTGCAGTCCCACGGACTCGATCAGGAAGCGGAGCGATTTTCGGATGCCGCCGTGATCGTCGACGACGAATACGGTCGAATCATGCGGCTGCATGGCGAACCTCTCTGGTCGGCAGGGTGAAATGGACGCCGGCGCCGTCGCCCGGGTTGGCCTCGACCCAGACCCGTCCTCCATGCGTTTCGATGATCGAGCGGGAGATCGCCAGGCCCATTCCCATTCCCTCCGGTTTGGTTGTGAAGAACGGATCGAAGGCGTGCTCGGCGACGTCCAGGGGGAAACCCCGGCCGTTGTCCTGCACACTGATTCCGAGGGTGTCGGCGCCGAGCAGGGACGAACGGATGACGATGGCGCCCTCGCCGGAACGCTTTTCGGAAACGGCGTCGATGCCGTTGCGGAGCAGATTGAGCAGGGTCTGCTCGACCTCGACGGCGTTGACGGTCACCGGCGGCAGATCCGGCGCAAGCTCGAGCACCAGGTCGATGCGGTGGCGTCGCAAATCCTTTTCGACCAGACGGACCGCCGAGCCGATGATCGCATTGATGTCCTCGGCGTCTTTTCGCTGGGTCGAAGGGCGGACGAACCGGGCGATATTGTCGAGGATCTCGCTCGCCCTTCGGGCCTCGGCGTACGCCTCCTCGAGCGCCTCGGCCAACTCGTCGGGGGTCCACGATCCCGACTCCAGACGGCGCAGCGAGCCGCGACAGTAGTTGACCACGCTGGCAATCGGCTGATTGAGCTCGTGGGCGAGGGTAGCGCCCATTTCGCCGATGATGGCGATCCGCATGTAACGGTTGAGCTGTTGTCGGTGCGCCCGTGCCTGCTCTTCCGCCTCGAGCCGTCGGGTGAGGTCGTCCTCGACGCTGACGAAGTGGGTAATCGCGCCGTCGGCGGACTTCACCGGCGAGATCGACGCGTCGGTCCGATACTCGGATCCGTCCTTGCGGCGGTTGCGCTGCCGGCCGCGCCACGGCTCTCCGGTGGCCAGGGTGGCCCACACCCGCTTGTGGTCTTTCAGCGGCGTTTTTCTGGACTTGAGGATGACGGCGCTGCGGCCGATGACTTCGTCGGCGTCGTAGCCGGTGACCTCGGTGAACCTGGGGTTGACGTATTCGATAAACCCGGCGGGATCGGTAATGACAACGATCGCGGGGCACTCCTCGACGGCGTGGGTGAGCAGCGCCAGGGTTTCCTCCGTCAGCTTGTGTTCGGTGACGTCGCTCACCGTCCACACCAGGCCGCCGTCCGCCGTCCGCCGGTCGGTCGCGAGCAGCCAGCGGCCGTCGTCGAGCCGCTGTTCCCTGTCCCCGCCGTCGCTTCCGCGACCGGGGGCATGGTCCTCGATCCACTGTTCGGCCGGGCCGTCGATCCGAAACTGGCCGGCCTTCACCGCCGTGCGCAGCAGGCTTTTCAGGTCCGCCCCCGGAATGAGATGGTCGGCGATCGTCGGGTAGGCGTCGCGGAACCGGTCGTTGCAGTACACCAGCCGGTCGTCGGCGTCCCAAACAGAGACCCCCTCGGCGCTCGAGTCGAGGGCGGCCGTCAACCACCTCTCGCGGGCTGCGGGCGTCCGCCCGTCATGTCGAGCCTTGGTCACGGACGGCGCGGGCATCGCGGGCTCTCCGTCAGGTTGTGCTTGACCCTCCCGGTCTCTTTCAAGCTCTAGTGCTTTCCGTATATCTGGGGCTGGCATTCCCTAGGGCTTCAACATGTTGTGGTCAAAATCCACTGAATCACAAGCGAGTCGTCCATTGCAACCCCTTTTATCACCCAAATGGGGTGATGTTGCCAATCTGCATCACTTTTAGGTGCGCTAAGGGGGGGGATTCTCGTCTATCGCGATCACCAATGGGTTCTGACGCGTTCAACCCAAAACCGGGACGCGGACTCGGAGGCGGCCGTTGGGGCGATGGGCGGAAGCTTCAGGAATTGGGAGAGCGGGCGAGGAGACGCTCAGACGAAACCCAGTTTGCGGGATCTCGCCAGTTCGACAACGGCGCCGACCAGCAGGCCGATTCCGATCAGCCACATCGGCGGCGGGGCGGCGATCGCAATCCCGCCCGCGAGGACGCGGATCGCCGATAGCAGACCAGAGGCGAGGATCCCCGCGGACGCGGCATGCGCCGCGGTCATCGAGCCCAGCACCCAGACGAACAGGAAAAGCCCCAGCATCGCCAGCAGTTCGCCCGACAGCACCGCGGCGATCACGCAACCGGCGAGGAAAAGCACCGGGATCATCGGCGCCACCCGGTCGGCGAGGACCTTGCCGGCGACAACCGGACTGTGGGCGTCCGGCGGCAGCATCCGGCGTTGAGGCAGGTTGAGAAAATCGTCGAAAAGGTAGAGCGAAGAAGCGAACAGACAGAAGGCCACGGCCGCCACCACCCCCTGAAGCCAGATCCAGGGATTGGTGGGTTCGGCGGCGACCAGGACCGGCAGCAGAACGAGCAGGTTCATCAGCCACCGCCGCGGATGCAACGCTTGGAAGTAGTCCCCGTAGGTTTGCAGGCCGTCGTCGAAGATCCGGTCGATCTCGGGTTTTTCGGCGACGGCTCGCCGGACCGCGGGTTCCGGGTTGACGACGATCGCCTTGCTTGCGTGCTCGAAGACCTTGAAGTCCTGCATGTGATTGCCGGCGTAATCGAAAGCGCCTCCGCCGACGAAGAGCCGAATACCTTCGAGCTTGCGCGATCCCGCCAGGTCGACCTCTCCGTCCGATCCGAGAACCGCGTCGAACAGTCCCAGATGGGCGGCGACCCGTTCCCCGTAGGCGGCGTCGGCGGCGGTGGCGAGGATCAGCCGCCGGCCGGACGCCTTCTCGGTCTTGAGGAAGCTGATGAAGCCGTGGTTGTAGGGAAGCTTTTCCGGTTCGACGTCGATGCGCGCGGCGATCTCGCGCTTTAGCTTCGCCCGTCCGCTCAGCAGCCACCAAGGCAGGGCGAGGGCGTAGACCGGGTTCTTGCGAATGAGCGCGAACGCCCCCTCCGCCGTCGTGTCGGCGTGGACCAGGACCCCGTCCATGTCGACGAACAGGGGCACGTCCGATGCGGGTTGACCGACTTGCGACACTCGCTCGTTCACGGCTCACCTGCCTTTGCCATAGGTCGCATCCTACCCTGTTTTTGTTTCTTCGCCGGGCCGCCGTCAAAGCAGCGCCGCCCACGTGGCGGCGGTCCGAGCTTCGGCGTTCGAGACGTTTCCGGTCTGTCTACAGGAAGATCCTTCATGTGTCACTAAGCCGGCGTCGCCTGCCGTCCCAACCGCTATGGCTGAGCCAGACTGCGGTTCAGGGGGCTCTTGCCGGCCGGCCAGATCCCCTTGAGCAAGGCTCTGGCCCCGTCGAAGGCGAGGTAGCTCATCCGGCCGTAGTGGGGAAGGGGGAGGAGGAGCGTTGTCAGCGCGTCGGCGTCGGCGGCGGCGACCACGGCGAATACGCGGCCGTCCGGACGGCGCCCCGCCCACACCTGCGCCGTTCCGTGTCCGGCGAGGATTTCGGGGAGCGTCCCGAGACCGGTCTCCGCCATCACCCGTCCGACCGTCGGCTGGGTGCCGATCACCAACAGCGGCGCTCCGACCGCTTCCGCGGCGGCGGGCGCGGCGAACCGGGCCGCCCGGTCGAGCAGTCTCGTCGCCAGCGCCCGCGCCGCGGCGTCGGCTTCGTCAGTCTCCGTTGCGACGACGACCGTCGTCGATGGGGCGAGGGTGATTTCTCTGAGGATCGGTGGCGTTTCCTCCGGGACGAGACGGCGAAACACCTGGTAATCCGGGTCGACGGACACCGCGAGGGGGATGCCGCCGACCTTGATCTTCGTCGAGCTTTGCCGGCTGGTCAGGGCGATAACGGTATCGGTGACCCCGTCCGCGGTCTCGACGGCGATCGGAACCCGCAGATCGTAGGCGGGGGCGTCCTGGCCGAGGGTCACCGAGACCCGGTGACCGGCACTCCCGATCCC
>Ga0210096_1000412_pt1 | contig 15313 bp, 12 predicted proteins | sample China_Galinas_PW_4_FD_184864 | JGI IMG/M metagenome (GOLD analysis project Ga0210096, IMG submission 184864) | Wetland microbial communities from San Francisco Bay, California, USA, that impact long-term carbon sequestration - China_Galinas_PWA_D2... | ecosystem: Environmental > Aquatic > Marine... | reverse complement strand
AAGCTTCCTATTCTAAAGGGGGGAATTTTCGAAAAATGAACGCAAAAAATCATAGGATATTTTTCGAAAATTCCCCCTATCTCTCTGTGGTCGTTATGACGTTTTGCGTAAAAGGTAGTTCCCCATTTACGCAAAACGTCATAACGAATGGAGAAGAACCACTTTTTTACTACACGTTAAATAAAGATGGGGGAGGTCCGTATTCACTTGTCCAAGTTTTTGAACGGTACGCAACCCAAAAAAAATCATGTACATTTTTAACCAAGGACAAAAAGTTGTCCAATTTTTTTTTGGACAAGTGAATACAGACCTCCCCCATCTTTATTTAACGTGTAGTAAAAAAGTGGTTCTTCTCCATTCGTTATGACGTTTTGCGTAAAAGGTAGTTCCCCATTCACAAGAAAAAATTTTGAGTTGCCGAAACACCCAAAAAAACACCCATATCGGACAACTCAAAAATTTTTATTGGCTCAATCGCTTAGTTACGAGGACCAATGGTGGTCGTGGCCTCATGATTTTTTGGACGATTTTGGATCAACTTGTCCAATCTTTTCCACAGAATATAACAAATGAAAACCAAAGATCTTTGGAAAAATTTCACAGAATAAAAAAAATCATTGTATTAAAAAAAGCCAAAGATCGTTGGAATGTGAATTAACAAGGTTTGAATATAACAGATTCCTCTCTACCAAAGGTAAATATCAAAAAGAAGATAAGAATAAAAAACATATCCTTTTGGACCTATGGCTAAATATACAAAACTTGTTGATTTCAGGAGAGCTGCTACAACAGCAGGATTTGCCTTACTTGCTCTCTTTGTTGTTACGGGTGTCGTACTTGGATTGTCAATAGCAAATAGGGTGGATATCAATGAGAATGATGGAGACATTGCAGATTTGAATGATGACACAAAATTCCTTTTGCGGGATGTTTTCTATGTATGTGGAAACGGGAGCGACAAAAATCCGGGAACTCAAAAAAAACCATGGTTGACGATCAAACACGCCGCACAACAACTACGCATTAAAAAGGGCGTAGAGTTGCATATCTGTAACGGAACATTCGACGTGAACAGCACCGATTTTATCTTTTCTTTTGTGGAGATATATGGCACCACGGAAGTCACGGCAGATCTGAACATCACTTCAGCGGAAAACTTGGGCTATGGTAAATACAGACTAAACGTGACCAACACGCTGATTCCGGGTACATTGGCCAATATGTACGTGGAAAGCAACGAGTTACAAGCTCCAGCAATCGTTTACGACAACGGAGCGGACTATGTGATCATGATGGGAAGACCAGGAAGTACATCTTCCCTAACCACGTACGGCGCCAGTGTGCTCAATCGGTTGACAATGGTGAATATACACAGTGACACCTCGTTCAATTACGTCAATGGATCATCCGCTTTTTTTAAAGCGCTCATTCTCAACATGAATGGCACGGTGGTTGTTTCTTCCAGACCTCTCGACGTTTGGTTCCAAGGGTGCGCATTCATGTGCAACGATGGAATCATGCAACTGACACGAACTGGAAACTACCAAGTCATAGGAAGCCACTTCTTCGAATGCGACATCAAAACAGAGAAGGCCAGCGTAAGCATAACTCGTTGTATTGTAGAAGATGGTAAATTTGATGCGAGCGGCGGACAAGGAGTTATTGGTAACACCATAATGAACAAACGGTGTCAGTTACAGTATGCCGCCACGTATACATTTACCGGGGTTACCATTGAAGTGGACGACAGCCTCGCAATGAGCATCTATTCTGCCAGTGATGTTGTCCTGCGAGATACATCAATTACCAGCTATGTAGCTATCGCACTGTACGTTGTTTCGGGTAAAGTAGACGTGGGAAGCACCGTTCTCTCGAACAATGTTACGAATTCGATCATGTTTCTCAACGAAGGTTCAGAAGCACATATAGCTGGAATTCACATGATTCGCACAAACGCAATCGACGGGCGTATGATCGACTCACGAAAATCTGTGCTCTTTTTCCAAGGAACTGACTATTTGTTCCGTGGATTTACCTCTGCAATCTTGTATGCCGAACAAACAACCGTGGTAATGGACAATGGATTCTTCATCGGAAACCAAACGATCGACGGAGCAGGAATAGGTCACATGATCACGTTCACAGGAGGCAGCGAGGTGAACGCGGAAGATATTACGATTGAACTGACCAACTTGACCAATCCTGGCGTATTGTTCGAAAATTCACGTGCCACCTTTAGTGCTGGGACAATCACACTGGAAACAGGCAGTAGTGTGGGTGTTGAAATTGCCGGTGTATCACATGTAGTGCTTGGAGAAGGCGTTACGTTAGACATAAACACCAGTTCGTCCAATCCAACAAACTCACCAGTTTATGTTCAAGAGAGTTCCACACTCCTCTTGAAGGGAACGTCAGATCTGAGTAATGATGCTGGGACATGTGTGTACGCAACACACGATTCTAAGGTGATCCATGCAGCGGGTGCCGACATTACACTGTTCTGTGGATTGAAAGAATTCCAACTCCATTGGGATTCCACCCTCCTCTTTAGCAACGATTCTGATGCTACTCTTTCTCTGGGAACTGCGGACAACACTACCTTGGGAGGAGATTACAATGCCACCACTTTTTATTTAGGTACTCCAGACACAAGTTACACAGATGGAATTGGAGCAGGGTTAGAGGGGTGTAAGATCATGTATACGGCTGATTAATAAAAAAACTTTATTTTTTTTTACAATCGCGTTTGGTCTTTCTCCAATGAAGAAGAGAACAAAAAAAGGAAGGGAAGATGAAAAAAGGGCGTAGATCTCGTGGTGGAACAAGAAAAAGAATTTACACAGAGGTTGCCATTGCAGGAACTACCGCTTTTTTAGTTGTGGCAGGATTATATTTGGCCGGGTGGATTTGGAACAGAGTCAACATTAACGAAAATGAAAGCGATATCGACAAGCTACAGTCACAGACGAAATATTTATCCAGAAATGTTTTTTATGTCTCAAAGACTGGAAATGACAACAATCCAGGAACAGAGAAGAAACCATGGTTGACACTGAAACATGCAGCAGAAGAATTACGCATCAAAAAGAATGTAGAACTCCGCATTGGAGAAGGAGAATTCGAAGCAAATTCTTCAGATTTTGAGTTTTCCATGGTTGCGATCTATGGTACCACAGAAGTTGTTACAACTTTAAACATCACCTCCTCCACATCACTGGGAGATGGAAGATATCGGTTGAATGTTACCAATACTCTTGTACCAGACTCCTTGGTTTATTTACCATTTTACTTGAACTCAACCTCCCAAGTCATTGTGAGCGTAGTGTTGGAGAACGGAGTGGATTATGTTATTACAGAAGATGATCCCGGAGGATCATCAAGTTTAATTGATGAAGGAGGAATTGTAAAGGACAATACTCTGACAATCATTACTCTAATCAACAACGGAGATACTCCCAATTTTGCAAACGGGTCTTCTGTGTACTATGAGGGAATCACATTCAATTCAAACGGCACCATCGTGTCTACCCAATATCCTTTGGATATTACATTCTTAGGGTGTACATTTGTGTGTAATGACAATGGTTTACAGTTGGCACGCGGAGGTAATTTTTTCGCTTCAGGATGTTATTTTGACCAATGTAAAATATCTACTACACAAACCATGGCGCGCATTCACCGGTCTGTAATCAGCGAAGGACGTTTCACGTCAGACGGAGGAAACGGAGACATAAATTACGTTTATTCTACCGGATTCGTCGTACTACAAAATGCTGCTTCCTACCAAGTCAGCTACAGTATATTCGACGTAGAAAGTAATGTTGCAATCACATGTAAAAATGCCCATGTAGATTTTGAAGTGATAACTTCCAACAGTGACAATAGCTACCCTATGACCATTTCGCAAGGATCGGATGTGTACATTCAACAGAGTACATTTACGTGCAACAATACACTCCAAATGTTGCTTATCTTCAGTGACGCCACTGTCACCATCGAAGGCATACACTTTATTCGAAACAGCGGTGGTGGGTCTGGGATAATGATACATGCAATAGATGCACACGTTTATCTTGGGGGAACAGACTATGTCTTCCGTGGAAAGACGACGGGACTTCTTGTTGCAGTCGGAACAGAAGTAAAACTGAACCAAGGATTGTTCATTGGAAACCAAACAATCAACGGAGGTGGTGTCATGGATCACATGATTGTGTTTACCGAAGGTAGTTCCGTAGAAGCAACGGGAGTTACCATAGAATTTACCAACCTCACAAATGCGGGTATTCTCTTCGAAGAATCTGAAGTCAATTTTAAAAGTGGAAACATATTACTGGAAACAGGGAATCGTGTGGGAGTTGAAATCGCAAGGTCAACGATTTATCTTGGAGAAGGATTGAACCTTACCATTAATACAAGCTCTGCTGATGTGACAAGATCTCCAATTTATGCCCGAACGGCTTCAACACTAACCATTGCCGGAAACACAGATTTGAGCAACGACGCTGGCACATGTTTATATGCCAATGATGTTGTTACCACCATAATAGAGGAAACTGCAAGCACTACTCTATTCTGTGGATTGAAGGAATTTCAAATACTTTGGGAATCCAGCTTACATATTAGTAACAGTTCTGAGACTACTCTCTCTCCGGGAACAGTAGACAATACTACCTTGGGAGGAGAATACAATACAACAACTTTTTATGCTGGCACTGCAGACATAAGTTACACAGATGGAATTGGACCAGGATTACAAGGATGTAAGATCATGGTCACAACATGAATGAAAAAAAAACTTTTTTTTTAAATAAAAAAATATATTTGCAAATTAAACAAGCCTCAGCGCCTTTTTTTTGATCTCCTCTTCCTTTTTGTCCTCTTTTTCCTTCTTTTCCTCTTGCCTATTCCGTTAGATTTCTTATGCTTTACTTCTCCTGCATAACTATGTCCACCAGAGAAACAAATATGTATATATCTCCCTCCAGACAAAGACTTTGTTCTTACTCTTCCTCCAGAATCCACACACCTATTAAACGATGCAGGCATAACTCCAATAGATAAATAATTAAAAAAAACCTAAATTTATACCAGAGTTATGTACACGTGTACGGACACACACACAACTCTGTTCCTTTTTTTAATAACATGAGTACGACTACAATTTCTAATGGTTATCTAATAATTAAAAGTTTACAAAAAAGAGAAGAAGGAAAGACAAAGGGGGGGATTTTTTTTCCCAAACTTGTTTTCTTCTCCAATCTTTTTTTTTCTCTCTTTCTCTCCTTGAATAATGGATTATCTTGGAACAAGAAGAAGAGGAGGAGGAGGAAAGAAACAAAGAAGCAAAGGGACACACGTTTCGTTTGATCCACCGACAGTTGATTGGCAAAAAGTGCAAAGTATCATAGTGACACTATGTGTTCTCTTTTTAGTGGCGGCTTTCCTTCTTTTTGCATTCTTTCTGTATTCAGACTCTCCCACGATGCACAAGTTCACGATATATGGAGACGATGTATCTCGTGTTGCTCGGGTTGCAAGAAACTTGACTGTCTTTATGCAAAGATCAGCGCCTCCCATCAATTACACAGAAGCAGTGAGGAGCATGTGGCCACAATCAGACGAAGAGGCGCGCAATGTTACCATGAGAGGAAAGAGAGCTGTTTCAGACTTGGCATATCTTGTCAATGACTTAAAAGAGACCGGTATCGTCAAGACAATCGCCGAGTTGAGCCATACAATTTCCGAAATATTACTAAGGCCAAATTTTGGAAATATTTTGGATTCTTTGGAGGCTGGCGTTCCAATGATTTTTGACACTCTGAAGAAAGATGAGGCAAAGGAATTTCTGCATGTTTTTCAAGCAATTCTTGAGAAAATCGGAGAACTTCTCACGGAAGAAAGAGTAGACAAAGTCATCAATGTCTTGGACGATGCAGACGTAAAAAATTTACTTTCACATACTTCCTCTTTTATTCAAGAATCTACCAAAATTGCCAAATCAATCAACAAAGTCCTCGATAAGGTGTCATACGTTGTAGAACACGAAGACGAATACATTACTCCCGTATTTCACAACCTAAGACACGTCTTCTCCTTCATAGAACAGAGGATAAACGAAAAAATGTTAGACGACACAATTCATAAAATTCAGTCTGTAGATTGGACCGGTGTTTGGAAGGAAGTCAAATCATATTACGTGATCCTTGAAGGAATAAGAGACCACAGTAACGACACAAGCATTGTCAATGTTGCAAAGAATTTGACCTCGGAAATAACTTCTTTGATAAAACAAATCGAAGATTCCGGACTTATCCAATCTTCTGCAAGCGGAATTAGCAAAATGGAGTCAGCTCTGTCTAAAGAGGAAATACATGAAGGATATGTCCAACTTGTTGCATCCATGAAAAAGACAAACGATATTCTTCAGGACTTGGGACAACATCACGTCATGGCTGACTTTGTCTCTTTGGTGGAAAGGTTTGAAAGGATGGAAAAAATTGTGGAGACGATATTTACACCGTTGGAAAGGGGAATGGATTTGTATAATCATGAACAACAAAGGGAAGAAGAAGGAGAAGGAGGGGCAAAGGGTAATATACAGGCAACAACAAAGTTGATCGGATCTATCGAACAAAGGCAAAACAAAAAGAAAAAGAAGAACAACAACAAATAGTAAAAACAAAAGCCCCGTCACTCTCTCCTTCCCCTCTAACCGACCAAAAACTTTTTTTTTCATCTTGTAGATTTTTCCCTCCTTTTTAAACTTTTGCAATAAAAACAAAAGTGATATTAAACCAAATCAGAATAGTTGCGAGCCTAATATCAAACAGAGGAGTCTTTCTTTATATCTCTCTCTCTTTCTTTCCTTCTTATTATCAAAAAAGAAAGTTCATTGGCAAGAAAGAGAGATAAATGGAGTATGAAACGTACAACTTTCCCAAAACTGGGTTTGATGACACATATATATGGACACTACACAAAGATTGGCCAAATAGATCCTACGTACGTTGGGTACGAAAATTTTTGATTTCTCTCATTCCATTTTCTGGAGTGGGATCTATCCAGCCACACATCCAAATTCCATTGATATTCTACCTCTATTTGAGAAACTTTACCATCATTGCGTTTTTGTTGCTCTTGTGGATCATTGTGGAATTCTTTGTTTATTCTCTGTTCGGAGTATGGGATTTTGGTGCATACTTTGACATAGATTACAAAACAATTTGGAGAAAAAAACTTCGAGGAGAAGAAATTGTCTTTGAAGGAGAATCTGAAGGAGAAGAGGAGGATGAGGCAGAAAAGACAAAAAGAAAGAGAAAGAAAAAACCCGCAAAAGACACAGGGGACGAAGAATCTCCTTTGGAGGAAGATGAAGAAGGGGAAGGACACACGTTCCCTTTCGGGCTTGGTGTTTCTGTGATGAACGCAATCAGACAGAGAGGCCTCTCAGACAAAACAGAACAAATATCTCTATTGTTAGATGATGTTGGATATACTGCAGATCCGCATGATCCTGATCCTGTGGGAGTGGTAATCACAAACTTGCTCTACAATATCATTTTCGAGTTGGTGGGAGTTCTCTTTTGTATGTATGCTGTGAGATCTTTTCCATTGGACACATTTGGATCTGGAAGCAATTTCACTTGGGAGTTGGGTGTGCAAATGGGAATTGTATTTATACCGATGGCTTTCCACGGAGCCATAACAGCATGGGTTGCCTCTCTCATGGTTACCATTCTCATTTGGGGAGCATTTGTTCCTTGGAACACCAACGGATATTCTAACTTTACCATATATGTGGCCGGGCCTTACATATTCTGGAGCGTGATCAATGTTTACTTTACAGTTGTATTTTCCAGAATTTATGCACGTTGGGGAGACACAAAACTGTACCCAATCCCAACAGACAGAAGATATTTCATCAACGCAGCATTGGGAATGGGATTCGCGTTTTGGATTCTCTCTCTGATATTTACGATTGTAGACGCATAAGAAAAAGAGTTCTTGTACAATATTTGGTTTTTTTTTGCAACCATCTTCTTTTTTTTGTAAAAAAAGATAGAGGAGGAGGAGGGGACTTGGGAGGAGAGGGAAAAAAAGATTGTTGTGCTTTCAATGTTTACTTTTTAGATTGGAAATATCTTTATTGTAAATTAAATGGAAAATGTACATCGTCTCTCTTTTTTTTTCTTCTTCTTTTTCGAGGATCTTTTTTTTCTTTTTTTTTCGAGGAGTCTACGATCTGTGTCGTTTGTTTCCATTTGCACTGAGCATAGTGTCAACAAGATCATCTGTAAACACGGAGTCTCCAGTGTCAAGATTTTCCATTTCTTCTGACCCAACTTTTCGTTTTCTGAGAACATATGTCAAAACATCAATGGCAATCTTTTTGGTTCCCATGAATGTAAGGGCAATGATGATTGGAGGGAAGATTGCAGTGGCAACGCTGACGACAAGATAACCTATAGCAATCATCGACCTGTTTTCCACTTTTGTTCCTTCCGGACCGACGATCAACAAGACGTAGAACACAATAGGGGCAAACATGTAAATCCATGCCCACACCAAGTAATTCCATCCCCATCCAACAATCTTAATGTTTGTGTAACGCAATGCGTCAAAACACGCGACTGCATAGAAGAATGCTGTGAATACATATCCTGCGATTTGAAGCTCTTGTTTGTTGATGACAAATGTCGAGAGTGTTCCAGAAAGTCCTCCAAAGAACATGAGAACTTGGAGATGTCTCCAGTCCGTCTCAAACATGCCAGAGTAGTTGGCATATGCCCAAGACATGAAGAAGAGGAACAGTCCGATTCCAATCCATCTGAAGTATTGCACAACGATAGTTGTTCCAGAGTCTGTTTTTGATCCGTCTCCCTCGTTTGTCCATACGATGAGAACACATGCTCCAATTAAGAGGCAAGCAAATGCGATCATACCCATCGTGGTTGAAAATCTCGTTTCTTTGTGTTTCAAGTTGACTATCTTAAGTTTGTCAGCTCTGAGAATCCTCGCGGCATTTACCAACCATGATATGACAGCCCAAAGAGCTGCAAGACCGATCAATGAAATCCATTCGGCAATTTCGACAGAAGTCGTGCTAACCATGTTTTTTTTTCTTTGCTTTTTTTTTCCTGTTTGCTTGTGTTATATGTTCAACCTTTCAACCTTGTCGAAAGTTATTCTCCCTTCTTTTAGATATATCAGAAGAGAGTGAGGAGAGAAAAAATCTAAGTTTTTCCTATCTGGGTGGACGTTCAGATTTACTTTTCCATGACATTCAAAGACAGCATAACCAGATTCGATTTAAAAAAAAGATATATTCAAGATTACCATCAACCTCTCTCTCTATCTCTCTCTTCCCTTTTTTTATTTATCATTTTGTTCTCTTCTTCTTCTTCTTTTCTTCTTCTTTTCTTCCTTTTCTTCTTTACATTCGCTAATCTTTGGATGACAAGCCCTTAAACATTCCCACAGTAATATGTGAGAAGATCCTCCGGTCAGAACAAATTTTCCTGTTCGAAATATCAACATCGTCGCTTGTTGTCCCGGAAGTTTTAGAGCGGCTCCGGGAAACTCTTTTGGTTCGTAATCACAATAAATCCCATTTGTGGCTTTCAATTTGGATAAGTTCACGGTGAAGTTAAAATCACCAGAAGCAACCACATTTTGCACTTTGATAACTTGGCTCAATTCTGCCCCTCTTGGAATCCCAATGGTAAACGGTAACGCCTTGTTGATTAGAGATATGGTCTTCATGATAACAAAGTAAGCACATGTGAGCGTTTTACATCCTGTGCAAAGCATTTTACCATCACGGTAAAACAACACAGATCCTCTGGGGTGTCTCATTTTGATGTTGATGGCAGTAAACTTTTTTGTGTTGTACTCTGCTCCTACAGGAATCATACTTTGGGCAAGTTTCATCATATTTACATAGTAAGGTTCGTCTCTCTTTATGCCGTTCTCATCGCTATACTTTACAGTTTTGCAGTTGACAACATGATTGTGTACGTCAGGTCCACATTCTATCATCAATTTGAAAATATCTTTGGCTAAACATGCTGGAGTATTAGGATTGTCATTAGACACTGACATCTTCTTTCTACTCTCTCGTATGTATGTGTGTGTGTTATCTTTTTTTAAACCTAATGTTGACAAAATAGGTTTTTAATGTAAAAATCCTGTTCAATGAAAGCCTTCAGTCAATCTATTCTCTTTGACTCCAATCCCTCCATGAAAAAAAAATCATTATTTTGCTTGCTCTGTCAAGTAAACATACACACATCTCTGATATTTTCCTCTCGCTTATTCAGAATTCAATAGAAAGAGAAAGAGGAAAAAATGAGCAGAAGCAGAAGGGGGAGAGGAAAAGGAAGCCAATATTCCAGAAAGACAAGGAGTGCATTCAAGCAAGGATATCTTGACAGATGTACTCCGTTAGATTCAAATTCCATGTCCAAACTCTCTCTGAACGACACGTATGTTGATGTATACAGCGGATTAAAACCTTGGGAAAGACTTGGTACTATGGGATATTATAGTTTGGAAACGAACATGTGCGAAATTGACAGAAAAAACCTCCAAAAGGGGATAAATAAGCTGAAGGAGATGACAGACGACAGGAGTATCTCAATAACAGAAGAAAGAGAGAAAATGACTTTGACAGAAGAAGTAATGAGAAGAAAGAGAGAGGCAAGCAGAAAAAGAAAATCTGACAAAGGAAAAGGGAGAGAGAGAGAATCATCCAAGAAAAGACAATCTCCTCCTCGCGATCTTGTTTCCGTTGCTTCAAGAGAAAGAGAACTCACAATCAAAGAAAAAGAACTTGTGGGAAGATTTCATCCGTCATCCGTTGGAAAGAGCATAGGAGAACATGCCCCGATTCCATATGAAGGAAATACTACAAATTTGTTGAGGGATTATCAGCACCAAAACATTGTCTCTTTTCCCACACATTCAAAGATAGAATCGTTTATTTTCAGGGCGCAAAAATGTTGGAAATCACAATGGAATGGGAAGAATATTCTCGCATTTTTTCTTATACAAACTCAGTGTGTGAACTTACCTCTCCATGGATTAAGTGTAAGATTTGCGGGAGTTTCATCTGAAAATGACGATTCTCTCCCGGTTTATTTGGACATGTCCATCTCATACAAAATAGACCAACATGCAAGATATTTTGTATGTATTAACTTGGAATGTAAAGCTCCGTTGAACCTTGCCAACATTGTTGTTGAATATGAAAAAGGAGGAGAGGAAACACACCATGAATTTTCGAAATATGTATCAAAGTATGGAAATAAGCAAGATATATCAGGAATCATTGAAACATTCTCCCAATGTTATATATCGAAAAAATCTCCGACAATTGGGTATTATACGTGCACGTGTTTGTAGAGGGAGCGAATGAGAGGAGATGTGGAGGGGGGAAAAAAAGAAGGGAGAATGAAGTAAACTAACATCATTAATAAATGCAATATTTGCATGTTGGAATTATGTTCATCCATAAATTGTAAATATATCAGAAGGTATCTCTCTCTCTCTCTCTTTATCTGAATATCTCGCTTTTTTTTGTTGAACTTCTCAGAATAAGTAGAGATACTCATTTGTACTGTTTTGTAAAAATCGTAAAGTGTTAACATCTGACACGAACAACCGGAATTTTTTTGTTACTTTCTCCTTGCAGGAAGCTCCCTTGAAGGTAGAATTTAGAATAGAGTTGAAAAAAAAGTTATTCATCAATGTCAAGATCAACCACCAAAAGAAAGTCAAAAAGGTATCCCAAGGGCAGACCTCCACAAAAAATCACTGCAGACCAAGTGCTGAAGGGCATGAATGTGGGTGCAGATGAAGCCGGAGTAAAAGGAAAAGGACTCACAGAAGGACTTGGAATGGAAAAAGAAGAACGCGTTCTCGTGGTCCCCACCAGAGTGATGTCTCTGATCACTGCTTGTTTGTTTGAAGCTGGAGGCTCCTTTGTATTGATTCTTTTCACAAGTATGGCCATTGCTACCATTGCTGCGCCTTTCGTGCCGGTAGGATCTCGTGTAGCAAGCGGACTTGCTTACGGATGTACTTTTGCGTTTTTACATGCAATCATGGCCAAATATTCTGGAGGACACTTCAATCCAAGTACATCTTTTGGTGTTTTCCTTGGTTATCAATTCAGCAGAAATTTGAAAGGAGAATATTTCGAAAATGGTTGGAGCAAACTTGTATGGGGAACAGTCTATCTTGTATGTTACACTGTTGTACAAATTCTGTTCTCATTCTTTGCGGGATGGGCTTTAGAGATGGCACTCAGAGGAGATAGTTCCGGACTTGGTGTACCCGTTATCACAGGAGTCACCAATCTGGGACGCGCTTTGTTTGTGGAAATCGTCGCCACTTGTATCATCATGCTCGGATATTACACCCTTCTCATGGAGAAGTCAAAAGGACATTTGGATTCCATACTCTTTGGAATTGGAATCATTGGATTCTACATGGCCGCCGCCCCCGTTAGTGGAGGTGCATTCAATCCACTCAGGTTCTTGGGACCAGGAATTGCAAACTTACCCGGATTCTCATGGAGACAATCTTGGGTGTATATTGTCGGACCTTACATTGGTGTTATCATCGGATGGCTTATTTACGAATCTGTCAGGATCTTTTTTATACCCAGCAAACAATATGTCGGATGGGTACCAATGATATTTGGACCAAAAACCAAAACGATTTTTGCACATTACGTGGTGAACGACGAAAAAAAGAAATTGTTCATCAGAATGTAAAAAAAAGCATCTCTGCTTCCAACATTTAAAGACAACGACAATGTACATCAATAAAAAAATCTCAATCTTTTTTTTTATTTCTTGCTTTTTTTTTGTGTTAGATTAGCTGAGTAGGTCTCCTTCGCACAAAGTTCCAAATTTGTAATACAATGGCAATAATTACAACGATGAATATGGCAATCTCTATGGCCAATCCAAGTGCATTGAATCCTGCAACTTCCGCTTGTTGTGTCCACGGGAGATCACTACAATCGATTTCTTGTGTTTCTGGATTGACGATATTTGTTTCTCCTTCATTACAAGACCTTCCCTTTTCCAAAATATCAAGTCTCAGAGTGTTAACAAAAAGTAACATGTTAACTTGTTCCCATGTCATATTGTTGGCAAATACGAATTCTATCAGAGGAGATTCCAAGTACAAAGTCCCAGAGAAAGAGTGTGTTGTTGTTTGGAAAAGAGTGTTAAACAATCCTTGCTTTGCTGTTATCGATTGTCCGTATTGTTCCGAACATCTCGAATCTAAAGCACACCATTCTCTAAGTACCTCCAATGCTGCAGGGTTGTTAAGAATTGGTGTAGGGGTAAATGTCGGATATGGCACAATGGAAGATAAATTTTGTCCCATGCATGTTTCAACAAATACAAGAAGTATAATAACACAATGTAAACATGTGAAATTCTTCTCCATGAATACCATCAAGTGTGTTTGGAAATAGGAACCAAGAGCACTGTAGCTTATGTTTTGTAATTTGATTTTTTTTTCGTCTCCGGTGAGCATAACATAGATGAAGAAAAAAAAGTGTTATCATCTCTCTCTCTCCAAAAAAATTTTTTTGAGATAACACTTTTTTTTACTTTTTTTTGAGATAACACTTTTTTTCATGTAACATTTTTGTTATCACTACCATCTTCCTTTTGTTCCCCAAAAACAATTTGGGAATTCATGTGTTCAGACATTTTCCCATTCTCTCCAAAACCAGAGGGGGCAAACATAGAGGGTTGAGCACTCCCAATTTCAAACATTTTTTTCCTGTTAATTTCTTGTTTCTTTCTTTCGTTCATGGTTCTCAACATCCTCCTATCACCTCTTCTCAAAGCAACGGCATATCTTGCCGATTCCATCTCCGGCTTTACAATAAAATCTACAATACTTTTAACATAAACAGGAAGGTCGTCGTGATCGTTTCCCGGACCAATCTTTTCTCTTCCGGGAGCTACTGTTACAGAAGTCTCACAGTTTAACAATTCTTCTTCTCCTCCTTGTCTCAAGGCGGCGCGAGCAACTCTCAATGCTTCTCCGGGATCTGAAATATCTGGAAACAGAGAACCAATTGCCTCTCGAAGTATTCTTGATTTTGGAGACGCTTTACTTTTGCTTCTTCTCCTTGAAGCACCTCTGTTTTTCCTTCTTTCCCTCTTTTTAGCTTCATCTTCTTCGTTATATCCTATGTCTCCCAAAAACCCCGGACCTACAGTTTGTTCCAGAGGCACTCCTTCTCCGGAAGAACGCTCGACATTGAGATTTGCCAGAGAGAATTGTCCTGAAGTAAACACAGGGAGTTCTAAAGACGGGTCAGTGTCTTCTACCATTGCTTCTTCCTCTTCCATATATATATATTTTTTTAAAAAAAACAAAGGTTTCAGTTTTTTGAAGTTGGCCTTTGTCGGTTAGATGTCTCTGTTCGAGTGATTCTTATGTTGCTCTTACTTAAAGAAGAGGAAAAAAAATATAAAGCAAGGTGAATTGTTTCTAAGGCGATTATCTGCAATAAAAAAAAGAGAGATAGAGAAAAGGATAGGAGATAAAAAAAGGCAAAGGAAAATATATATATATATAATTCATGGGATATATTCTTGGAATAGCCAACCCAGAAGGGGAAGAGAATGACCACGATGGAGAAGAACTTACCAAACAAGAACTTGAAGACCAATGGAACTCAATTGTAGGCCTTCCGATGTTTGATGATCATGACTACAAAAGACCCGTAGGAAACATTGCAGGCGCTTCTCTTGTTGACGGGAAGTTACTGATCATTGGAAAAGTGAACGAGGACACGACATACGGAAAAGATGCCTACGAAAAGATAAAGTCTGGAAAGTATGGAGGGCTGTCTCTCGGAACATTTGGTAAACAATGTAACACAACAAACAAGATTAGCGACCGTATGATCGCAGAAGCCAGCATCTGTCCAGGAAAGGAGGGAAAGAGGCCGGGAACAAGTATTCTGTTGACTCTAAATTCTGGAACAGAGAGGGAACAAAAAATCACGATGGATATGCAACCGATTATGGGAGCAAGTCCTCTCATGAGTGAAGACGGATCACCGTTTAATGTTCCCATTGGTATGATTCAAGGAATTTACAAAAAGGCCCAAGAGTTTATCGAAAACCAAGCACGAGTTGCAGGAATTTTAGATCCTTCTCCGTCTTTTCCCGGACTTCCTGACCCTTCTCATCCTCAAGGAAAATCTTCGATGTGTGATAGTTGTCACAGACCTATGACAGAAAGAAAAACTAACACAGAAATTTCGGGA
>Ga0210096_1000411_pt1 | contig 15350 bp, 11 predicted proteins | sample China_Galinas_PW_4_FD_184864 | JGI IMG/M metagenome (GOLD analysis project Ga0210096, IMG submission 184864) | Wetland microbial communities from San Francisco Bay, California, USA, that impact long-term carbon sequestration - China_Galinas_PWA_D2... | ecosystem: Environmental > Aquatic > Marine... | reverse complement strand
CTCGAGAGTCTGATGACGGAGCTTCATTCTGCCACATCCACCTGGACGCGCTCTCGCCAGCGATCGAGCACTGCCTGGGCATCGTGAACGGCGGTGACGACCGCCGGGTCAGTGGCGGAATGAAGCTCCGTCATCAGACTCTCGAGGGTGGCGATGTACGCTGCATCGTCGATTCCCTCCCGGATCCATTCCATCTCCGGCCTAGGTGCGAATCCATCCTGTAGGGGCTCGGCGAGCCCCCACTCCGGTTTCGGGCCGTCCCAGTCATTGAAGGGCTCTCCATAGTACACGGCAAATCCCTCGTGGCCGATACGTCGCGCCCCCACGCGCCACGCGTACCACCCCCATCCGAAGCGATGGCGACTGAAATTGTACAGGGCAAGCTCCGCCCCGGCACGGGCAATCCGTTGCATGTGCTCCTCCCGCAGAAGCCGGCGGTTGACCATGGCCACATCGACCGCACCCGCGTCGACCACCTTCAGGTCGATCTCCCCGTTGCCCCGCAGCAGCGTCTTGCCTCCCGCATCGTGAAGCAGGCTGTACGCCTTGAGCCCCCAGCGCATCCCGGATCCGTCGTCACGGTAGTTGTGAAGCTCCCCCCCCATCTCGAAGAGGAGCTCCGGCCAGCCTGCGCGGCATCCGTACTCGATTGCGGAACGTACCACTGCCTGGAGCCGCTGCCAGTCGGCGGGTCGCTCGGAGAAGTGGATCCGACGGCCGCCGGCACCGGGCAGCCCCTGGCCCCAGAAGGAGCCGAAAAACGGGGCCTGGTTGAGAAGCACCATGCTCAGGCGGCCGTCGGGCGGCAAGGCACCCACCAGGCGCCGCTCCCGGATCTCCCGATCCACCTCCGACCAGTCGGTCACAATCCCCTCGGCCCCGTGCGTGCCAATCGTGCGCGCCGTCGGGCTGATGTGGGCCGGGGCCAATCCATACTCCGCGAGCCCGGCATAGGCCCGACGAAGCCAGCGCTGCTGCGCGGAGCCCTCGCCTACGCCCCGGAAGCCGAAGTAGAGGACGGCCGTGAGGGCGTCGCGGCGCAGCCGGAAGGGATAGATCTCGACCTCCAACGGGATCTCCTGCACCACCCTTCCGGCACCGTCGCGGATCGTGAGGCCTCCGGAATAGGTGCCCGCCACTGCCTCGTCGGGCGCCTTCAGCCGTCCCCACCAGCGGGCCGTACACCCCGCCTGCAGGCGCAACCGGTCGCCGGGCAGGATCGCCGCCTCCTCCACCTCGTAGTGACGTACTCGATCGATCGAGCCCTCCTCCGCCGGCCGCTCCTGCCACCAGGTGGTGCCCCAGTCGACCCGTGGCTGGCTCCAAACGACCGGCATTTCTCCAGCGAGCCGCAGGTCGGAGAGGGCGATGGTCAGCTCCCGCGCCTGACCACTGTGGGCGGCGACGGTGAAGACCTCCCACTCGCCGGGGGTGATCGCCACACGCAGCGGCCCCGGCGGCTCCGCCGGCGACCACACGCGACCCGTCCACGGGCGCAGGTCGACCTCCGGATCGAGAAGCCGTACGGCGAGCCCCGCGGCATGGGCCGGTTGGCTGGCGACGGCCTGCTGCTCGAAGTCCGCCTGGGCTGCGGTGGATCGCCAGCCGTTCTTTTCGAAGGCGGCGCGACGCTGCTCCTCGGCGCGGGCTGTCTCGGCGGACAATCCGCCGGCGTCGCCGCCCCGGGTCACGATGACCCCGCATAGCGGGGCACCCGGCGAGAGGGTCAGGTCGAGGGTGCCGCCGGACACCTCGGTGCGCACCGCCAGCCACTCGTACCGCGGCCGGACATAGGTCTCCCAGAAACTCCTGCCCGGCCGATAGGGGTGCGACAAAAGGCGCAACAGGTCCCACGGCGCCAGGGAGCTGCGCGCGGTGGCGGTACCGGCTCGCAGCACCACCGGATCACGATAGCAGGCGGGCAGCCTCTTGGCTGTCGGCGACAGAACCCCGAGGAGCACGGCCACTCGCGCGGCTCCATCCGGAAGCCGCAGGCGTAGGGTCAGGGGCGATCCTTTGTTGCCGGTCACGTAGTCCTGGCCGAGCGGGTCCGGCACCGGCCGGGTGACGGCCTCCGCCGCGCCGAACCAGCCCCACCGACCGGCCTCCTGCCAGCGGTCGGCCGGTGTGATTCGCTGCCAGCCGCCCATCACCGGGCTGTCGGACGTGCCGGCATCGAGGCGTACCGTCTCCGTCGCCGTGGCGAGCGAGACCGCTCCCGTCACGCCCGTCGCCGACAGCAGCGGCAGGAGGGCACAAAAGATCCGGGCCGGTATGCTCACCGGTGACCGCCCCCGGCCGCGACGCCGGCGACGATCCGCGCCACCTCGGCAATGTCGGCAGGTGCCACCGAATGATGCGTGGCGAGGGCAAGGAGGCGGCCAGGGAGATCGGCCCCACTCCCCTGCGCGCCATCTATCGCCGGACAGCCGTCCAGCCGGTACCACGCGTCGGGGTAGATGACCGACGCGCCGAGGCCCGCAGCGGTGAGTGCCGCCGCGGCGCGGTCGCGGTAGGCCGGGTCGTCGAACACCACAGGTAGGCGCAGCCAGGAGGCGAAGCCGCCGCTCGGTGTCGGAATCCGAATGCCTGGAATGCCCGCGAGCGCGGCGCGTAACCGCTGGCCGTTGTTGCGCCGGACGGTGTTGGCCTCCACGAGTCGCCGCCAGCTCCGGCAGGCGAGGGCCGCCTGGAATCCGCCCATCTGGCGAGCGGAGAAGGCCGTGTCGATCTCGAAGACCTGGAGACGAATACCGGGGATGTGTCGGGCCAACCAGAAGAGTCGGGGGCGCAGCAGGAGCCAGAACGCGAGGCCCTCCACCAAGCCGCGAGCTTCCCGGCGGCGGCACACCGGCAAGAGTCGAGCCGCCGCCTCCCGGAGGGCCTCGGCGAGGTCATCGCGGTCGGTGACCAGGATGCCGCCACCCATGGCCGTGATGTTCTTGCCGCGCGCCAGGGAGTAGAAGCCGGCGTCCCCCCAGCGGCCGCTCGGCCGGCCGGCGCTCCACGAGCCGAGGGTCTGTGCGGCGTCGTCGATAAAGAAGGCGCCCGCTGCCTTCGCCAACGCGGCCCAACGCGGAGACTGGCCCGGCATGCCGAACAGGTTGACCGCCAGCACTGCCAGCGGGCGATGGCGCTCCAGGGCGGCGGCGAAGGCGTCCTCCCGGTAGTCGAGGGTCGCCTCGTCGAGGCGCACGGGTACCGGGGTGAGGCCGGCGCGGAGGACGGCGGAGGGCAGCGAGGCGCAGGTGTAGGCCGGCAGCAGGACCGTGCTTCGGCCCTGCCCGGACAGCCCTTTCATCGCCTCCAGCAGGAGCCAGACGGCGGTTCGCCCACTACCCGTGGGCAGGCAATGGCGCGCCCCGATCTCACGCCGCACGACGGTGATGAGCCGCTGCCTCGCCCCCTCCGGATCCCGCACACCAGGGACCGCGCCGAGGAAGTCGCTCAGGCCGATGGGCGTCCCCGCCGGGGGAAGCTGCCGGGGCAAGGAGAACATCATCCGCAACGATGACCGACGATCACGGAAAGTACTTAGCAAGCCGGGGGCCGAGGGAATTGGTGATCATCAGGGGTGTCCTCTTCCACAGGTCGCTGAGCAACAGGGTGACGCGACCAGGGCCGGTGCCGTTCACGTCGCCGCCACGGGGCAGGTGGTATTGCCAGTAAAGGGGCACCTTGTCCCCGCGCCAGTCCTTCTTGTAGTCGGCCGCGCCGCTACCCTCGGTGGAGCGGCCGAAGTCGACCGCCGTAAGGCCGGCAACGACGCCGTCCTCGATCGCCTCCCAGTTGAGGAGGGAGACGACACCGGTCTTGATGTGCGAGCGCAGGGCGCCGGCCCAGAGGAAGTAGAGGGTGTCGCGGAAGCGCAGGGTAAACTTGCCCGCGATACACAGTCCTTCGGCATGCGCGGTGTAGACCCGGCAGGCGTCGGAAAACGCGGCGGCGATCTCCGCGAACCAGCTAAGCGGCGGCACCGGGGTGCCGAGATCCCGGACGTTCACCCGGTAGACTCGGTAGAAGGCCTCCAGTCCGTCGAGACCGCGCCGCACCTCGATGTCGCTCTTGCGTGCCTTGCGGATCTTGTTGCGCACCTTCTGGCCGAGTTGCCCCTTCCAGGTCTCCTCCGCGGTCGGCCCGATGGGGACCACGGTGGTGAACTTGTGGGCCTGGGTCGGCAGGTCGCGGGTGAGCCGCACGCGCTGGTGGGTCTCGATCCTGTTGGCGGCGATCGCCGCGCATTCGTCGACGACAGCGTTCCACAGGAATTCCTCCGCTGCCGGGGAATCTGCGAGCAGTCCCGCATAACCGACGATCGGCAGGGAGATGAGGCTACGCCCGCCGAGCAGGCCGGGGACGATGGCGAGCGGGAAGACGGCAGCAAGTTGGTCGGGAGCCGAACCGGCAGCGAGATAGGCGAGACGATACCCGAAGACGCGCTGGTAGACCTGCCGCCACCGCCAGTCGTGAAACGGCGTCGCTTGCGGATGGTTCGCGACGTAGGCATCCCAGGCCGCGGGGGCGATCGCGGAGTCCCGATATACCTTCACTCACGCCCTCCGGGCAAGATGCGCCGCAGCCCATCAAGACCGGACCGCTGCGCCGCGGGTGAGGGAGTCATCCTTGTGAGCAGGCGAACGATAGTACCACGGTGCTTGGCGACCGCCAGGCGACCGATCACGACGAGGCTGGTGCGACCCAGACGCGCCAGGGCGGGCGGCGCGATGTCGAAGCGAACCCGCCCGCAGGTGACATTGACCAGGTAGTGGCGCTCGTCCTCCCCGACCGCGGCCAGCCCCTTGACCCGATAGATGTCGCGTGGCAATCGGCTCAAGGCCTGCTCCAGTCGACCCAGCTCACGAAAAGGATACGCCGACTCGTATACGAACGATTCGATTCCGTCCTCGGCCAGATGGTCTGAGACCGGAGCAACGGCGCGCTCGCGAAAGGTCTTTCCTGCGGTGGCGAAGAGGAGATCGATGCCCACTCGCCCGTATTCGGTCCGGTGTTGAACGGCACGTCGGTTGAGATGGGAGAGCTGCTTGCTGATCCGGGAGAGACGACGTGGCTCCACCAGGTCGCATTTGTTGAGCACCAGGAAGTCGGCCTGGCACACCTGTTCCCGCGCGGCCACCGACTGTGCGAGCTGGTACGCGATGTGCTCCGCGTCCACCACGCAGCTCACGGCGTCGACCCGCAGGCCGAGACTCTCCACCTCGGCGGTCAGCGGTCCGACCTGCGCGGTGCCGGTCGTCTCGATCACCAGCAGCTCGGGTTTGACGGTATCCAGGATCTCCTGGACGGCGAGGCCGAACTGCAGACCCGGTGAACAGCAGATACAACCGCTGTTGAGCTCCACCATCTGGTCGACGTTGTCGAGCCCCTCGATCAATCGCCCGTCGATGCCGATCTCGCCGATCTCGTTGACGATCACCGCCACCCTGCGTCCGGCCAACCCATGCTCCAGCACATGGCGGAGGAGGGTGGTCTTACCCGCGCCAAGAAAACCGGAAATGAGATTGACGGGGACGATGGCAGGCATCGGCAAGAATGGGTCGGGCGCCTCCCCTGGAGAAGACCTCCTCGATCACTCCCACCACGGGGCAGCCTTCAAGACCGCCTTAGTGGCCGGGTCTCTCCGCCGCACGACGACGCGATATCAGAAGCCCTAGCAGCCAGTTCTCCGCCAGCAGAATGGCGAAGGCAACGATGAACACCAGCCATCCCGCGAAGGAGTGGAAGAAACCCTCTGCCGCCTTGACACTCCAGAAGTGGGCGAGCATCCCGGTACCCCCGATACGGAACGCGTTGGTGAACACGGCGATGGGGACCGCCGACATCACGAGCACCAGCCGCGCCCAGAAGTTCTTCCGGGCGATGTAGGCGAAGATGTACGCCACCGTGATCAGGGACACGAGCGAGGTGATGCCACTACACGCCTCTGCGACCTCGAGCTGGGTGTAGTAGAGGTTGATCACATTGCCCTCGCGATAGACGGGTATGGCGAAGAGCTGCATGAACCCGACGGACATCTTCGAGGAAAGAATCTGCAGGTTGAACGAGAGGTTGCGGTAGATGATCGAGGGAATGGGGATCATCAGGTAGAGGAGGCTCAACGGAAACAATATCTGGCGGGTGATGGCGTTCCCGAAGTGCGTCCACACCAGGCCAATCAGCAGCGTCGCGATCGCCACCTGACCGGTGAACCGATCGGCACCGATCTTCCCTGCCACGAGGATCAGCGCGCCAACGAGAAAATAGGCGAACCCTGCCCACGAGAACCGGACGGGCAGCCCGGCCAATTGCGCGCGCCGATCCCAGATGAAATAGAGGGCGATGAACGGCATCAACGGCGCATGGGTATAGGCCTCGTTGCCGGTGCGAAACCACTCGTGTGCGGTCATCTCCCACAGGGGAAAGCTGAGCGCCCCAAGCAGGAGGAGAAAACCGGCGATGGTCAAATACTCCCCCAAGCCGAGGCCGGCAGCAGCCAGGCTTGGGCCTCGACGCGAGGGCGCGACTACCTCGGTGACCGTGGACGACATCGGAGCCTAGTCGGGGAGGAATTCGGAGAGAAAGTCGAGCGATGGAACGGCGAGCGCATAGAGACGAGCCGCGGCCGATGGCTCCCCTTCGCTGCTTTCCACCGCGGTCATCAGACGCACCAACGCGCCGTCACTGCGGCGTCGCGTGAAGACATCCTTGAACATGTAGAGACGCGCCATATATTCATTGGCGACGATGCGCCCGTTGGACTGGATCCAGTAGAGCGCGAGCTGCTTGTTCAGGCTCTGCTCCACGAGGACGAGGTTGGCATCCGACTGGCCTCCCTTCCAGGGCAGCGGAACCCGTTCCACCTTGGCGATACGCCAGCCGGCACCCGGCAGGCACGACTTGGGGCTGTGTACACGGCTCCCCTCCTGCTGGCTGGCGTGAAAGGCAATGTAGTACGAGATCGGCGGCTCGGTCTCCGAGCGCTGGTAATAGCGCATCATGATGTCCGTGGGCTGCAAGATATCGAGGGTCATCTTGTCGAAACCCACCTCCTTGATCGCGCGAAACTCACCGATCTGCTGCGGAAATTCGACCAACAGGCGACGCGGGAGATCCGGGTGACCCAGGCTCAGGACCCGCGAAAGCAACAACAAGGCGCCGAGAACGACGAATGAGACCAGCACCCCCCACGGCGAGAAGAGGTTGAAGCCGAGAGGCGAACCCTGCGCAGCCATCTCTGTCGGTGCGCGGTTCTCCCTGGGTTGCGTTGCGATGGTCCCGCTCATTCGGCCCTCGGGTCAGGTGATCAATGGACAATGTCGCCAAAAAACAGGGAGAAATAAACGACAAGGGGAAGGGAAGAGATCAATAGCCAGGAAAATGTCTTCAGGAATCGGACTTGGACGGTCATTTTAGACTGATCAAACCCTCGTAGAACTGCGAGGGCGAGAACCCCTGGATGTTCCGTATCGACCACCACGCCCTTGTATCGCTTCGCGGCTTGGACCACGGACTCACTGGCCTCCTCACCGGCGTAGAGGACGAGTGAGCACCGGGGCGAGCTGCACTCCCGCTCGAGGCCCGCCAGGATCGCGTCACCCGCCCGGCAATCCGCCAGGACCACGGAGAAGTAGTCCGCCGCTGTCCTCTCCGCCATCGTCGCGCACTGCACATCGGGGCCGAGCTCGTCCGCCAACGTGCGACAGATGTCCTCGGCCGCGGTGGGGTCGGCCGCGACCAACAGCCGCCTGCTCGCACGGTTTCGCGCCACGGGGATGACGGACTCTCGCCAACCCGCAGGGAGCGGCATGTCGGCGGCACCGGTCACCAGGCGACGCACCTCGATCACGATAAAGCCCACCACCAGACCAACGTATGCCACCGTCACCGTGGCGGCGATACCCTCGGTCATCGCCAACAGGAAGCCGCTCAGCCCGAGGAACGTGGCCACGGCGTAGAGGAGGAGAACGATCTGACGCTGGGTAAAGCCGGCGACCAGGAGTCGGTGGTGGATGTGGCCTCGGTCGGGCTGGAAGACCACGGAAAAAGGGGGCAGCCGTAGCGTCTTGCCCGGTTGGAACAGGCCCGAGGCAGCAATGAGACGGCGTAGAAACGCCGCCCCCGTATCGAGCAGGGGCAAACCGATGAGCAGCAGGGGTGCGCCGATGGCGACAGTCGCGCTCTCTCCCTGCACGGCCCGGATGGAGATCACCGAAAGGATATATCCCAGGAAAAGGCTGCCGGAGTCTCCCATGAAGATCGACGCCGGGTGCATGTTGAAGACCCAGAAGCCAAGCAGGCTGCCGATGAGTACCGAGCAGAGAAAGGCGACATCCGTCTGTCCGTTCATCAGTGCGATGGCGCACAGCAAGGCCGTCGCGATGGTCGCCAGCCCGGCGGCCAGCCCGTCCAGGCCGTCGATCAGGTTGAGGGCGTTCATCACCCCCACGATCCACAAGATCGTGATCGGATAGGCGAACCAGCCGAGATCGAAGGTCGTCGCCAAGCCTGGCAAGGCGATCTGGCGGATAAGATAGCCGAAGTTGATCATCACTACAGCCACCACCACCTGCCAGGCCAGTTTCTTCTTCGCCGACAACCCGAACAGGTCGTCATACACGCCGACGAGCAGGATGAGGATCGCCCCGTCGAGGATCTTGTTGATCTCCAAGAGGCCGAGAGCGACCCCTTCGAGGCCGAAATAGTCCTGGTAGATGATGGCGACGCTGCTGATGAAGAAGGCGCCGAAGATCGCGACCCCACCGAGGCGGGGGATCTGTGTCTGATGGACCTTGCGTTCCTCCGGCTGATCCACCAGGCGCCACTCCAGGGCCATGCGCCGGACGAAGGGCGTCAGCAGCAGACCGAGAAAGAAGGCGGCCGATCCGTAGTAGAAGAAGCTCTGTAAGTTCAACCGGGCAAACCCCAGCGGCGAAGGGGATAAATCATAGTTGATCGCCCCGCTCGCGGACAGAAAAACAACACCTCCGGAGCCACCCCATTGGACTGGACGACCTCAGCTGCAGCCGAGACCTCCCGGTGAGTCTTCGGCCACTTCCACGGCGTGCCTGAGAAATGACTTATGCGTCCGCCGCCGAAACAGGCTCCGGCGCGGCGAAAGCGACGGTTCGCCACGACCCTCCGGTGCCAAGCTCCCTCTCCCCCCGGGAGAGGGATGGGGTGAGGGCGGCCGGACTCGGCACCCTACCCCGACGCCCGCCCCCTGGCCCCCTCCCGGCGGGAGGGGGAACTTGCCACGAACCATCGGTGTCAAACTCCCTCCCCCCCTCGTGGGGGAGGGCCGGGGAGAGGGGTGTGGGATTGCCTCCCTCATTCCGGAGTGTGCGGCAGGCAGAGCCCATCCTACGGGCGGCACCGGTCGTAGGCGTCTTCGAAGCGGACGATGTCGTCCTCGCCCAGGTAGCTGCCGGACTGGATCTCGATGATTTCCAGCGGGATGGTCCCCGGGTTCGCCAGACGATGGGTCGTGCCCAGGGGTATGTAAGTCGACTGGTTCTCCGTGAGGAGCAATTCCTCGTCGCCGCGGGTGACCTTGGCGGTCCCCTTCACCACGACCCAGTGCTCGGCCCGATGGTGGTGCATCTGGCGGGAGAGCACCGCGCCCGGATTGACCGTGAGGCGTTTGACCTGGAAGCGCGGGCCGGCGTCGACCCCCTCGTAGGTGCCCCACGGCCGGTACACCTTGCGGTGGAACCGGTACTCGTCGCGCTTGTTCTTCTTCAGCCAGGAGACGATCTCCTTCACCTCCTGCGCCTTCGCCTTGCTCGCCACCAGGACCGCGTCGGCGGTCTCCACCACGATCAGGTCCTCGATCCCAACGGTGGCCACACAGCGGGACTCGGCGACCAGCAGGGCGTTGTGAGTGTCGTGGGTGATCACGTCGCCGTCGATCACGTTGCCATCGGCGTTGCGCGGACAGAGATTCCACAGCGACGACCAGGAGCCGACATCCGACCAGCCGGCATCGAGCGGCACCACCGCGGCACGCTCGGTCTTTTCCATGACCGCGTAGTCGATGGAGTCGCTGGGAGAGGCGAGGAAGGCCTCCTTGTCGACGCGGAAGAAGTCGGCGTCCTCCCGTCCGGCGGCGAACGCCGCCCGGCACGCCGCCGCGATGTCGGAGCGATGGCGGGCGATCTCCTCCAGCCAGCGATCCGCGCGCATGACGAAGATGCCGGCATTCCAGAGATAGTCGCCGGCATCGAGATAGCCCTGGGCCGTTGCCGCGTCCGGCTTCTCGACGAACGCGGCAACGCGGCACGCGGGCCCGCCGTCCAGCGCCTCGCCCTTGTGCAGGTAGCCGTAGCCGGTCTCCGGGTGGGTCGGGACGACGCCGAAGGTGACCAGATACCCTTGCTCGGCGAGGGCCCTGCCCGAGCGGATCGCCTCCTGGAAGGTCGCCCGGTCGGGGATCACATGGTCAGCCGGCATGACCACCAGCAGGGCTGCGGGGTCACCGGCGGCGATGCGCAGGGCGGCCAGGGTCAGGGCCGGGGCCGTGTTACGCCCCTCCGGTTCCAGGATGATCGTCTCCGGCGCCTTGCCCAGCTTGTGGATCTGTTCGGCCACCAGGAAACGGTGCTCTTCATTGCACACGAACAGCGGCGCGCCGAGGTCGGCGAGTCCGTCGAGACGGGTGGTGGTGTCCTCCAGCAGGGTCTGTTCTCCGACGAAGCGCAGCAATGGCTTGGGGTAGTGCTCACGCGACAGGGGCCAGAGCCGGCTGCCGGCACCACCCGAGAGGATGACCGGGTAGATCGTCATGATGTGTGCTCCACGTCTTCGCCGTTGGGGGAGGTCGGTGATTGTCCCACAGATCGACGCGGCGAGGACATCGCATGACTCAAATGTAGGGCGGGTTTCAACCCGCCAGGTGCGGCGTCTGGCTGTCGGGGTCGTTGGCCGAATGAATTCGGCCCTACGGGTTTGGCGCGATCCCAGGGCGGGCTCTGCCCGCCGCGTCGGGCAACATCGCCGTGAACGGGCACGGCATGCCGTGCCCCTACGGTCGGACCAGTATGGGGGCATTGGAAGCGCTCCGCGTACACCTCCGCCTCCGTAGGGGAGGGGTTTATCCCCTCCCGTGCGAGGCGGCACGCGAATCTCCGATAGCCACCATCGGGCGGGGATAAACCCCGCCCCTACGTCAGCCGGGCGAGGGCTGACCTACATCGTCACCGCGATCTCAACCATGGGGCGGGACGATTTCTCCCTCCCCCGCCGGGGGAGGGCCGGGGTGGGGGCGGTGGGAATTGGCACTTCGGGGAAATAGGTCTGGGCTGAGTGTGTGTTCCCAACCCCCTCCCCCTGACCCCCTCCCGGGGGGAGGGGGGACTTCCTACGAGTGGTTCACCCGGCATTGGCTATGCTGGACGAGGCGGTATGATCTCCACCTCGCCACCACCGGGAGCCTCCGATGTTTCTCCTCTCCCACATGCTCAGACGCTTCGTCCAGGTCGGGACCCTGCGGGTGATCGATCCGAGCGCCAAGGTCCACACCTTCGTAGGTCGTCCCGGGCCGACAGTCACCTTCCGCCTGAGCGATCCCAGCCTGCCCCGCAAGATCTTCTCCAACCCGGAGCTCGCGGTGGGCGAGGCCTACATGGAGGGGACCTTCACCCTGGAGGGGTGCGACCTCTACGACTTCCTGCGCTTCTTCTCGATCAATCGCCTGTCGCTGGGGTCGTATCCGCTGCAGAAGGTGCTGCGACGGATCTCCCGCGGCCTGCGGGCGCTCCAGCAATGCAACCCGATCGGCAAGGCGCAGGCCCACGTCGCCCACCACTACGACCTCTCCGCCGAGCTCTACGACCTGTTTCTGGACGCGGACCGGCAATACTCGTGCGCCTACTTCCTCTCCCCGGACGACACCCTGGAGGAGGCGCAGGAGAACAAGAAGCGCCATCTGGCCGCCAAGCTCTGCCTGGCACCGGGGCAGAGGGTTCTCGACATCGGCTGCGGCTGGGGTGGTCTCGGGCTCTACCTCGCGCAGATCGAGGACGTCGAGGTCACCGGCGTCACCCTGTCGCGGGAGCAGCACAAGATCGCCAACGAGCGCGCCGCAGCCCTCGGCCTGAGCGACCGCGTACGCTTCCTGCTGCGCGACTACCGGGAGCTCGACGAGCGGTTCGACCGGATCGTGTCTGTGGGTATGTTCGAGCACGTGGGGGTCAGCCACTACCCGGAGTTCTTCGCCAAGCTCCGCACGCTGCTCGCCGACGACGGCGTCGCCCTGCTCCACTCCATCGGCCACATGAGCCCACCCGGTACCGCCTCCCCGTGGCTGCGCAAGTACATCTTCCCGGGCGCCTACTCCCCGGCCCTCTCCGAGGTCTTCCCGGCCGTTGAGCTCAACAGCCTGTGGGTGACCGACGTGGAGATCCTGCGCGTCCACTACGCCGACACCCTGCGGGAGTGGGTGCGACGCTTCCAGGCCAATCGCGCGAAGATCGCCGCGCTCTACGATGAGCGGTTCTGCCGCATGTGGGAGTTCTACCTCATCAGCTGCGAGATGATGTTCCGCACCGGCAGCCAGATGGTCTTCCAGATGCAGCTCGCCCACCGCCGCGATGCGCTGCCCCTCACCCGCGACTACATCGCCGCCGCGGAACGGGCGTACGTGCGCAAGGAGCACGGTGCCACGGACGCGGTGGACGAAGACGTGGAGTGGCTCCTCGACGAGGAGCCCGTCGAAGAGGGCGCGGAGCGGGGCTGAGACGAGCCCTTGTCACCGCGGCTTCTCCTCCCGCCGGGAGGGGGTCAGGGGGGAGGGGGGAATCGACCCGCCCCATGGCTTGGTATCACGGCGACGAGGTAGGTCACCCGTCGCCCGGCTGACGTAGGGGCGGGGTTTAACCCCGCCCGATGGAGGCACCGGACATTCGCGTGCCGCCTGGCACGGGAGGGGTTAAACCCCTCCCCTACGGAGGCGGAGGTGTACGCGGAGCGGTTCCGATGCCGACAACCCGGTCACCGGCACGGCATGCCGTGCCCCTACGGTGACGTCAACGGACGCGGCGGGCAGAGCCCGTCCTATCCCGCAGCGAATGCCAGCCGCACCCCCACCTGCCAGTCCGGGAGCATGATCCCGAAGGTATCGCGCAGGCGGTCGCAGGCGAGGCGCGAATTGGTTGGCCGGGGGGCAGGGGTCGGGTAGGCGGTACTGGAGATCGGGTCGAGACGTTGCAGGCGTTGCTGCTCGCGGCGGGAGTCCAGTTCCAGTACCAAGCGGGCGAAGCCGTGCCACGAGGTGCTGCCCGCCGCCGTGCAGTGGTAGAGGCCGCCCCGCTCCCGCAGGTAGCCGGCGACGTCGCCGCCCCCCTGGGCGACGATCTGCGCGGTCGCCTCGGCCAGCAGGCGGCACCACGTAGGGGCGCCGATCTGATCGGCCACCACCCGCAGCTCCTCGCGCTCCCGCGCCAGGCGCAGCATCGTGTTCGCGAAGTTTTGCCCGCGCGCCCCGAAGATCCACGACGTGCGCAGGATGAGATGCGCCCCACCCGCGGCCGCGACCGCCGCCTCACCGGCGAGCTTGCTGCGTCCATAGGTGTTCAGGGGAGTGGTGTCATCCTCTTCCTGGTATGGCGCTGCCTTGCTCCCGTCGAAGACGTAATCGGTGGAGTAGTGGATCAGGGCGGCCCCCAGCCGCCGTGCCTCCTCGGCCAGCACCCCGGGTGCGGTGCCATTCACCGCGAAGGCCAGCGCCTGCTCCTCCTCCGCCCGGTCCACGGCCGTGTAGGCGCCCGGGTTGATGATTAGATCCGGCGCTGCCTGCCGCACCTGGCGGACCACCTGTGCCGGGTCGGCGAGGTCCATGGTATCGACATCGACCGCGACCACCTCACCAAGGGTGGCCAGCGCCCGCTCCAGCTCCCAACCCACCTGCCCGCGCTTGCCGGTCAATAACATCCGCATGGATCACTCCGGCAGGTCGATCTGCGGATCGTGCAGGCGTGGGTTGTGCTGGTCACGCTCGGACAGGATCGGGTCGCGGACCGGCCAGGCGATGGCAATGTCGGGGTCCTCCCAGAAGAGGCCCCGCTCATCGTCCCGGTCGTAGTACTCGGTGCACTGGTAGACCACCTCGGCGCCCTCCTCGGCGGTGCAGAAGCCGTGGGCGAAACCGGGTGGAATGTAGAGCTGGCGCCGGTTCTCGGCCGAGAGGGCCACGCCCAGCCAGCGGCCAAACGTGGGCGAGCGACGGCGGATGTCGACCGCGACATCGAAGACCTCCCCGGCGATCACCCGCACCAACTTTCCCTGGGGGTGGTGGAGCTGGTAGTGGAGCCCGCGCACCACCCCTCCCACAGAACGCGAGTGGTTGTCTTGGACAAACTCCACGTCGATGCCCGCCTCGGCGAAACGCTGCCTATGGTAGACCTCCATGAAGAAGCCACGGGCATCGCCGAAGACCCTCGGCTCCACAAGCACCACACCCGGTAGCTCTAGCTCGGTGAAGGTCACGGCCCGCACCCCGATCCGGCCTCCGCAAGGATCTCCCGGAGGTACTGCGCGTACTGGCTCTTGCCCATGGCCTCGGCGAGGCGGCAGAGATCGTCGTCGCCGATGTACCCCTTGCGCCAGGCGACCTCCTCGATGCACGCCACCTTCAACCCCTGCCGCTCCTCGATGGTCTGGATGAAGTTCGACGCGCTCAGCAGAGAGTCGTGGGTCCCGGCATCGAGCCATGCGATGCCACGGCCCAGGACCTCCACCTGGAGCGTCCCACGATCGAGGTACGCACGATTCACATCGGTGATCTCCAACTCACCACGTGGCGACGGCCGGAGAGCGGTGGCCACCTCCACCACCCCGGCGTCGTAGAAGTAGATACCGGGCACGGCGTAGCGCGACTTGGGCCGTGCCGGCTTCTCCTCGATCGAGACCGCCCGACCCTGGTCATCGAAGGCCACGACGCCGTAGCGGTGCGGGTCGCGCACCGGGTAGGCGAAGACCACCCCACCCTCCTGGATCGCGCCCGCCCGTTCCAGGGACTCGACCAGGTCGTTGCCGTAGAAGATGTTGTCCCCCAGGATCAGGCAGACCGCCTGGTCGCCGATAAAATCGCGGCCGATCAGAAATGCCTGGGCCAGCCCCTCGGGGTGCGGCTGCTCGGCGTAGGAGAGGCGCAGGCCGAGGTGGCGGCCGTCGCCGAACAGGCGCCGAAAAAGCGGCAGATCCTGCGGCGTGGAGATGATCAGCACCTCCCGGATCCCCGCGAGCATCAGCGTTGACAGGGGGTAATAGACCATCGGCTTGTCGAACACCGGCAGGAGCTGCTTACTCACCGACAAGGTGAGCGGGTGGAGGCGGGTCCCTGCCCCGCCGGCCAGGAT
>Ga0210096_1000410_pt1 | contig 15353 bp, 14 predicted proteins | sample China_Galinas_PW_4_FD_184864 | JGI IMG/M metagenome (GOLD analysis project Ga0210096, IMG submission 184864) | Wetland microbial communities from San Francisco Bay, California, USA, that impact long-term carbon sequestration - China_Galinas_PWA_D2... | ecosystem: Environmental > Aquatic > Marine... | reverse complement strand
GAGGCCGGGGGGGCGCTGGACGTGGTGCTGGAGCGCCTCGCCGATCTGCTGGAGAAACAAGCGTCCCTGCGGCGCAAGGTGCAGGCGGCCCTGGTCTACCCGATCGTCCTCCTGATCCTGGGGATCGCGGTGGTTGCCTTCCTGCTGATCAAGGTGGTGCCGTCGGTGACCAAGATCTTCGTCGACATGAAGGCGGATCTGCCCACCCCCACCACCGTGTTGCTGGCGATCAGCGATTTCGCCCAGCGCCGCTGGTGGTTGATCGCGCTGCTGCTCGTCGCCGCGATCTCCGGCGTGCAGGCCTACGGCCGCACGGACAAGGGGCGCATGGTCCTCGACGGGCTGAAGCTCAAGGTACCGCTGTTCGGGGACCTGCTGCGCAAGGTGATGGTGGCGCGCTTCGCCTCCACCCTGTCGACCCTCATGGCCAGTGGCGTCCCCCTCCTGGGGTGTCTCGACATCGTGCGCTCCATCGTCCTGAATCGTGTCCTGCAGGAGGCGATCGGTGACGTCCGCACCCGGGTGCAGGAGGGGGGGGCGATCGCCCCGGCCATGCGTGCCACCGGCCAGTTTCCCCCCATCGTCCTGCACATGGTCGACGTGGGGGAGAAGTCCGGGGCCCTGGAGGAGATGCTGGAGCGTATGGCGGCGAACTACGACGAGGAGGTGGGCGTCACCGCCGCGGCCATCACCGCCCTGGTCGAGCCGTTGATGATCGTCGTCCTCGGCCTCTTGGTGCTGTTCATCGTGTTGGCTATCCTCTTGCCGATCTTCGAGATCAACGAGATCGTGCGATAATCCGGAAGCGAGGGAGACCCATGGCGGGCAACGAACGCATCACAGGCCGCGGCGAGGCGGGCTTCACCCTCATCGAGGTGGTGGTGGTCATCATCATCCTCGGATTGCTGGCGAGCATCGTCGTGCCGCGCATCGTGGGCCGGACCGATACGGCCAAGCGCACCGCCGCCGAGGTGACCATCAAGCAACTGGAGAGTGCCCTGAAGCTCTACCGGGCCGACAACGGCTTCTATCCCACCACCGATCAGGGCCTCGACGCGCTGGTCAGCAAGCCCACGACCACGCCCACCCCCCTGCGCTACGCCGATGACGCATACCTGGACAAGGTGCCCACCGACCCGTGGGGCAACCAGTACATCTACCTCTCTCCGGGCGTGCACAATCCCGACTACGACATCGAGAGCTACGGCGCCGACGGTGAGGATGGCGGTGAGGGCGCCTTTGCGGATATCGAGAGCTGGAACCTTTGAGGTCGTAGCGATGGCCTCTCGGGCCACTCGCTCCCTCCCCCTCCGGGGGAGGGCCGGGGTGGGGGCGGTTGGAACCGGCATGGTGTTGGGTCGCGGCCCGAGCGAATTGCAGTCCGCGAATGCCCTCCCTCCGTCCCCCCAAACAACCGTGCTCCACGGAGTGGAGTCCTCGCAGCCCTCCTCCCGCGGGGGCGGGTGGGGTGGGGGCGCCGGCGACCCGCCAAGTGCTCACGCCACACGCCCTCCCCCAGGCCCCCTCCCGGAGGGAGGGGGATTGACTGACTCCCCTGCGGGGAGGACCGGTTGCTCGGGCTTCACCCTGGTGGAGCTCATGGTGGTGGTGGTCCTGCTCGGGATCGCGATCGCCATCGTGATGCCGCGCATCTCCCGCGCCATGTTCGCTTCGGACATCAAGCTCGCCACCCGCCAGCTCGCGGCCCTGGTACAGGTCACCCGGGATCGGGCGGTGCGTAGCCACCGGCCTCAGTACCGTCTCAACTACGACCGCAAAGAGGGAGAGCTCTGGGTCACCTACATCGCCCCGAGCGGTGAGGTCGTGGAGGACGAGCGCACCCTGGTCCGACGGCGCCACTGGCCGGGTCAGATCCGCCTGGTCGACGTGATCACCCAGTTCCAGGGGCGGCGGGAAGAGGATCAGGAGACCTTCACCGTATTCTTGCCCAGCGGCTACATCGAGCGGACCCTCCTGCACCTCACCGATGGCGAGGTCGAATTCACCCTGGTGATCGATTCCCTCACCGGCCGGATCCGGCGCCATGACGGGTTCATCGAAGAGATCGCGGCGGGGACGGTGGGATGATCGACCATGGTCGAGGCGGCAGTAGGCAGAGGGCCGTAGGCAGAGGTACGGCGATACCGCAGGCTCCAATCGATTGCCCGCTGCCTACTGCCTACTGCCTACCGCCTACTACCCGCGGCGCAGCCGCGGGCTTCACCCTCCTGGAGGTCCTGGTCTCGGTGGCCATCCTCGGGACCACCATGGTGGCGGTGTTACAGCTCCACGGTTCCACGGTGGCCCTGGCGGCGAAGGCCGAGTCCATGACGACCGCGGCGCGTCTCGCCAAGAACCGGATGATCGACCTCACCAAGGCCGGTGTCCCCGCCGTGGAGAGCAACGAGGGCGAGTACGAAGAGCCCGAGATGGCCCGTTTCACCTGGGCGGAGCGGGTCGAGGAGTCGCCCTACTCGACGCAACTCGTGAAGGTCTACGAGATCTCGGTCGAGGTCGCGTGGGGTACGGGCCCGGACCAGGTCGTGCGGATCCGCACGTACCGGTTGCAATGATGGGAACACAGGTGCCAGGGACCCGCGGTCAGGACGCCAGCTTCCCCCTCCCACCTCGGGGGAGGGCTGGGGTGGGGGTGGTCGAAGTCGGTGCTGTGTCTGGCAATGTGCCCGACAACTCACCGTGTCCCCACTCCCTCCCCCCGGCCCCCCAAACAACCGTGCTCCATGGAGTGGAATCCTCGAAGCCCTCCCCCTCTGGGGGAGGGTGGGGTGGGGGTGCTGGGGACCAGCCAAGTGCGCACGCCACACGCCCTCCCCCAGGCCCCCTCCCGGGGGGAGGGGGATTTATTGACGTCCCTGTGGGGCGGATCGTTGAGTGGGAGGGGGCCTCGAAGGACTCCCCTGCGGGGAGAACCGGTTGCTCAGGCCTCACCCTCGTCGAGATCCTCGTCACCCTCGGGCTGCTGGCGACGGTGATGACCCTGGTCTACGGCTCCCTGTGGACCACGGTCGACGGGCTGCAGCGCATCGAGGCGCGTACCGACCGCGAACAGGCGGCGCGGGTCCTGCTGGAGATGATGGAGCGCGAGCTGCGCTCCGCCCTGCTCACCGGCGACGACAATCGCCTCTACTTCCTCGGGGAGGACGGGGTCTCCAACGACCTGCCGGCGGACAAGCTCACCTGGATCCAGGCCGCTCACGTGAAGTTGCACTGGCAATTGCCCGAGGCCGAGACCGCCGAGGTGAGCTACTGGCTGGAGTCGGATGCCGACGGTCGGCCCACCCTCTACCGGCGCGAGGATGCGAGCCGCGACGGCGACCCCGCCAGCGGCGGTACCGTGTACCCCCTGAGCGAGGTGGTCCTCGGCCTCGATTTCAAGTACTACGGTCCACGGGGCTGGGTGGACGAATGGGACTCCCGGCTGAACGGCAACACGCTGCCACGGGTCGTCCAGATCACCCTGTTCCTGCCGCCGGAGTCGCACGATCCGGAGGCCCAGCCCGTCGAGATCCGCTCTCTCGTGGACCTCCCCCTGGCATGGTAACGATGCGACGCCGAGCCACCCGCCGTGGCGTATCCCCAGCGTTCCCCGTAGGGGCACGGCATGCCGTGCCCTGCTCGGAGTGTCCCCCGACCTACCACGGCGCGGCTTCTCCCCTGCCAGGCGGCACAGGCGGCGGGTCTGGCGAGCAGGGGTTCGCCCTGGTCCTGGTCCTGGTGGTGGTCGGCCTGCTGGTCACGCTCGTGGTGCAGTTCAACTACAGTAGCCGGGTGGAGCTGGAGATGGCGCGGACCTACGTGGAGAGCATCCAGGCCGCCTATCTGGCCGAGGCCGGGGTCCACGTGGGGATGGCCCTGCTGCGCACCGACGACAACAAGAGCACCGACGGCAAGGTGATCGATACCCTCGAGGATCAATGGGCCCAGGCGATCCCGTACATCCCGGTGGACGAGGGGTTCGTACTCCTGAGCATCGAGGACACGAGTCGCTACCTCAACATCAATCGCCTGGTCAACGACACCGGCGAAACGGTGGACGAGATGCTCGCGGGGGTCTTCGAGGAGCTGTTGCGCCAGCTCGGTCGCGACGACGCCGCGGCCCTGGTGGACAGTGTCATCGACTGGATCGACCCGGACGACCAGATCACCAACGACGGTGCCGAGGAGGTGTATTATCGCTCCCTCGACCCGCCGGTGGAGATCGCCAACCATCGCCTGCTCAGCGCAGAGGAGCTGCGTCTGGTGAAGGGGTTTGACGACCAGCTCTTGCAGGGGACCGAGGAGGTGCCAGGTCTGTTGAAGCTGATCACCATCCACGGGCCCAAGGCGCTCAACCTCAACACGGTCGATCCAGAGGGGTATCCCTGGCTCCTGACCAGCCTCGGCGGCGCCGATACGCAGGGCCAGACCGTGATCGATGAGACCGTCGCCGACGACATCCGCGCCGCGCGCACAGAGGACCCATTTTCCGAACCGGTGCAGATCAAGGCCCGAGGCATTGTCGACCAGGCCCCGTACAACGCGATCGAAAAGGGAGGCACCGGAGTCCGTCTCTTGGAAGTCACCAGCTCATACTTCACTATTCGCGCCGTCGGCGCCGTGGGGAAACCCGAGGCCGGTGGTGGCGAGGAGCTGACCCAGAAGAGCGTCATCGCCGTAGTCAAACGGGACCCGGGCGGCAAAGTGAAAATCCTCTACTGGCGCGAAGAATAGCCATTCGATGGCACGAGTCCTGAACGCTCTGGAGATTCAACCCGGCGTCATGCGCCTGCTGCGCGGTGTCCCCGCGGCCGGCGGTGTGACCCTGCAGCTCTACGTCTCCGAGTCGTTCTCCGGGGACCACCCCGCGGTCGAGATCCTGCGGGACTTCTTCCAGCGCCATGGGGTGATGGGGGAGAAGGTCGCGACGTGTCTCACGCCGGGCCAGGTGAACGTCCGCGACCTGGACTTCCCGTTCCGGGAGCGGGGCAAGATCCGCGACGCCCTGCCGTTCACCATCGAGCCGCTGCTGCCGTATGCGGTGGACGAGGCGGTGCTCGACTTTTACCCCCTGGGCGGAGCCAACCCCTGGCCGGTGCGCGCGGTCGCGGTGGAAAAACGCGTCCTGCAGGGTCACCTCCAGCGGTTGGAGGCGGCGGGCGTGGCCCCGTCGCTGGTGGCGGACCCGATCACCGCCCTGGTGGGGGGGTTGATCCACAGTGGGGCGGTGGTGGAGAGCGGGTGTGATGCGGTCGCGGTGGTGGAGCAGGGCCACGCCACTTTCCTGATGGTCGCCGACGGCCGGGAACGGGTGCGGCGCGTGCTGCGCTGGACCGTGCCGGGGGGCGACGCACCCCGATTCGACGATCTCCTCGATCGGCTCCGCGCCGCCTTTCTTGCGGCGAGTGTCGATGACGGGCCGCCGCCAACCCGCTTGGTGGTCGCCGGCCCGGAGGCGGAGCACGACGGCTTCGCGGCGGCCCTCGGTGAGCGCCTGGGGCTGCCGGTCCAGGTGGCGCGCCTCGGCCTGCCGAGCACCGCGACCAGCGACGGTCGCCAGTGGACCGGCGCGGCCTTCACCGCCTACGGCCTGCTCCTGCAGTCGGCCCGGCGCCTCGCCATCGCCGTCGACTTCCACCGCACCCACTCGCCCTGGGTCCGCGAGCTGCACCAGTTGCGCCGCCACGCCGTTGCCTACGGCGTCGCCCTCGGCCTGGTGGTGACCCTGGCCGGGGCGGACATCTACGCGTCCTACAGTGCGCAGAATCGCACTTACGAGCTGCTGCGCGGACAGCTTCGCGAGCGCTTCGAGCAGATCATGCCGGCGGGGACCCGGACGGTGAACGAGACCGCCCAGGTTAAGAGTCGGATCGCGGCGCTGAGTGAGCAGGTCGCCTTCTTCGAAGAGCTGATCCGGCCGGGTGGTCAGCCGCTGCACTGGATCGACCTGCTCAGCGAGGTCATCCCGGCGGACCTCGACCTGCAGGTGAAGAGTCTCACCATCGACGGTAAGGACATCCGCCTCAACGGCACCGTCGACGACTTCAAGGCCGTGGAACGGCTCAAGGGAATCTTGGGCACCACTCCGGGTTTCGCCTCGGTCGACGTGCGCGACGCCAAGCTGTCGGTGGATCAGAAGCGGGTGCGATTGCAGCTCGTGCTGACTCCGGGGGCGGAGGGTGCGACATGAGGCTGAGCGGACGCGAGCAGTGGATGGTGGTCGCCGCCGTGGGCTTCGTGGTGGTGGTGGGGCTGGGGAACTACGTCGTCGGTCCCCTGCTGGACAGGAATCTCCTCCTGGAGCGCAAGGTGGCGCAGAAGCGCCAGGAGCTGAGCGACTTCTCCAGTCTCGAGGTGGAGTTGACCCGGCTCACCGAGCGCTACCAGGCGTTCGAGGAACGCGGCACGCGCCACAAGGAGGGGTTCTCGCTCTACGTGGAGCTCGAGGTGATCGCGCAGCGCGCGGACGTGAAGGACAAGATCGACGCGTACAAGCCGGCAGAGCACCCGGTGGGCGATTACCGCGAGCAGACCGTCGACATGGATCTCAAGGGGCTCACCCTGGAGGATCTCGGTCGGCTGCTACGCGACATCGAGCGCAGCCGCGAGTCGCTCTACGTGAAGCGCATCGAGGTCAGCCAGGAGCTGCGTGGCCGTGATGAGAGCGGCGATCGCTTGAAGGTGAAGCTGGTCGTCGGCACGCTGGTGGGGAAGGTGTCGTGATCCGCATCGCCGGCTACGTCGCCCTGTTCGTGACGGTGTTCCTCGTCACCGTCTACCTGCGCTTTCCCTACGCCGAGGTGGTGCGACAAGAGCTCGCCACCATGGAGCTGCCGGCCGACCTCGCCATCGACTTCGCCAGCCTCGGGCCATACGGGCTTGGGGTCAGCGGCACCGATCTGCGCATCGATCGCCGCGGTGCCGGGAATGGCGTGCCGGTGTTTGCGGCCGCCGATTTTCGTCTCGGCGGCCTGCTGCGCAGCGTGGCCGGGCCGGTACACCTCGACGGGCGATTTCGCGCCTACGGCGGGGATCTGCAGGCGGCCATCGACGCCCGCGATGGTGGCGGTTACGACGTGCATATGGACGGCAAGGAGCTCAGCCTCACGGCCCTGGTCACGCCGTTCAGCGACCGGTTCCGTGGGGTGCGCGGGGAGATCGGCGGCGCCCTGGCATTCAGCGGCGATCTGGCTCGGTGGCCGGAGGGGGATGGCAAGCTAGAGGTCGATGGTGGTCCTGGGGCGATCGCCGGAGTGATGTTCTTCGGCCAGGCCGTGCCGGAGGTGGGGTTCGACCGGATCGTGGCGCGCCTACAGATGGACAAGGGGGTATTGCAGATCGAGGAGGCGGCACTCTCCGGGACCGACCTCTCGGCCACCGTCGACGGGCGAATTCGCGTCCGCATGCCCCTGGCGCAGTCGGTCCTCGACCTCAATTGCAAGATAAGCCTGCCGCCCGCCGTGATCGCCTCGCTGGAGGGGCTCGTGGACCTGGCATCGGCGTACCGGCAGGATGACGGGTCCTATCAGTTTCAGGTGAGAGGGACATTCCTCCGTCCCCGGTTGCGTTAGCGGGGACCGCGTGGCCGTGCACTCCTTTTTTGCCTACGCGCGGCGGAGGTCGACGATCTCAACATGAAGTACGTCACCCTACCCGGGATGTTTTTCTCCCAGGCCGACGCCTTCGCGGGGGCCGATTGCCTGCGCTATCAGCAGGGCGGGGAGTACCTGCCAATCTCGTGGCGGGAGGTCGAGACGCGGGTCCTGCAGCTTGTCGGTGGGTTGAACGCCGCCGGCATCCGGCCGGGCGACCGCGTGGGTCTGCTGGCGGAGAACCGGCCCGAGTGGGCGGTGTGCGACCTCGCCATCCTGGCGAGCGGCGCGATCACAGTGCCGCTCTACCCGAACGCCACGCCGGCGCAGATGACCTCCATCCTGCACCACGCGGAGGTGAAGCTGCTGTTCGTGTCCACCGCGGCGCAGCTCGCCAAGGCGGTAGATATCCGCGACGCCGTGCCGTCCCTGGAGAAGGTCGTCATCTTCGACCCCAGCGATGAATCGCCGGCCCATGCGACGGCCCTGGCGCAATTCGCCGACCCGCACATCCACCTGCGCCAGCCGGATCGCAAGGTCGCCGCCGGTGCGGCCGGTCGTGGCGCTGACGACGTGGCGTCGATCATCTACACCTCCGGCACCACCGGCGAGCCGAAGGGAGTGGCGCTGACGCACCGTAACTTCCTCGCCGACGTGGAGGCGGGGCTCGCGGCGGTGCCGGTCCACGACACGGACATCTGCCTCTCCTTCCTGCCCCTGTCCCACGTCCTGGAGCGGACCGTCGGCTTCTACTTGATGCTCTATGCCGGCGTCACCATCGCCTACGCCCGGGCGATCGAGACCATCGCCGATGATCTGCTGCTGGCGCGGCCGAGCATCATCGTCTCGGTGCCGCGCCTCTACGAGAAGATCTACGCGCGCATCTGGGAGAAGGTGCAGGCAAGCAATCCGGTGCGCCGCGCGATCTTCTCCGGCGGCATGGCGGTGGCCCATCGCTATCTCGACATGCACCTCATCAACGCGCCGGTGCCGAAGCACGTCGAGCTCCAGTACCGGGTGGTGGAACGACTGGTGATCGATAAGCTCCGCGAGCGGGTCGGCGGCCGGCTGCGCTTCGCCATCTCCGGTGGCGCCGCCCTCAACCCCACGATCAATCGTTTCTTCAACGCCGCCGGGATCACGATCCTGGAGGGCTACGGCCTCACCGAGGCGTCGCCGGTGATCTCGGTGAACCGCCTGGAGAGCAACCGTATCGGCACGGTCGGGCCGCCCCTGCCAGGGATCGAGGTGAGGATCGCGTCGGACGGCGAGATCCTTACTCGCTCGCCGAGCGTCATGCAGGGTTACTACAAGAATCCGCAGGCCACCGCGGAGGTCATCGATGCGGAGGGTTGGCTGGCTACCGGCGACATCGGCTACCTCGACGAGGCCGGGTGCCTGGTCATCACCGACCGCAAAAAGGACCTTATTGTCACGAGCGGCGGGAAGAACGTGGCGCCCCAGGAGATCGAGGGCCGCATCACCCTCGACAAGTTCATCGAGCAGGCGGTGATCTACGGCGACGGCCACAATTACCTCACCGCCGTGATCGTGCCGGACATGGCGCTGATGCACTCCTACGCCGAGATCAAGTCGATCGAGGCACCGAACGACGACGCCCTGGTCGACCACCCGAAGGTCCACGATCTCCTGCGCCGCCGCATCGAGCGGCAGCTCGCAGACCTGGCCCGCTACCAGCAGATCAAACAATTCGCCGTACGCAGCCAGCCCTTCACCATCGAGGCCGGGGAGCTGACCCCCACGCTGAAGATCCGCCGCCGCATCGTCTACGACAAATACCGCGACCTCTTCGAAGGGCTGTACGAGTAGCACGCGCCTTTCATCCTAGGTGCGCGGCATGCCGTGCCCATGCCTGAGGTCGGGTCAACCGGGGGGACCTGGTGGTGCAATGCCCCGGTCGAGGCACCCGTAGGGGCGAGCTTGCTCGCGAACCAACCCGCTGGTCGGGAACGGGGCTATGGCCGCGATGCCGCGGCGGTCCCGGTTCGTGACCAAGGCCGCCGCCACCGGTAGGTGGACCTGGCGAGGGTAGGGCTGAACGCCGCAGGCGTCTCCACTTGTGGCCAGGTATCCAGTCGATTGGAGCAAGGTGGCGGGATAGAGTCCCGCCTCTTTCACCGCTAACGAGTCACGGAGCCTACCAATGAAAGTCGCGTATATCTTCTCCTCCCAGGGCCACACCGTCTCCTACAAACTGGGCAAGATGATCCTGCCCCAGCTCGAAAATGGCACCCATGGCGTCGACGTGGTCGGGATGTTCTTCTTCGAGGACAACACCTACGTACTGATGGAGGGCAACCCCATCGGCGAGCGTCTCGCCAAAGTGGCGGCCGAAAAGGGCATGCTCCTCATGGGGTGCGACCAGTGCTGCTACGAGCGGGAGATCGATGAGAAGCTGGTGGATGGCGCCACCATCGGCTGCTTCCCCAACCTCTACGAGGCCCTCTCCGCCAGCCCGCCGGACCAGGTGATTACCTTGTAGGAGGTAGGACTCGCGGCACGGGGATCGGATGACCGGAGGATTTGGCGTCTCCAACGGCTAGGGCTGTATCCTTGCCATGGAACGCGCGCAGGGCGTAGAGGTGAGCTCTCGGCAGATCGGTTAACACCTGAGGTCGTGGGCGATGCCATGGACATCGAGGGGATTCCCTTCCATCGGCTGATTGGCGTCCGCGCGCCGCACCCGGATGAGGCGGCGATGCTGGCCCTCGACGATCGGCCGCGCCTGCACAACCACCTGGGAACGATCCACACCAGCGCCCAGTACGCCCTCGCCGAGGCGTGCAGCGGGGCCGTGTTGCTGGCGCACCTCGGCGACCTGGCGAGTGAGGTGGTGCCGGTGCTGCGCCGCGGGGAGGTGAAGTATCGCCGCCCCGCCCGGGGCACCCTCGTGGAGGTGGAGGAGGTGCGGGTGCGAGCGGAGTTGGTGACGAAGAGTCGGTCGATGATGGAGGTCGCGGTGCAGGTGGTGGACTCGGCGCAGGCCGTCGTCGTGACCGCCAACCTGTGCTGGCTTCTCCAGCGTGCGGCAGGTTGCGTGGCGCAGGCCTCGTGAGCCATGGCGGAGTCCTTCAAGACACGCTGGCTGCGCCGCCGGTTCAATCTCTTTCCCGCCTACCGCCGCACCGGCGGCTGCATCACCTACATCGCGGCCGACCTGCGCGAGGTGCGGGTAAAGCTGCCGCTTACGTGGCGCACGCGCAATTACGTGGGGACCCTCTACGGCGGTTCCATGTACGGCTGCGTCGACCCGATCTACATGGTGATGCTTATCAAGCTCCTGGGTCGCGACTACGTGGTCTGGGACCGATCCGCCACCATCCATTTCAAACGGCCGGGCCGCACGACTCTGCACGCCACCTTGCGGATCGATGCCGCGGAGACCGACGCCATCCGCGCGGCCCTGCGCGACGCCCGCTCCATCGACCGCATCTACCGGGTGGCCCTCACCGACGCCGAGGGCACGGTGTGCGCCGAGGTGGAGAAGACTCTGTACATCGCTCGCAAGGACGCTTCCGGGTGACACTGCGGTCTTCACCACCGAGACACAGAGCGCACGGAGTAAGGGCTGCGTGAGACCAACCAAGTGAGGTGGGCCCCGTTGGGATCTCGCGCGGAGGCGCAGAGGAGCTTCACGACGAAGGATACGAAGTGGTGGGTGATCTTCTTCCTTCGTGCCGTTCGTGGTTAAGGGGAATTTGGATCGTATGGCGGCGATCTTGGGCAGTCGAGATTGGCTGAGCCCCCTATGCGCCGCGGCGTCTCCCGGCGAGGCATCCGTACGTTTCTGGCGGGCGGCCGGATCACGGCGCGGGTGGTGGGAGCGCCGGCGGTTCTCCCGGCCCGCATGGCCCGAGAGAGAAGGTGGTCGGAAAATTGGTGTAGAGAGCGCGACATAGGATTGACTCTCGGGAGGGGACTCGCGTATTGGCGACCTTGGGGTCGACGCACCCGAACGTCTTCCGTGAGCGCATGGGCCAACGAATCCTGAAGCCCGGTCGCAACTGCTGGTGCATCCGGCGTGCGGACCGGGTCGTCTTTCTCGTCGACGGAGCCGCCTATTTCGACGCCTTACGCCAGGCCCTCCACGCGGCGCACCATCAGGTCTTGGTGCTCGCCTGGGACATCTACAGCCGATTGAGGCTGGAGGGTGAGGTCGTTTCAGGCGGCTCTGCGGAGCTCGGCGAGTTATTGAATGGGCTGGTCGAGGGAGAGCGTGACCTGTGCGTCTACGTCCTGAGCTGGGACTTTTCCATGTTGTTCGCCCTGGACCGCGAGTGGGTGTCCAGTTATCGACTGGATTGGACGACCCATCGCCGGCTCCGATTCCAGATGGACGATCACTGCCCGCCGGGGGCCTCCCATCACCAGAAGGTGGTGGTCATCGACGATGCCATTGCCTTCTGTGGCGGGCTGGACCTGACCCGCGGGCGCTGGGATACACCCGAGCACCGGCCGCGCGACCCGAGACGCAAGAGGGTCGACGGCACGCGGGGCCGGCCCTATCACGACGTGCAGATGGGCGTGACCGGAGCCGCCGCGGCGGCCTTGGGAGACCTCGCACGGGAGCGGTGGCGCCGTGCCACCGGTGAGCGTCTAGCCGCCCCGGAGCCGTCCCCCGACGGTGCCAAACGTCGGGACGGCGTGCGTTTCGACCTGGAGGACGTGGACATCGCCATCGTGCGCACCGAGCCCGCGACGGACGGTTACCCCGAGGTGCGGGAGGTGGAACAGCTCTATCTGGATTCCATTGCCGCCGCGCGGGAGTGCATCTACATCGAGAACCAGTACTTCACCACCGGTGCCGTGGCACGGGCCCTGCGGGACCGGCTCCGGGAGCCGCAGGGGCCGGAGATTGTTCTGATCCTGCCCCTGAGGACCGAGGGTTGGCTGGCCAACAACTCCATGGATGCGATCCGGATCCACCTTATCGAAGAGTTGCGGGAGGCGGATGTCCATCACCGGTTTGCCGTTTTCTATCCCGACCATCCGGACGCAGGAGACCAACCCATCAACCTGCACGCCAAGGTGATGGTCGTGGATGATCGCCTGGTCCGGGTCGGTTCCTCCAATCTCGACAATCGCTCCATGGGTCTGGATACGGAGTGCGACCTGGCCATGGAGGCGGGAGACGACCAGGAACGTATACGAGGCGCCATTCAAGCCTTCCGCCTGCGTCTCTTGGGCGAGCATCTGAACGCCTCCCCGGAACGCATCGACCAGGCGATGGCTGTTCGTCAGGGTTCCCTGATCGGGGCGATCGAGGCGTTACGCGGTACCGGCCGCACCCTCGCACCTCTGGAGCCGAAGTTGTCAAAGGTGGATCACGCCGTTCTCACGGATGTCGAGCTGGTGGATCCCGAACGCCCCATGGACCCCGACGCCCTGCTCAGGTACTTCGTTCCGGAGAGTGGGGCCCGGCCCGCTGGTCTGCGACTGCTCGGCTGCGTGCTCGCCTTGTCCGTGCTGTTCGGGCTGGCCGCTGCATGGCGCTTCACCCCGCTCCGAGAGTGGCTGCATCCTTCCCAGATCAGTGCCACCATTGCCATTATCCGCGGCTGGCCGGGGACCCCGGTGATCCTCGTGGCGACGTTCGTGATGGCGGGCTTTCTGCTGGTCCCGGTCACGGCGTTGGTCATCGGCACCGTCGTCGCCTTCGGTCCGTTCCTCGGCTTCGTCTACGCCTTGCTCGGGTCGCTTACCAGTGCGCTCGCGGCGTACGGCGTCGGTGCGCAGATCGGGAGACGCAATGTGTTGCGCATGGCAGGGAGGCGGGTCAGTCAGATCAGCCGCCGATTGGCGAAACGTGGCTTGCTCACGGTGATCGTGGTGCGGGTCGTGCCGGTAGCCCCGTTCACGGTGGTGAACCTGATCGCCGGCGCGTCCCACATTCGCTTTCGGGACTTCCTGGTTGGAACCCTGTTCGGGATGACACCGGGGATCGTGGCCATCGTCCTGTTGGTGGATCGGGTCAGCGCCAGCATCAAGGCTCCCAACGCGGAGAACATTCTCACGCTGGTCGCCGTCGCCATCGGGGTGGTCCTGGGGGTCGTTGTGATCTCCCGTTGGCTACTCCGCCGCGCAGAGCGGCCACGGGCGAGGACCCGGTCTGAGGGTTGAAGCCATCGCCGCCCATCATCCCCCGCTGACCTGCGCGACGTGGAACATCCACGGCTGTATCGGTCGCGACCGACGCTACGATCGCGAGCGGACGCGAGCAGTCCTCCGCGAGCTGGACGCCGATCTGGTGGCGCTGCAGGAAGTCGAAATTGTGCGGGAAGCCCCAGATCTGCTGGAATTCTTCACCGCCGGCAGCGGCTGGACCGCGATCGCCGGCCCGACCCTGGTGCGTCCCAACGGTCACTACGGCAACGCGGTGCTGTGCCGTTTGCCGGTCTTGCGTCAGGCCCAGGTGGATCTCAGCCTGGCGGGGCGCGAGCCGCGCGGCGCCATCCAGATCGTGGCGAGTTGGGGGGGCCTCAAGATCCAGCTCCTCGCGACCCACCTCGGGCTACGACCGGATGAGCGCCGCATTCAGACCATGCGCCTCCTGCGCCTCATCCAGAATCCTGTCGGCGACCCATCGCCCGACATCACCGTGCTCGCGGGAGACCTGAACGAATGGTTCCTCTGGGGCCGACCATTGCGCTGGCTGCGCGCCCATTTCCGCTCGGCGCGGGCCGTTCCCAGCTTTCCCGCCGGATGGCCACTGTTGGCCCTGGATCGGATCTGGATCGATCCCCACCATTGCCTGGCGGAGACGCACGCCCGGAACAGCAAACTGGCTCGCATGGCCTCGGACCACCTGCCCATCGTGGCGACGCTCCGACCCCCGACTGGGAACCGCCGCTGACACGGGCGGTCTTTATGGCCGGAGAGACGCCGCCCGCGCGGCGCTGCGGATTACCGCCCCATGTTCTCACCGCAGAGACGCAGGGTGAGGGCTGGTGAGCTCTACAGTCGCGCGGCGCCCCGTTTGGGTTTCGCGCGGCGAGGCGAAGGCGCAATGGATGTTCATCACGAAGGGCACGAAGGACGTGAAGAGGTAAATAGACGTCTTTCTTCGTGCGCTTGGTGTTCTTCGTGGTTAAAAGGGACGCCAATCTTGCGACAACGATCCGGGTCTATTCGCGCGAAGGGAACGCGCAGAGCCCACTTCTTGCCTTCGCGTCTCCGCACAAGACATCCGTAGACTATTGGGGATCCGCGCCATGATTCAGCACGCAGGTGCGGCCCCGGAGAGGCAGCCGTGCGGGTGGGTCTGATCGGAGTGGGCAAGCACGGCCGGCGCTACGCTATGCACGTGCGTGGCGACGTCCCTGGGCTGAGCCTGGCCGGCGTGGCACGGCGTGACGCCGCGCGGCTAGGGGAGGTGGCGCGCGAGCTCGGCTGTCGCGGCTTTGCCACCTATGGCGAGCTGATCGCGGCGGATGAAGTCGATGTCGTGATCGCGGTGGTGCCGCCGGTGCTGAACGAGGAGATCGTCACCCTCGCGGCGCGGGCCGGCAAGCCGCTGCTCCTGGAGAAGCCGGCGGCAGCGAGCCTGGCGGCGGGGCGGCGCATGCTCGCCGTGGTGCGGGAGCACGGCGCATGGGTCTCGGTCGCCCAGACCCTGCGCTACAACGGTGTGGTCCAGGCCCTGCACCGGCGGTTGGCCGAGATCGGCCCGCTCCACGCCGTGACCCTCACCCAGCGCTTCGAGCGTTCCACCCTCGACTGGCTCGACGACCCGGCCCGCGCCGG
>Ga0210096_1000409_pt1 | contig 15354 bp, 13 predicted proteins | sample China_Galinas_PW_4_FD_184864 | JGI IMG/M metagenome (GOLD analysis project Ga0210096, IMG submission 184864) | Wetland microbial communities from San Francisco Bay, California, USA, that impact long-term carbon sequestration - China_Galinas_PWA_D2... | ecosystem: Environmental > Aquatic > Marine... | reverse complement strand
CGCCTCGCCGCCGACGGCGGCGCTCCTTACGGCCCCAGGAGGTGGCTATAGATTAAACATCATAGCCCAACGGAAGTGTCAGATTTTCACCCGTTGGAAAGTGTCAGGTTTTCGTCCGGTGTTGACAGTGCATTCAGGATGGAGCCCGACTTGCCACGGACGCGGAGGTCCTGCAGGAGATCCTGCATCGATACGTCGCGATCGCGAGGCGTGACGCGATCCAGCCTGCCTTCGACGCGCTGCTCGGCGTCGTGGACGAGGTCTTCGCGGTGGAGCGTGTGGATGTGGAGCGGGCGAAGACCTTTCTGCACGGGTCGCCCGGGCTGTCGGCGCGCGATGCGATCCATCTCGCGACGATGGAGCGCAACGGCGTGACCCGAATCCTCAGCTTCGACGGCGGCTTCGACGGCGTCCCCGGAATCGATCGTCTCGGCGGCTGACCTCACGGCGCGTATGACGGGGCGATGAATGTCGGCTACGCGGCGCGCAACGCCTCGACGGGATCGACACGGGCGGCCCGGATGCCGGGAGCGAGTGCGGCGAGGACCGATGCGCCGGCGAGGCCGATCGCGATGGTGGCGAGAGTGACGCCATCGGTACGCTCGACACCCCAGTCCGGTGGGGCTATCGACCGTATCGTCCGGCGCCCGCGTCCCTGAGCTGCGGGTCCGCCGAGGCCCAGAGCGCATCGAATCGAGCCTCCAGCCGATCCGCTTGCGGGACACGTCCAGCGCGACGGTGAATCGCGGCCTCGCGCAGCAGGGCAGGTCCGAGGAAAGCCAGTTCCGCAACGGTATTCTCGCGCAGGCCCTGGTACCAGGAGAGCGCTTCATCGGCGTGGCCCGATGCCAGCAGGAGCCCTGCGAGAGTGAAGCGCTCGAGGGCACCGGCATAGTAGGGCGACACGAAGGTCAATTCGTACCAGCCCTCGATGCGGAGATTCTCGAGGAGCTCGAGCGCTCGTGAAGTATCGCCGCTATTTCAAGCGCTACTTCTATCCGCAGGCGCACAAGTCCGCCATCATCGTCGACAAGCGCGACAACGGCGGCGGTCAGGTCGCCGACTACTACGTCGACATCCTGCGCCGCCCGCTGATCAGCTACTGAGCCATGCGGTACGGCCAGGACTACAAGACGCCCGCCGCCTCGATCCAGGGGGCCGAAAACGCTGATCGTGAACGAGATGGCAGGGTCCGGTGGCGACCTGTTTCCCTGGATGTGGCGCAAGTTCGGACTCGGTCCGATCGTCGGAAAACGCACATGGGGCGGCCTCGTAGGCACCCTCGGATTCCCGATCCTGATGGATGGCGGAAACATCACGGCTCCCAATTTCGCGATCTGGACGGCCGATGAAGAATGGGTCGTCGAAAACGAGGGCGTGTCGCCGGACATCGAGGTCGAGCAGACGCCGGCCGACGTGATCGCCGGGCGCGACCCCCAGCTCGAACGGGCCATCGCCATCACGCTCGACGCGCTGCAGAAGAACCCGGTCGCCACGCCGACGCGGCCGCCGTACAAGAGGAACTGAGCCGACGCGGCTCGGGCGGTGTGTACGCACCCGACGGTATGCCTGTGCGTCGCACGATCAACGGCTCAACGGAGGGCCGGGGATTCGAACCCCGAAGGCCTCTCGGCCGGCGGTTTTCAAGACCGCTGCCTTACCAGTTAGGTCTAGCCCTCCCGGAAACATTACTGCCTGAATCTACAGCAGATTGACCTCTTCGAAACCAGGGCACCGAGGCGGATGTCGTCGTGGTCGAGACCGCCGTGCCGTTCCGCATCGCTTCGCCGGACAGCAGCGAAACCAGGCGGCCCCGGCGGCGATCGGTGCGGATGTTCATGATCCGTCAGGTATGAGCGGTACGTTCGGGCGCACGCTGGATCGCAAGCCCCCTCCACTCATCACGCCCATCGCCGTTCCTTTACGCAGGGTCCACGGTCTCCCGACTTACGGCATCCGGCGCCGGACGCATCATTCGGATTGGTGAAGTTTCATCTGAAGGAGGAGGTCAATCACGCCAGTCGACGGAGGCATTCAATGCCTGATACTCTGACGATCATCGACAACCGGACGGGCCGGAAGTACGAGGTACCCGTCCTTCACGGAACGTACCCGGAATACGGATCAGCCATACCGGCGATCGAGCTTCGCAACATCAGGACGAGTGAGGAGGACTTCGGGCTTCTGAGCTACGACCCGGCGTTCATGAACACGGCGTCGTGCAAGAGTTCGGTCACGTTCATCGATGGCGAGCGCGGGATCCTGCGGTATCGCGGATATCCGATCTATGAGCTCGCGAAGAACAGCTCGTACCTCGAGGTGGCCTATCTGTCGCTGTTCGGCGAGCTGCCGACGCAGGAGCAGCGCGATGCGTGGGTGTGGAACATCAAGCACCACACATTCGTCCACGAGCACATCAAGAAGTTCATGGAGGGCTTCCACCACGATGCGCATCCGATGGGCATGTTCGTCAGCACCGTGGCGGCGCTGTCGACGTTCTATCCGGAGGCAAGGAGTGTGCTGGACCCGGAGAACCGGCAGCAGCAGATCGTCCGCCTGATCGCGAAGGTGCCGACGATCGCGGCATTCGCGTACCGGCACAGCCAGGGCCTGCCGTACATCTATCCGGACAACGACCTGAGCCTGACCGGCAACTTCCTGAACATGATGTTCCGGATGTCGGAAGCGAAGTACGAGCCGAACCCCGTACTCGAGCGTGCGCTGGACGTGCTGTTCATCCTGCACATCGACCACGAGCAGAACTGCAGCGCCAACGCGATGCGCAGTGTGGGCAGCTCACAGGCCGACCCGTACGTCTCGACCGCGGCGGCCGCGGCGGCGCTCTACGGTCCGCTGCACGGCGGCGCCAACGAGAAGGTGCTGCGGATGCTGAAAGAGATCGGGACGGCGGATCGCGTTCCGGAGTTCGTCGAGCGGGCGAAGATGGGTGAGTTCCGGCTCATGGGCTTCGGCCATCGCGTGTACAAGAACTACGATCCGCGGGCCAGGATCCTGAAGGAGCTGGCCGGCCAGGTGTTCTCGGTCACGGGCTCGAGTCCGCTGCTGGACCTGGCCATGGAACTCGAGCGGATCGCGCTCGAGGATGACTACTTCGTCGAGCGGAAGCTCTACCCGAACGTGGACTTCTACTCGGGCATCATCTACAAGGCCATGGGCTTCCCCGTGGACATGTTCCCGGTCCTGTTCGCGATTCCGCGGACGGCCGGCTGGCTGGCGCAGTGGCTCGAGATGCTCCAGGACAGGGAACAGAAGATCGCGCGGCCTCGCCAGGTCTTCACGGGTGAGGACGAACGGCACTTCGATCCGATCGAGCAGCGTTCGGCGGCCGAACCCGAGCTGGTCGGCGTCTGATCACGGGCAGCGCGAAGGCGGCTGCCACGACATCTCGACCTGACTCCCGCCGGGCCCTCGACCGCGTTGCGGTGAGGTCCCGGCGGGAGCTTGATACCGGCGAATCGCGCCACGGCGATGCGAACCGCGACAGCCTCGGCCTGACCGCGGCCGGACCGCGGACATCGCAGGGGCCGATCCGGTTCCATCAGTTCTTCGGTTCCAGGATCTCGTCGATGCGATGGTCCGCGGCCTGGAGGTGCCAGAGCGTTTCCCGGTCATTGGTCTTCGGGATCGCCCGTGTGATGGCGGTCTTCAGGGCCGCAAGCTCACCGCGCAGCTCCGACCTGGCATCATCGGAGAGCGGCGCCACCCGGATCCCCCCGAAGCCTCCCCCGCCGCCGTTGCTGGGCTGGGGCGGGTTCACCTTGCGGTCGACAAGGGCAAGGTAGTTGTTCTGAAGCGTGCGCCGATACACGTCGATGACGGGATGCGCGTCATCGAGCTCGGACCAGATGCCCTTGCGCACATCGTCGAGGAAGTCCGGGAGCGGATACGCATCGGAAGCCCGCGACGCCGTCGCCTGCTCTTCCAGCAGCCGGTTCATCCGCTGGTCGTTGAGGAGCGAGTTGAGCACGCGATTCTGCGCATTGCCGATGCGCGTGACCATGCCCGTCTCCTCGATGCGTGCGGCGATGTCCGGACGGATGAGGTACGCGGGCACGCTGAATACGCTTTCGTTCAGGAAACGCACCGCGGCCCGCTGCCGTGATGCCGGAATGGGCACGTAGACCGGACCCGGCTGGCTCCCGGACTTGTAGTGAACGGTGCCGCCGCCAATGACGTTCGTGGGGTGGGCGGCTTCTGTGGTCCACTGCGACACGGTTCGGTCGTAGAGGGTCTCCAGGAGCGAGTTGTCCTCTCCCGGGTGGGTTCCGGCGCTCATGACGTAGCCCATGACCCGCTCGATGTTCTTGAAGCCCAGTGCCGTGGACTTGACCGGGTCGGCATCGCCCACGGCCTCGCTCTGCGTGCCGAAGTTGCCGAAGGCATTGCGCGCGCTGAACCGGTACCACGGGATGGAGTCCTGCATCCCCGCCCATTTCTCCAGCGTGGACCTCTCCTGCACGGGCGTGCTCGCTCCCGGGATGGGCTTGTACCCCCACATGATCGTGTAGCTGTCCCAGGGCCCCACGCGCGGAAGGATGTCTTCGAGCGCGATGTGATCCTCGGGTTGCGCCACGTAGTTCATGCGCGAGTAGTCCATGATACTCGGGCTGTGCCCCATCCGGTGCACCCAGGAGGCGCTGCGCACGCTGTCCGCCGGGTAGGTGGACGATCCGATCTGGTCGTGCTGGAGGCCAATGGTGTGGCCCACCTCATGGGCCACCAGGAACTCGAGGAGCCGTCCCATCAGGGAATCGGGCATGGGCAGCACGCGGGCCCGTGCGTCCACCTGCGCGGCCTGGGTGAAATACCAGTTCTGTCCCAGCAGAATCAGGTTGTGGAAGATCCGCGGTGAACCGTTCAGGATCTCGCCCGTTCGGGGATCACTGACGTGCGGACCCACGGAATTCTCGATCGTCGAAGGAAGCCACCGCACCACCGTGTGCCGGATGTCCTCCATGGACCAGTCGGGATCGTCGGTGGGCGGGTCCGCCGCGACAATGGCATTCTTGAAGCCCGCCGCTTCGAAGGCGGGCTGCCAGTCGGTGATAGCCTTCCGGATCCACGGCTTCCACTTCTCGGGCGTGCCCGGGTCCACATAGTAGACTATGGGCTTCATCGGGATGCACAGGCCGTCTTCCATCCGGTCGGAGCACTCCAGGCGGTACCGCGTGATGTACTGCCTGGGCACCGCAACCTGCTGGTCACTGCCGAAATCCACCGTTCGCACGTTGAAGAAGCCAATGCGCTCGTCGGCCCAACGGATGGGCATCGGGTCCTCGGGGAGCTTGATCATGCTCCAGTGGGCAAGGACGCTCTGGGCCGGCTGCTGCCCGCGCCCCTGGGGTGCAGGCGTGCCACCCCCACCGCCACCGGGGGAGGGCGTGCCTGTCTGTGTCGCCTCGATCTCCACGTTCTCCGGGAAGGCGACGACATCCTCGATGAAGGAACGGTTGGCGTCGATGTTCCCGTGGATCGCCTCGATCTCCTGCACATGCGTCGTGAATAGACGGGACACGTCGACCACCGCGGCGCTGTCCGGTCCGAAGGCTTCGATGTCGAAGGAGGCTACGACCGGCGCGTAGTTGGACGACTGCACGGATTTGTACACGGAGAGCGACGGATCCGCGGTGATGTCGAAGGAGGGGGACCGCAGCACGATACGATCCCCTTTCCGTTCCCACCGCAGCGTACGCTCCATGAACTCGTCGCCACCGTACTCGCCGAACCCTCCGCCGGGCCGGTTCGGGTTCGATTGCGCCGACGCCGCTCGCTCATAGCGCCCCACCATGAGCATGTCCGTGCCCAGCTGGGCACGGGGAATCTCGAAGTAGAGCTTCTCTCCGACGATGTGGGTGATGAAAAGACCGCGCCGGGTCCTGGCTTCCGCCGTGATCACGCTGGCGTACGGCCGGGGACCGCGAGCCTGTGTGCCCGATTGGCCTCCGTCGCGGCCACCGCCGCCCCGCCCTCCCGCGGCGGCCTGGGGTACGCCACCTCCTCCCGAGGGAGTAGGAGCGGCGGGCGGCGGCGTTGAGCCGCCGCAAGCGAAGAGGAACGCTGTCGTGAGCAATGGAGCGATTCGACGGAACATGGGACAAGGGCCTCGAACGGGTGAATGCTGGTGCCGTGACATGGTCACGGCCACGAATCGACAGTGCACAAGGTGCGGGTATCGCGTCCCCGGCGACAGAGGAACGCGCTCCCCGGCCCGTCGAATCGCGGAATGGCCCTCAGTGTGGTCCACTCATCGGACGCGATCGAGCGTAGCGCCGCGGAGGTGCTCGCCTTCGAGATGCTCCAGGACAGGGAGCAGAAGATGCCGCGCATCATCCCGCTCCGGGACCTCATCGCCAATACGGTGGGGTCCCGGAGCAGCGAATGGACCGGGCCGGCGGCACACCCATCGACTCGCGATCACGAGATCGCCGTCGGCCCGGTGCCGGCGGACACGCCGGCGCGTGGAGCCTCTACTTCCCCGCTCACCGTTTCACTCAGTCCGTATTGCCACGATGGGATCGACGCCTGCCGCGCGCCGCGATGGACCGATGCTCGCAATAAGCGAGAGCAGCGCGAGTCCGAGAGCGACGGACCCGAGCGTAACGGGATCCGTCGGCTCCGTCTCGAAGAGAAAGCTGGACAGCACGCGCGATGCCAGCCCGCCCGCCACCAGGCCGATGACCGCGCCTGCAGCGGCGAGCAGCAGACCCTGGCGCAGGACCAGCCGCACGATGTGCCGTTCACCGAGCACGATCCGGATCCCGATCTCGCGCGTGCGGCTCGCCACACTGCGGCTGGTGACGCCGTAGACGCCGAGGACCGCGAACACGCCCGCCGTTGCGGCGAACACCCAGATCAGCCGCGCGCGATACCGCTGCTCGACGAGCGAATCACTGATCCGCTCCCGCAGCATGGCCGTCGAGGTGATGGGCGCATCGGGCTCGATGGACCACACTCGCCGGCGAAGAATCGGCACGACCGAGGCCGGATCGGTGCCCGGCCTGAGGCGGATCACGAAGCTGCCTCCCGAGCCCGGTTGCTGGCCGCGCGGCATGAACTGGCGGTAATCCTCCGCACTGAGAAGCGTGCGGTCACGGATGTCCGCGATCACACCGACGATCGTGAGCGTTCCGCCGTAGAACCTGATCGTGTGTCCGACCGCACTCTCGCCGGGCCAGAATCGGCGAGCCACGTTCTCCGTCACGATCGTCACTGGCGCCACGTCCGGTCGGTTGTCCGCGTCCGTGAAGTATCGCCCGTCCACGAGGCGCATCCGCATCAGATCCATGTAGTTGGGCGACACGTAGTATCGCTGGGCGATGATCCTCTCACCCTCCTGCGGAACGTAGCCTTCCGGCTCGATCACGTTGTTGGCGTTGTCGTCGGCATACGGCAGGATCGTCGTCAATCCTGTGGCCTGGACGCCCGGCAGAGCCGCGGCCGCTTCGCGCAGCTGATCGAAGACCTGATCGTACGCGACGCTGTTGAACTCGTCGCCCTCGTAGAACCGGCGAAACGGTACGTCCACCCGCAGGGTCAGCACGTCCGTGGCATCGAAACCGGGATCCACGTGATCCAGCTTCACGAGCGTTCGGGCCAGAAGCCCGGCTCCGATCAGGAGCATGCAGGCGAGCGCGAGCTGCGCGACCACGAGTGTGGCGTGCAGCCTCCGACTCGCCGTCACGCGATGGCGGCGCATGCGCTCGACCAGCTGACCCTTTGTCACCGATAGCGCCGGCACGAGGCCGAACGCAATGCCCACGAGCGTGCTGGCGATCGTCGCGAACAACAGTGCCCTCGAATCGACCGACACGTCATCAAGGCGGGGAATACCGGGCGGCGCCAGCAGGACGAGCGCCTTCGTCAATACCAGCGCGATCGCCACGCCCGCCGTGCAGCTGGCCGCCGACAGCACCAGACTCTCGGTCACCAGCTGGCGTACGACCCGGCCTCTGCCGGCCCCGATCGCGCTCCGTACAGCCAGCTCGTGTTCCCTGTCCATGCTGATGCCGAGCATCAGTGATGCTACAGTCACGCACGACACGGCCAGCAGCAGAAGCGAAGCGCCCAGCAGGATCTCGAGCGGAGTCCGAACCTGCCAGGTCTCATCCTCCTGGCGCCCGATGACGAACGCCCCGTGCTTCTTCGTGTGGTCGCTGGACACCCCGCTCAGCAGCCCGGCCGTCTCTTCCTCCGCCCGGGCCGCGCTCACGCCCGGCTTCAGCCGCGCGACCACGCGCAGGCTGTGATCCTGTCGCCGCCGCTCATCCGGCGGGCCGCCGATCACCATCCAGACGTCCGCCGACATGTCCGCCAGCGAGAAACGCTCCGGCAGCACGCCGACGACCGTGTACGGCGAGTTGTCGAGTCGTATCTCACTGCCGACAACGCCGCGATCACCGCCGAAGTGGGACTTCCAGAACCCGTTGGACAGTATCACCACGTTGGCGCTCGCGTCCTCGCCGTCGGACTCGTTGAACACGCGACCGACAACCGGCGATGTCCCCAGCATGGGGAACAGCTCGGGACTCACCCGGCCCACCGGGATCCGCTGCGGTTCCCCGGAGCCGGTGATGGTAGACCGTGACTCGCGATACGCGGCCGCCTGCTCGAACACATTCTGCAGACCGCGCCACTCCACGTATTCCGGATACGACCACCAGGCACGTCTCCAGTAGGCATTCAGATCCGCATCTTCCTTCCATTGCGGATTCGTCAGGTACACGGACACGATCCGGTCCGCATCCGGGTACGGCAGAGACCGCCAGAGCACCCCATCGACTACGCTGAACATCCCCGTAGTCGCGCCGATCCCGAGGGCACACGCCACCAGTGCCAGAGCGTACGCGCCCGGCCGCCGGGTCGCCGCTCGAATCGCGAACCGGATGTCCCGCACCACCGTATCCATCAGCCCTCCTCCGTGTCTTCCCGCTACACAAACCGGCATCTCACCCGCCCTGCCCAGTACGCGATCCGCGCGCCGCAACCACATGTCGCCACCACGCGCGCGGACCGCCGTCGCGAGGACACCCGTCAGCTCGCGCGCCCAGACGCCCACCAGCGCCATCGCTCCACCACGATCCGCCGCCTCTCGTTGACGCGCATCGAACGCCTCGCGCATCTCCGCACCCGCACGCCCCCGCAGTCGGGTCGGCAGCACCAGCAGGAACAACCCGAACAGCCAGCTACCGAATCGCATCACGCCACCCGCAGCCTCGGTCACTCCGGTACGAGTCTCCCCGGACACCACAGCCCGTGCCCCGCCGCCTCACGCCTTCCCCCTCGCCGGTGACCGCCGCGAACCTTTCGAGCGACCACCCAGCACGCCCCACTCACCCGCCAGCTCGACCAGCGATCGCAGCCGGGCGCTCTCCGCCTCCAGCACCGACCGCCCGAAACGCGTCAACCGGTAGTGACGACGTCGCTCATCCACGTCCTCGCCCGGCGGCGCTTCCGCCTCCTCGAGCAGCCCACGGTCCTCCAGCCTCACCATCGCCAGGTACAGCGACCCCGAACTCGGATTCGTCCGCGCGCTCGTCATCTCGCGGATCCGCTTGATGATCGCCCAGCCGTGCGCATCGCCCGCCGCCAGTGCCAGCAGCACCAGGTACGTGAGATGCGGCAGCGGCAACAGCGCTTCGGCATCGGTCGTCTTCGACATGTCTGCACCTCGGCGGGTGAGTTTGCGGGGCGGCGATTTCCCACGAATCGATTTACTCTAAATCTATTGGCGACACACCGGCCGTCAAGGTTCTTCACTGGATCCGGGGTTCACTCGGTCCGCATCGCGACCATCGGGTCGACGCTCGCGGCCCGGCGCGAGGGGCCGATGCACGCGAGGAGGGAAAGCAGAGCGAGGCCGATGGCGACGGAGACCAGCGTAACGGGATCCGCCGTCGGCGTCTCGAAGAGGAACGCGGCCAGAACACGTGACGAGAAGACTCCCACGATCAGGCCGATGACCGAGCCCATGAGCGCGAGCAGAAGACCCTGGCGCAGGACCAGCCGCACGATGCCGGAGCGCCGCTCCCCGAGCACCATGCGAATTCCGATCTCGCGTGAGCGAGCCGCGACGCCACGGCTGGTGACGCCATAGACGCCGACGATGCCGAACACGGCGGCGAGTGCGGCGAATACCCGGATGAGCCGTGCGCGGTAGCGCTGCTCGGCCACGGAGTCGCTGAGGCGTGCGCGCAGCGTTTCGATCGAGAGGATCGGGATTTCCGGATAGACGGACCAGACTCGCTGGCGCACGGCGGGTGCAATCGAGGTCGGGTCAATGCCGGGGCGGACACGGATGACGAAGCTGCCTCCCTCGCCTGTGGTCTGGCGGCGCGGCATGAAGTAGCGGTAGTAGTCCTGCGCGCTGGTGAGCGTATGGTCACGGATGTCCGCGACGACACCGACGATGGTGACGGTGCCGGCGAAGAACCTGATGGTATGTCCGACGGCGCTCCCGCCGGGCCAGAACCGGTGCGCGAGGTTCTCGGTCACGATGGCCACACGCGGTGCGTCCAGCCGGTCATCCGCGTCCGTGAACGTGCGGCCTTCGAGCAACCGCATGTGCATCAGGTCGATGTAGTTCGGCGATGCGTAGATGCGTTCGCCGGTGATCGATTCACCCGGTTCGAGTGTGTAGCCTTCGGGAAGGATCGGGTTGGTGAAGAAGTCACCGGCGAACGGCAGGATCCTCGTCAGACCGACGGCCTCGACGCCCGGCACGGCAGCGATCGCGTCGCGGACGCGGTCGAAAACCTGGTCGTAGCGGGCGCCGTCGAACTCATCGATCTGGAACAACCGGCGCCACGGCACCTGGATTCGCAGGGTCAGCACATTGCTGGCGTCGAAGCCGGGATCGACGTGATCGAGCTTGACCATGGTGCGAGCAAGGAGCCCGGCACCGATCAGCAGGACACAGGCGAGGGCGAGTTGCGCCACCACGAGCGCGGCGTGGAGTCGCCGAGTCGTCGTCACGCGCTGCCGTCGCATTCGCTCGGCCAGCTGGCCCCTGGTCAGGAACAACGCGGGCACGAGGCCGACGATCATACCCACGATCATGCTCGTGAACATTGCGAATACGAGCACCCTCACGTCGATCGACACGTCGCTCAGGCGCGGGACGCCGGGCGGCGCAATCATGATCAGCGCTGTAGTCACCGCGAAGGCGATCGCCGTGCCCGCCACGCCACCTGCCGCCGCCAGCGCGAAGCTCTCCGTGAGCAACTGGCGCACGATCCGTCCCCGTTCCGCTCCGATGGCGCTGCGGACGGCCAGCTCGTGTTCCCGGTCGATGCCGAGACCCAGGACGAGTGACGCGACCGTCACACATGAAACGGCCAGCAGCAGCAGCGAGGCGACCATCAGCATCTTCAGGGGCGTTCGCACTTCGCGGGTCATGTCCGCCTGACGCGGCACAACGAGTGCGTCGTGCCGGTCCGAGTGCACTTCCCACAGACCACTCACCAGCCGCCCGGTCTCCTGCTCCGCGCGCTCGGGACTCACACCCGGCTTCAGGCGCGCGATCATGTGGTAGCCGTGGCCCTCGCGCTCGCTCTCGTCCGGGGGGCCGCCGATCATCGTCCAGAGATCCGCGGTCACGTCGGTCAGTGAGAACCAGTCCGGCAGGACGCCTACAATCGTATACGGCTCGTCCTCGAGCCGGATCTCGCGGCCGATGACCGCGCGATCGCCGCCGAACCGGAACATCCAGAACGCATGGGACAACACCACGACGTGGCCTTCGCCGTCCTCCGCGTCGGACTCGGTGAAGCCGCGACCGATGACCGGGGAGGCGCCCAGCATGGGGAACAGCATCGCGCTCGCGGCGCCCACCGGAATGCGTTGTGTCTCGCCCGGACCCGTCACGGTCTGCGCGAAGCTGACGTAGACCGCCGCATCCTCGAAGACACTCTGCGAACCGCGCCACTCCGCGTACTCGGGGTAGGACCACAGGCCGCGTTGCCAGGTGGACGCGTATGCCGGATCGTTCCTGTATTTCGGTCTGGTGAGATAGACGGATGCGATACGGTCCACACCCGGGTACGGTAGCGGCCGCCACAGCACGGTGTCGACCACGCTGAACATTCCCGTCGTCGTGCCCACACCGAGGGCACACGTCAAGAGAGCGAGACCATACACGCCCGGTCGCCGGGTCGCAGCTCGGACCAGGAACCGGATGTCTTGCACGACGGTGTGCATCGCTCCTCCATGTCATCCGAGGGATCGGCCGGGACACGCCACCCCTGCACTGCGCGAGGTTGCCCGAACCCGGCAAGCTCGCGCCCCGGCCCTGTCCGGACGATGGTGCCATCGAGCAGGACGTTGCGTACCCGCGACGGCGTCGCGCTCTTCCTGGCCGATGGCGGTCAGGGTGTCGAACATCCCGGGTCGGGCCTTCTCTGCCTCTACTCGATGGATCTCGAGGAGCGGGGCACGATCGATGTGAGCACGCCGGTCGGCGGGCGGCCCAACAGTCTCGTGGCTGCCCGGCTGGGCACGGGCGCGACGACTCCGGACGGTCGCGTCAGATGAAGCTCCGGACCCGTCTCATCAATGAAGAAGAACGCGTCCACGTGCCGGCGCCACTCGGCCCGGCTCGGGATCATGCCGAGCGGGCGCGCCACGAACCGGCCTGCCAGCGGATCATCGGCGGGAGCGGAACGGAGGTCGACGAACATGTACGGTTTCTGGAGCGAGTGAGCCGCCGCCTCGAAGCTGCCTGGTGGAGGGGGCGGCACCGAGTCCGCGGAGCTGTAGGAGTGCCCGGCTGTCGCCGACGGGAAAGACGCTGCCGATGGTTCCGCCCCATGCGGTGAAGGCAATGATGTAGAGGTCGTCGCCGACGTGCTCGGCGATGTAGTCGTTCCCGTTCTCCCTGTTTGCGCTGCGGCTGCTTGCATGTCCGAAGGACACCGGCGGGCACATTGATGTTACAACACCGATCCGATGGCAGGCGGAACGCGGTGCCGGTTCCGGCCCACGACGCATTCGAGACTCAGGAGCCGATCACGGCCCGGCTTCCGCGGCGACGATCTTGTCTACCGCTTCCGCGAACCTCGACCAGCTCTCGCTTTCCCGCGTCAGGCGCTTCTTCCCTGTTGCCGTGAGACTGTAGAATCGCGCACGACGCCCGCTGTCCGTCCGACTCCAGCGGCTCTTCAGCAGACCGCTCTCCTCGAGCCGACGTAGTGCGGGATACAGCGATCCTTCCTCCACCCTCAGAACATCGTCTGTTGTACGCTCGATCCAGCGCGCAATGCCATAGCCGTGCAGCTGCCCCCAGGACAGGGCCCGAAGCACCAGCAGGTCGAGCGTACCGTGAAGCAGCGAGAAGTCGTTGGCCATGTTCGATCCATTTGCCTGTGCGGTTCGCCCCAGGATACACGTCCTTTACCCAGACGTCAATGTATCCGGCGCCGCGCAGCAGCGCTCCGGTTGCCGGTCGATCGTGCCGAACCGCCGAGGCGTACCCGTCCCGTCCGCGGGCGTCGCACCGGACGGCGAAAGGACAGGCGACTACCGGCGATCATGATGCTTGCGCCCGCGGCGTCGGACATACGATCGTTGAGCAGTTGGAACGCCGGTATTTCAGTGGAAGGTCCGTGGGTCCGCTCGGGCCCGATTCTGCAACACGTTCATTCGTCTGATGGAGGCCCTGGGCATGAGGCTGAGTGGCAGGCTGCTGTGCGGTGTCACTTTGCTTGCATTCGCTGCGTGTGTCGGCCAGACGGAACCGGTCGACGTGGTGAAGTGGCAGGGTTTCCTGATCGCATCGGTTGACACCGGTGATCCGTTCACGGGGCTGGCTGCGATGGTAATCGAAGAGCAGCAGACACGGATGGGGATCAGCGTGGACGACGCGCCGGCGGGCATCACGATCGGCTGGGCCGTACTGGAGGGGTCGTGTGATGCTCCGGGCGAGCGGGTCGGACCGGCGACGGCGTATCCACCGGTCGACGTGTCCGAGTCGGGCACGGGCGCGGCTGAGACTGTGTTGTTCCGCCGAATCTCGACGACCGGCCCGTATGCGACGCTGGTGTACGAGAACCGGGACGGCTCGGGTCGTGTACTGGCGTGTGCGGACCTCGAGGAACAGCTCTGAGTCGGCGACCGCGCGGTATCTCCCATTCACGCGCGAGAGTTCGACGTGATCGGAGGTGTCCGGAGAATGAACACTGTGCGCAATGACCGGCTGGTGCGGTGCGGAATCCGTGCTCTGATCAGCGCGCTCGCCTGCCTCGCTCCGATCGTCGCCGGGCCGCGCGATCTTCGGGCGCAGGGCAACTCCGTGACGGGTACGATTCGTGGTCGGGTCGTCGATGAATCGACGCGGACCGGCATCGCCACGGTGCTCGTCGAGTTCATGGATGGGCGGACGCGCGTGCGCGCCTCGGCGGTATCGGACGACGAGGGCGGCTTCGTCATTGCGAATCTGCCGCGCGGCAGTTTCCGGCTTCGTGCGAGCCGCATCGGCTATGTGCGCACGATCACTCCGTACTGGCGGATCGAGTCGGGTGAAGTCCTTACAGTCACGTTGTACATGGACGCGGAAGCCGTGGTCCTTGCTCCGCTCGAGATCACGGCTCGCGAGCGATCCCGTTCCCCTGTTCTGGCCGGGTATCTGGGCCGCCTCGATCGGCGCATTGGGGGCACATTCATCACGCGCGAGGAGATCGAACGCAGGAACCCATCCCTTGTGTCCGACCTGCTGACGACGGTACCGGGAGTCCGTCTTTCACCGGGCGGCACAGGCGCCAACAGCAGGTCGGTTTCGATCACGCACGCGCTGCCGATCCAGGGTCGTAGCTGCCCGGTCCAGATCTGGGTAGACGGGATGCTGGCCACCCGCTCGAATGTGCCGGTGCCGATCGATGAGCTGGCAACGCCTGGCGATCTCGTCGGTATCGAGATCTACCGCGGCCTCGCCACGCTACCGCCGGAATTCGTTACACCTGAAGCGCGCTGCGGCGTGATTGCGCTGTGGACGCGACGGGGGGGATAACCGACGACGGGGAGGCTACTCTTCGGGGGTGACGACTGTCGCTCGTCTGCAGTCCTCCGCTGAGCAATTCGTCGTGTGGATCATGCAAGCGCCGGGGGGACGGAAGCCGACTGGCCTCCGTCCCCCGGCCATCAGATCTGGCTCAATAGCCGTAGGTGCCGACCGGTGCCGCACTCTCGCCGCCCGGCCCGCCGAATGTGTACGGTGAGATGGCGAGCAACTCCGCCTCACGACCCGGCACCGGGATCTGGAGGAACGAGTCTTCCGGCAGATCGCCCCAGCCCCGGCCATTGAAGTACCACGACGCCATGTGGAGGCCCTTGTAGATCGTCTCG
>Ga0210096_1000406_pt1 | contig 15387 bp, 13 predicted proteins | sample China_Galinas_PW_4_FD_184864 | JGI IMG/M metagenome (GOLD analysis project Ga0210096, IMG submission 184864) | Wetland microbial communities from San Francisco Bay, California, USA, that impact long-term carbon sequestration - China_Galinas_PWA_D2... | ecosystem: Environmental > Aquatic > Marine... | reverse complement strand
GGTTACCATGGCCGCGAGCGAGCCCTTCATGTCGGCAGCCCCGCGCCCGTAGAGCAGGCCCCCTCGGACCTGCGGCTCGAAAGGGGGACTGGTCCAAGCATCCAGGGGGCCGGTCGGTACGACGTCGGTGTGTCCAGCGAAGGCGAACAGGGGCCCCGAGTCGCCTCGCCGCGCCCAGAAGTTGTCCACATCGCCAAAGCGCATGCGCTCGATCCGGAAGCCGATCGCCTCCAGCCGCTCAATCATCAGCACTTGGCAGCCCGCATCCACCGGAGTGATCGAACGGCGGCGGATCAGCTCGGCTGTGAGGTCGAAGGTGGCAGACATGATGGGCTCCGCGGGTTGGGTAGAGAAATGGAAGCTCGGCGGTCGGGATCGAGGTCGATACCCTAAACCGGGAAGATTCGACAACTCACTATCGATAGCTGCGAAGTCTTCCGCATAGGGGCCCCGTGACCCGCTGTAGATACGTCACTGGACGCTCGACGGTGGGGTCCTTCCTGCCGACAGTCGCTTCACCCCGATGCGCTAGATTGCGGGGCGATCAATACCAACTCCCCGTGATGTGCCAGCGCGGTCGGATAGGCACATGGGCAAGCCGAGGGGAGGGTCCTGAATGGAGGGCCAGCTGCAGGGGTCGCTCGGCGCCTCGACGGAAGCCTGCGCTCTCTCCCAGCTCCAGCAGGCGTCTGATACGCTCCTCGGTAGGAGGGTGGGTGCGAAGGAGCGATGGGTCCGGTAGGCGTTGACCGGGGCCCAGCATCTGCTCGAAGAAGCGACCCTGGACCCGCTCCATCCGGGCCAGGGCGCTGGCCATGGGTCTCGGGTCCCCCAGCAGTCGGGCCGCCCCCAGATCTGCGTTGTACTCCCGGGTGCGCGACAGGGCCCGCTGGGCTAGGGCGCTCAGGGTCGGGGCGAAGACCAGCACCAGGATGGGCAGCCAGCTGATGGTCACCGCACCGATCACCAGCAACGGCAGGTTGATCATCAACAGAAGCTGTCCGAACAGGGACATCACGCGGGTGAAGCGGTCGGTAATATCTGCAAAGCCCATTACCCGTAGGTCATTGTGCGCCACATGGCTGGTCTCGTGGGCCAGCACCGCCGCGGTCTCCATCGGGCTCAGTCGACGCAGGATGCCGTCCGACAGGGCGATCACCGCCTCGGACCTGTCGCCGACGGCGAAGGCGTTCATGACGTCGGAGGGCACATAGAAGAGCCGGGGAATACGCTCCAGGCCGGCCCGCTCCGCCAGCTCGCCGACGATGGCATAGAGCTGGGATGCCTCCCTCGGGTCTAGGAAGCGCCCGCGGAACATCCGCAGGACCAGGCGCGGCGAAATCTTGGGTGCCAGGGCAAAGGTGGCCAGGATCATGGTGAGCGCCAGTACCGCTGTGACGGCCCCGCCGATCGCCCAGGCGAGATAGGCCGTCAACCCCGACATCATCCCGACCAGAATGGCGGACTGCAGGCTGTTGTGGAGCTTCTGTTGCGCAACGCGTAAAGTGTCCATGGGCGTCCGGTCGATTCGAAACGCGAGCAGGATGGCGGGCGCCGGTCAAGGACCGATCTACATGCCTCGGACCAAATCTTGCGACCCTTCCGAAGGGTCTGCGTTCCCCTGTGGCTCGGCTTTGTTGTTGGAAGTGGTGGCAGGAGAGAGCTTCGGCAAGGGGGCCAGATGACCGGAAGTTGAAACAGTTTGGCTCATCCTGACTTGCAGCCAAGGAAGAATGCTTCTTCTCAATGATCTATATTGGTTCCGGACGGGGTGGCGGTTGCGTTGCCGATGCTCTACGAAGACCTTAACACGAGTCCAGGAAGCGAACCAACGAAAACGGGAAATGATAAGAGAACGCGAGAAATATGAAGCGGCGTAAAGGCGAGCGGAATCTTATCGCTGGGCATTATTGCAATCCCGGTCTGTGCCCCGCGCGCCATCTCATCCTTACCAGTCGCCGCTAGATGAAGACCGGTTGCTAACAGCTAACTGCGCATTTCAGGCTCAAGCACCTCATGCTGCACGTGGATCAGCCGCTGGCAGAGTCCTGGTCGATGCACGAGGTGGTAGAGCGCTGGCGTTAACCCCGGCCACCGCTCGCTGGGTCCTGTAAGACGCGCCCCTGGACCCCGCCCGAAAGGGCCGCTATCCTGGGCGCCGCCGCCAGGGGCCACGCCCTGCCTGGCGCAGGTCTACAGCGAACGTGTTCTCGACGCGGTCCGCTGCCAGGCACTCCGGCCCTCGCCCTGGTCGCCGCATGAGCGCGGGGAGAATTCCGTCACCTATGAAGCCCGGACTTTTTGCTGTGTTTATGTGAGAATCGAAGCCGCCGGAATCGCTTGGAGATCCACGAGGGACAAGATGTCAAACGCAGACGAGGTGCTGAGGGTTTCCGTCTTTCCCCTGCCTAAGCGCACCAAACCACACAAAGACTCGTTCGACATCTCGCCCGGCCATCTCAGGCGCTGGATTGCCGCGCTTCCCTTCGATGATCTGAGTAGGGCCGCCCGTGCGCTCTACGACCTGCTCGTTGAGCTCAGCACCCTGGAGATCGACCCGATCGAGCGTTTCCGGGTCCTGGAGGATCTCCGCGATTCGGTCAGAGAGGCCTCGCGGCGGCTGGAGCAGGGCTACGCGAACGTGAGCTTCCCCCTCCCTGCCAAACTCTATCGGGCCGCCTCCCTGAACCGCAGGTTCCAAGACCTCATGGCCACTGGCTACAAGCAAGTAGTCGACGACATTCTCGCGCATCGCGAGCCGGCCTATCGGCGGTTCTTTGGGCCGTCGTTCCACTGTGTGGCGCTGCATCGTGCCCTTCGGTATATGGCCCGGCTGCTGTTGGCGTGCTACGAGATTTACGCCCCCCACCCCGAGAACACATGGAGGGACATCCATCACCTCTACGGCCTCTCGGTGCGGCTTGATTGCCAGGGCCAGCCTGTAGCCGACAGCCACTATGCGCTCGTGGGGGAGGCCAGTCTGGAGGAGGCCTACAAGCAGATCCTGCTCTTCGCCCTTGCCTCCCCCTACCGCCTTCGCCCAGGAGAAGGCGCTCAGGTCTATGCCGCCCTGGAGATCTGGTCCGCCAGCTGCCGTCTAGGGCCGCTCGGCGGGGGGGGGCGCCAGGCCCGGGGGCTCTTCTCGGTCGAGCCCGACAGCGACCACCAGCCCCGCCACCTGAATCTGCCGCCGGAACACCAGGCAGAGGTGGCCTTGATCCTCGACACCACGACCCTCGGCGGTCTGCTGCGCCACCATCTGCACCAGCTGAAGTACGGCCAGGCCGAAGGCGAGAAGGCCTTGCTTCCTGCCCGGGGGGTGACGGCGGATCTCCTTCGCAGACTCATGCGCGCCTGGGGTATGCTGACCGAGCGTAGCTTCGAGCGGGAGCGAGGGGTGTCCCACGCAGAGGTGGTGCTCGGCCTAGCCGCCGTGCATCAGGTGCTCTCGACAGCCGGCAGGCCGCGCTCCTCCGACCCCGGCGGCGCCATCTCCGCGGAGCCGCCTGGGCACGCGACACCCGGACAAACCGTCGCGCCGGACAGCCAGATCTGCGTGATCCGGGACGAGTCCCGTGGTGGATTTCGCCTCCAGTGGCGTGGCAGCGATCAGGTCAAGGTCACCGTCGGGAGCCTGATCGGCGTGCGCCGCGCCGACAGGGATCGCACTCCCAGCCGGTGGAGGCTCGGTACCGTCCGGTGGATGCGCCACAAGCGCTCCGATTTGCTCCAATTCGGGGTCCAGCTGCTCGCTCTCGAAGCCGAGCCTGTGACCATCCAGCCCTGCCCGGCGCGCGGCATCTGCGCCCGGCCGGTCAGCGGCCTCCGGCTCGCGCCTTCCGAGGGCCTTGGGCTGTCCCCTATGCTCCTCGGCCCGGGTTTTCTCGAGTACTTCGAGGGCCCGGAAGTGGTGGTGATCGACAGCGACTACAAGCAAAGATACAGGCTGTCGGCCCTGGTGGAGAGCACGGGGAGCTTCGCCCGGTTCGAGTACGAGGCGATCGGCGAGCGAGAGAGTCTTTCCGACGAAGAGTATGCAGAAGGCGATACCGATTTCGCGAGGGTTTGGGACGACATATAAATTAGAGCTTCGTACTTCCAAGCACTCGTGCAGGTCTGCCGAACGGGTGTCCGGGCCCGCAAGCCTCAAGATGGTTGTGTTGTTTTCTAGTTGCCTTGTTAGCGATTTAACTCGCGCATGTGGTATATTCAGGCTTGCGGGATCAGGTGTAATCTCCCTTCGGCTTGGTGATACCACCAAATCCATATCTTCCATTGGTACTGCACCTAGTAACACAAGAAACGGCTCTGCCTGTTGTTGTCACTATAGTAATCAGGCGCTCTTTCTCTTGTTGATTTGGCTGCACATTTCAGAGAATTTCTATTCTTGACGCGTGGTGGGGACTATCTCCTCGTCGAAGGGAGAGCCGCAGTATCGACACTTCTTGGCTGCGAATCTTATTACCTCAGCGCATTCGGGGCACTCTTTGGTGTCCGGGGTGCTTGCTCCGGGGTTGTCTATACAATATGGGACGCGCGCCGGCCGGCGTCAGTCGCGGGATAGGACTCGATCAGCGCTTCTACGTCCTGGCCGGTTATGGAGGACGCAAGAGCCTTGTTGGCGGAACGAAGAGGACCGCCTCCCAAGTCCAGAACCACAGGCTGTTTTTGCGGTACCGCAGGATGATCTTCAGTGCCCGTTCGGCGGTGTTGTTGTCGAGCGGCGCCCCGGGAATGTGCAGGAACCGGGTGAGGGCCTTCCAGCGCTTGAGCAGATAGGCGAAGGCCCCGCCCAAGCGGCTGTTGGGCTCCACCAACCGCTCTTGGAGCTGTTGCTCCATCCAGGTCTTGAGCTCGTCCATCACCTCGCGGCTGTGCTCTTGGTGGTAGGCGAGGCGCTGCGCCGCTGTGAGCGGGTGGTCTTTGCAATGGGCCTCGTGCTTGTAGACCGTGGCGATGGCATCGATGACCCGCGCGCATTCGCTGGGAAAGAAGGCCTCGATATCGACAACCTGGCGGCGCCCATGGACCAGGCAGCTCAAGTCCACCGCCTGGTCCTTGTGCTCCTTGGGGGTATTGGCCGCCAGGCCATCGGACATCCATTGGATGGGCGGGAGACGCGGGTCGCGATGGGCCAGCAGATCGTCGAGATTCTCCCCCGCGTGCCGGCGCCCGGTGAAGTACAGACAGATGGAGTGCTCCCCCTCGAAGCGCAGGACCGTGGTGTACATCCCCTTGCGCTCAAGCGGTGGGTCGGCCTTCGCTTGCGCATCGGTTTGGGCATCCGATGGCCTCCCGTCCCTCGCCTCTCGTGCTTCTACAGCCGGGAGCTTGCCATCGCTTGGCGGGTCCGATGGGCTCCCTGAATCTCCGCCCGAGCCCGCCGACCCGTCGGACGCCTGTGAGGGCGTTCGCGTCGGCTTCTCGGTGCGCTTGCCGCCGTTGTGGAGCAGGGCGGCGACGGTCATGTAGGTCTCGTCACCTTCGACCTTGAGGTCGTGGACCAGCGGCACGGGGCCATGGGGGTGACCGACTTGACCCGGGTGAACAGGCAGCTGCCGAGGCGCAGCCAGTTGCGCGCGGTGACGGAAGGGACGCCGGAGTAAATGGGGACAGACCATGGTTTCGTGGATATAGATCCTTGAAAACGTGGTCTGTCCCCGATTTCTGTGTGTGCGATTCCCTTCAGTCCAAACGCCTGTTTCGCGCGGCAGACTTGCTTCTCGCGGTCACCGGCGGCACTCACGGTCGCCAACGATGTACCCGTCCGCTATGCGGCACTCCCGGCCCGTCGTGAACCAGTCTCGGTGCCCCTTCTTGCAGCAGACCTGCCTTCCGCCGTCGTCGCGGCACTCACGGTCGCCAACGATGTACCCGTCCGCTCTGCGGCACTCCCGGCCGGTCGTGAACCAGTCTCTGTGCCCCTTCTTGCAGCAGACCTGATTTCCGCCGTCGTCGCGGCACTCACGGTCGCCAACGATGTACCCGTCCGCTCTGCGGCACTCCCGGCCCGTCGTGAACCAGTCTCGGTGCCCCTTCTTGCAGCAGACCTGCTGTCCGCCGTCGTCGCGGCACTCACGGTCGCCAACGACGTACCCGTCCGCTCTGCGGCACTCCCAGCGCGTCGTGAACCAGTCTCTGTGCCCCTTCTTGCAGCAGACCTGCTGTCCGCCGTCGTCGCGGCACTCACGGTCGCCAACGATGTACCCGTCCGCTCTGCGGCACTCCCAGCGCGTCGTGAACCAGTCTCGGTGCCCCTTCTTGCAGCAGACTCGATCATCCCTTTCATTGCGCGCGTAAAGCTCGTTGTGAAGCATGGCATCCCCTTCGTCCGCAGATGCCGGTATCGGCGATCCTGTAGCGGCACCACGCAGCAGTTGGTCGAAATCCACTTCGAACCGCCCCTGCCCGCTCGCGGCCGTTTGGACTGCTCGGTTCTGGGAGGGGGAGAGATCATCGCCGGACACCTGCATCTCGGCTTGACCGGAGGCAACAGCCCAAAACAAGACCAGTGCAGCGACACTACGGATGCGCTTCATTTTCGTCATGAGATCACCTGTCGACTTGGCAACAAACGCACGCTACGAACTTCCGAGGTAGCGCAGAGGCAAAAAGCGAGAGAATGAAATTCTCATATCCTAACACGTAATGCTGTACCCCGCATGAGTTACCCTGCTCCTCCCTTGCTTGCGACCCATGGGTGCTGGGAGTTCTTTGAGAGTGTAGCGCAAGAAAGGGAGGGGATTTCGACAGCCTAGGCGTATCCCCTCTTGGGAGTGGTAACCCCTCGGCCGCCGCCGAGGGGCCGCCTTCGAGGCCTCTGCCGCTCACCCCGCCCGCACCACTACCGCCCGGCTTCCGTCTCCACGGCGCCGATCCGGGCCGTCACGGTGTCGGCCAGTTCCCCAGGGACCAGACCGTGGCGCAGAGGCTCTACCAGGTCTGCTTGTTGACCAGGATGTGGTGGCGGTCTTCCAGATCGAGGGCGTGGATGCAGTCGAGCTCCTGGCGCGGTTGGTCGGGTCGAGGGGACTTGCGGACCCGCCGCTCGAGGTACTTGCGGTTCGTCTCCAACCCGAGCAAGCTCAGGGGATGGCCCTTATGGCCTCCTTCGGAACCGGGCGGAGCCTGTTGGGACCGGTGGGGTTTCGGTTCCGGGGCCAGTCACAATGCCCCAGCGTCTTGGCGGAGTTTTCGAGCATCATGTTCGTGAGTTCGGCAACGGCAAAATTGTGTCCATCGATCACCTGCAGCTCGTCACTTCGAGACCTCCACAGCTCCCTCCAAGCATCGAGCTCGTGCTCGTTCTGCTTCGGCCTCACGAACTGTATCGTCACTTTGGGATGGCTGACATCCCTCTGTGCCTTGATCTCCATCATTCTTTCGACGTTCTTGATGGTCTTTTCGAAATCTGCTCCCTTGCGCAAGGTTTCGTAGGTTTCCTTCGTCGCCCCGTCGAACGAGACGATGATTTCGTCCAGATGGCAGTCGATGAGACGATGCGCCCACTTCTCCGTGAGTGCCACGGCATTGGTGGGCATCCCAAAGACGAGCCCCTTTTCTTTTCCGTACGATATGTACCGAGGAAGATCCTTGAACAGGAGCGGCTCCGTGAAGTGCGTGAGGCCCACGGAATCCTGTACCTCGGAGACCTCATCAATCAGCTTCTTGAACAGCTCGAGGTCCATGTATCCGTTCTCGCGCTTCATCGTCGGATACGGACACATCGGACATTCGAGATTGCATCGATTGTGTGTCTCGATTAACGAATTGTGAGTTTCCAAGTCCAAGAAACGGAGGTGCGTTCCGTGATGACGATAATGCCGATTTTCCGCCGATTTACAAGACAAACCAGGTTCTTGGCTTTTATTCTCATGATCTTTTCCGTTTCTCAGTTGACTGCGGTCGCCGAGGAGCCCGAGAACGTACGGATCAAACTCCTGACGCCCGATGTAGCCGCCGCGGGACTTCGTGTTTTCAAGAGCGATCACCAGGGGGAAATGGACCGCAACAAGATGGCGGTACTGATGAATCGCGCGCTAGACAACCTGGGAACGCCGGACGGCGTTATCGAAAACGCGACCGGAAGCGCTGTCACGATTAAGCTGTCGGAAGGCGGTACCCTGTCTATCCAATACGAAGAAGCGGCCCACGCCTGGGATGGTCAGATCTGGGTCGTAGTGCTTCCGCAGTAGCATCGCTGCCAGATCCATGGTATCCCGCCCAACTCACAGGGTCCGGGTCTCTTCCCCCAATGCGACTCTAGCTACACCCAGCGATTTATTCGCCATCTGATCGAGGACGAGATTTCGGATCAGGACATAGTGGGACTGAGCATCGCGCTGGTCGACGATCATTAACTGGTCTGGGCGCAGGGTGTTGGCTGGGTGGAGGAAGAGCGGCGGCTCGAGACGACGCCGGATACCCTTATGCCTTGAAGACGAGCACGGAAGGGTAGGGAAGGGTAAAGGGTCTTGCATTTTGCTTTTCGAAATCTCCGGGCTTGCTTGAACCATGGCGAGTAGGCTGGTGAAAGGCTGGGAGGCAAAACGCAAGACCCCTATGCCCTACGGGATGTGTATCTTCGTGGGGATTGTCCTGGACTTCATCGTCGCCAATTCAGCGCTTTCAACATGACTGTAAGGAGAGACGTGACGTCGATCTTCGGCGCGATCATGCGCCACCTTTCATGGCCGGGTCTTGTTTGTCACAACTGACTCGGACCATGGGCGAAATCATGTGGCACCGCCGGGACCATTTTGCGTGGAGCAAAATAGGACCCACGCAGTGCGCCCGCAGGGTGCGCACCAAGGATCGTGCGCATCAAACCGGGCGGCCAACGGAGAACACAAACTTCGTCCTACCTTTCGGGAAGTGCCCCGCCTACTCGAAACCCCTATGCCACTCCAAGAATGCCAGTCTATCTGCTTTACCCGTCCTTTCCGTTACCAAAATCGACGTTGTAACCGGCTTCGAGTTCGTGTGCCGGAATGTGATGGCAGTCGGGATATGCCGTGTGGCCAATGTCATCAAACGAGCTGAATTGTGTCGCTGTAGCGGGCCACGACCTCGTCGTGGGTGAGGAGTCGCATCGGCTCCACCAGGGCCTGCGCGATGAGCAGGCGGTCGAAGGGGTCCTGATGATGGGACGGGAGACCCTCTATCGCTGCGGCATGCTCGGGCTCGACGGGGAGAAATAGATAACCGGCGGCGCGAAAGTAGCCGAGGATCTCCTGGCCAGAGGCCGGCATGTTGCCACGCCCCAAGCCATGCTTGATAGCGATCTCCCAGATGCTGGCGCTGCTGATCCAGATGGTGGTGCGAGGTGCCAGGATAAGCTCGCGCGCAACGACCGACAGCCGCGGGCTGTCCACGATGGCCCAGAGTGCAATATGCGTGTCCAGCAAGAGATTCACATCGCATCCTCACCGAGGAGCAGGCGGGCGACCTCGGCGTTGTGAAGATCGATGTCGTCGGGGATCTCGAATCGCCCCTTGGCCACGCCGACGCGCTGGGATGGGGAGGCGCTTGCGATCGGCACCAGTTTCGCGACCGGCCGGCCGTTGCGGGCGAGGATGATCTCCCGCTCCCTACCCTCCTCGATGGCCTGCACCAGGCGGGATAGATTCGACTTAGCCTCGAGCATGTTGATCGGTGTCATGGTGTCCTCGTCGATCTAGGTTGGTCTGGTCTGGCTAAACATAGCACAGGGGTCGGATTGGGTCAACGTTGTGGGCTCGACGGCCTTCGTCCTGAGGACACGCAACCTGACCTCGGCAGCCGTCGTAGCCTGTGTGGTTACACGCGGACAGCCCTTGCCCCGATACAGGGTGACCCATACCAAGCATAATGCCGACGCCAGGATGGACCCAAGGGGCAGCCCTTTCACCTGCCTGACTATCTTGAGCTGGTGAGCTGGACCGGCCAGGCGGTACGCGAGGACAAGCGGGGGCGATATCCGAAGACCTCCCTCCCATCCTGGAGCGATTGGGCATAGTCGGGCAGGGGGGCCTGGCTACGCCTTGCCGCCCAATTCGAGTCCAGCTTCTACACCTGGGTCGGGCAGGCCGAGCATGTGCACAGCGCCTGCCAGCGCGTCGGCCACCGCCAGGCACGGGGCATCAGCGCCTGCCGGCGACCGTTTCCCAGCTGATTCCTCGTTCCATCTCCCTGCAACGCTCCAATCGCGCTCCGCCCAAGGGTGCGGCGCAAGCCGTTGCGCTGACGCCGGTTGGAGGGCCTGAATCGGAGAGATTCGTACAGATTCGGTGTCGATTTCGGTGCACTCGCGACCGGATTTTCTCGAAAACCTCACTGGCGTAGATCTTCGAGGCGGCCCTTCTCGGCGGATTCGAGCGGTGTCCCAATGGTGGGTGTCTCGTTCTTGTCGTTCTTGGCTTTGGTCCACTGGACCAACGGTCTCAGCTCACCCGTCTTGATCAGCCGCGCCCAGGCGGCTAGAGCATACGGAGTCCAATCGAAAAGTTGGGGTGTAGCCTTCCTTGGCGGAGCGACCGTGCAATCACGACCCCCAGCCCGGACATCCTTGTCCATGCGTTCGCCAGGCTGCGTTCGTTCGCTGGACGCACGGTCCTGGCTCACCCAGCCATAGTAACGAACCAAGTGCTCGCCCCGGGCCGAGCAGATGAAATCGGCCCCCATGCACAAGGCCCAGGCCAAGTCCGCTGGGGTGACCAGTTTGCCCGAGGCGATCACCTTGACCCGCTCGCGCAGGCCATGTTCGGTCAGCTTGTCGATCAACCGGGGCAGGGTCTCGCGCAGGGGCAGGCCCATGTCGTCGATCAGCGGCATGGGGGCGGCGCCGGTGCCGCCGTCCGCCCCGTCCAGGGTGATGAAATCGGGGGCGGACTCGATGCCGCGCTCGTTGATCTCGCCGAACAGCTCGTCCAGCCAGCCGTAGGCGCCGATCACCGTCTTGAAGCCCAACGGCTTGCCGGTGATGTCCCGTACCCTGTGGATCATGTCCAGCAGTTCGGCGTTGTTGCCCACCTCCGGGTGGCGGTTGGGACTGATGGCGTCCTCGCCCTGGCGGATACCGCGGATAGCGGCGATCTCGGCGGTGACCTTGGCTCCAGGCAGTATTCCGCCCTTGCCCGGCTTGGCGCCTTGGCTGAGCTTGATCTCGAACATGCGTACCTGGGTGCGGGCGGCCACCTCGAGCAGCTTGTCTTCGCTTAGCTTCCCGTCCGGGTCGCGCACGCCGTTCTTGGCGGTGCCGATCTGGAACACCAGGTCCGCGCCGGATTCCAGGTGATAGGCGGACAGGCCGCCCTCGCCGGTGTTGATCCAGCAGCCGGCCTGGGCGGCCCCTGCGCCCAGGGCCTGCACCGCCGGTTTGGAGATGGCCCCGTAGCTCATGGCGGAGATGTTGAACAGCGAGGCGGCGGTGAAGGGCGTGCGCGCATGGGGGCCGATGGTGACCGGGGTGAGCGGCACCGCATCTTCCCCCAGGGTGGGGAAGGGGCAGTTGACGAACATTACCTGGCCCGGGGTGCTGATGTCGCGGCTGGAGCCGAAGGCCACGGTGTTGTCGATATCCTTAGCGGCCCGGTACACCCAGGCGCGCTGGGCACGGTTGAAGGGCAGCTCCTCCCGGTCCATCGCGAAAAAATACTGGCGCAAGAACTCGCCCAGTCTCTCGAACACGTAGCGGAAACGGCCGATCACCGGACAGCCGGCGGCTATCGCCGGGGCCCACCTGGTGCACGATCAGGTTCAGCGGGTGGTTGAAGGCGCTCACGGCCACCACCGGGCCGATGGGCTCGTGTCGGGTGAAGGCCAGGCGTCCAGCGGATGCCGGAGTGGCGCCCATGGGGATCTCCCGCCCGCCCTGGTTGCGCAACAGCTCGGCACAGTTGCGCACCCCATCGATGGCCCTGGTCACTTCGACCCGGGAGTCTACCAGCGGTATTCCTCCCTCCGCGGCGGCGAGCCGGGCCAGTTGCTCCGTCCGTTGCGCCATCAGCTCCGCGGTGCGGTTCAGAATGGCAATGCGCCGGTGCGCCGGCAGCCAGGCATCTCGGTCCCGGAACAGAGCGTGGGCGGTGGCCAAGGCCTGCTCCACGCCGTCCGGACCGAGGGCGTCCACGCTGGCGATGGGACTGCCGTCGTAAGGATTGCCGACGGCGATGCGCCCGGCCGGGGTGGCCGGTTGCGCCAGCATGTGGCGGTGATGGGGGATGTTATCGTCTATATGGGGCATACCAGGGCACCGAGCTTTTCGGTGAGCTTCATGTTTTCCGCGTAGTCCACAGGGCAGTCCACCACCGCCACGGTGCCGCAGCTCAGGGCCTCCTGCAGGGTGGGCAGCAAGCCGTCGGCGGACTCTATCCGGTAGCCCCGAGCGCCGAAGCTCTCAGCGTAGCGCACGAAATCCGGGTTGGTGAAGTCGATGTGGCTGTCGCGGCCGAAGCGTTTGTCCTGGTGCCACTTGATCAGGCCGTATTTGCTGTCCGTCCAGATCAGAATGACAAAGGCCAAGTCCAGCCGCAGGGCGGTCTCGATCTCCTGGGAGTTCATCAGGAAGCCGGCGTCGCCGGTGACCGTGACGACCCGGCGTTCCGGGAAGGCCAGCTTGGCTGCCAGGGCCCCCGGCACGCCGATGCCCATGGCGGCGAAGCCATTGGAGATGATGCAGGTGTTGGGCGCCTCGGCCTGCCACATCCGGGCGATCCACATCTTGTGGGCACCCACATCGGAGATCAGGATGTCATCCGGTGCCAGCGCTCGGCGCAGGTCCCAGAGAATCTTCTGAGGCTTCACCGGGTAGCCGTTGTCCTCGGCGTACTCCCGGTTCTCTATGTCGATCGTGTGGCGCAGATTGTCCGCCCAGTTGCCTTCCCCGGGACTGAGCCGGGCGGCGATGTCGCGCAGGCCGCAGGCGATGTCGCCCACCACACCCACCTCCAGGATGTAATGCTCGTCCACCTCCGCGGGCAGGCTGTCGAGGTGGACGATCTTCTGTTCCGGGTTGCGGTGCCACAGGTGAGGCTGGTACTCGACCAGGTCGTAGCCCACGCAGATCACCACGTCGGCGCGGTTGAAGCCACAGGAGATGTAGTCATTGGCCGACAGGCCTACGGTGCCGAGGGACATGGGATGGCTGCAGGACACGCTGCCCTTGGCCATGAAGGTGGTGGCCACCGGGATGCCCAGCCTGCTGGTGAGCTCGCGCAGGGCGTCGGTGGCGCGGGAACGGATCACGCCGTTGCCCGCCAGCACCAGGGGTCGGGCGGCGTTGGCGATGACGTTGGCCGCCTGGACCACCTTTTCCTCCGGCGGGCGGGGGGTGCGCGCCTCCTGTACCTTGAGGGGCTGTTTGCCCTCTATGTCCAGGCCCGCGATGTTCTCCGGGAAATCCATGAAGCTGCAGCCGGGCTTCTCCGCCTTGGCGACCTTGAAGGCCTTGCGCACCACTTCCGGGATGATTAGGGACTCCCGCATCCGGGTCGCGTACTTGGATATCGGCTCGAACAGGTTGACCAGGTCCAAGATCTGGTGGCTCTCCTTGTGCAGGCGGTGGGTGGAGCCCTGTCCGGCGATGGCTACGATGGGCGCATGGTCCATGTTGGCATCGGCCACGCCCGTAATCAGGTTGGTGGCACCCGGCCCCAGGGTGGCCAGGCATACGCCGGGCTCGCCGGTCAGCCGGCCGTATACGTCCGCCATGAAGGCAGCGCCCTGCTCGTGGCGCACGGTGATGAAGCGGATGGGGCTATCCAGCAGGGCGTCCATCACGTCCAGGTTTTCCTCTCCCGGAATGCCGAAGATGTATTCGACCCCCTCATTCTCGAGGCAACGGACAAAGAGCTCGGCGGCGCGCATTGCGGTCGTCCTCCGGTGGTGCGATCGGAACTGCAATCCAAGACCGCAACGGCGTTGCAGATCTTTCCCCAGCATAGGGCTTTCACCCGAAGGACGCTATTTCCCGCCGTGGGGCTGGGCGCAAAGGGCAGGGTGGTGAAACGACAGGCGCCCGGCTCCAGGGCCAGAACTTATGGGCCGACGATCCCGGAACCGGTCCGGCCCGTCTTCTGCAAGCCCGGGGAAATCTTGGGAAGAGCCTCACGGGTAAGGCGACCGGGGGGACAACAGGATCCGGCGCGAATGGCGCTCACTTAACCCTAGCGCTGCAAAGAACCGCCCGTCCAAAGGGAATCTTTAACAGCGCCGTTCGGGATATCGAGTAAATGCAACAGCCGGTTCTTAGCTGAGAATCATCTAGCCGACTCCAAGCGGGAGGCCCTCGAGCACTGCGCCAAGCGCCCCGGCTATCAGATCCTGACCAGCCTGCCGGGGGTCGGCAAGGTCTTGGGGATGACCATCCTGCTCGAGACCGGTGAGATCGAGCGCTTTGCCGGCGTGCGTCAGTACGCCTCCTACGCGCGCTGCGTCGCCAGCGAGCGCATCAGCAACGGCAAGCGCAAGGGTAACCGCAAGAACGCCAACCGCTATCTGGCCTGGGCGTTCATCGAAGCGGCCCACTTCGGCATCATCTGGTCGCCGAAGATCAAGGCCTACTACCAGCGCAAGCTCGCCAAGAGCCACCTCATGGTGGCGCGCAAGGTGGTGGCCAACAAGCTCGCGCGGGCCTGTTACCACATGCTGAAGAACCAGAGCCCATTCGATATCGAACGGGCGTTCCGATAGGAAAACGCCGTGCCGTAGGACCGAAAAGGGGATGGTCTCGAGCACTGGAGCCTGAGTGTCCCCGCCACGGCCCTTATTGACAACGGTTTGACGAAGCGCCGCGTGTGCGAGCTCGTAAGAGATTGGCGTCGAAAGACAGCCCAGGTTCTGTTCCTTGTGCTGGACGCACACGGGCACCGAGGGTTCTCTGGGTCGGCGACACCGCCTGGGGCCAGCCTGTACCTTGAGGCTGTGCCTAGATCCTGATGCGTGACTGGTGCGCTTCGCCTTTGAACCTAGAAACCGCAGTTGGACGGCCGCCAGGGTGCGTGCGGCGTGGTGCCTGGAAAGGCACAACGAGGCGGAATAGTTCATCTATTCCAACGAGTTGTAACGCCGCCAGGCACCGCGCCGTGCGTGCCCTGGTGGTCGTAGCGCCCCTCACCTCGCGGGTGAGTCCCAGGTTTCTCAATACCCATCAGCAAGACAATCGTGTAGTTCCGGCAAGCGTGCGTGACCTGTTGACGGCGGGCTGACTAGGATGGCGACGGTGAAAACCAACAACCGGGAGGCATCATGAACGCACGCATCGAGTCGACATTGACACTGCAGGAGGTTGCCGAGCATTTCGAGCGTTGGCGACGGAATAAGAAGAGAGGGGATCGGATCCCGCAGCCGCTGTGGGACGAAGCAATCGGCTTGGTGGAGACCCATGGCGTGTCGCGGGTCACTCGGACC
>Ga0210096_1000405_pt1 | contig 15403 bp, 16 predicted proteins | sample China_Galinas_PW_4_FD_184864 | JGI IMG/M metagenome (GOLD analysis project Ga0210096, IMG submission 184864) | Wetland microbial communities from San Francisco Bay, California, USA, that impact long-term carbon sequestration - China_Galinas_PWA_D2... | ecosystem: Environmental > Aquatic > Marine... | reverse complement strand
GCGCTTTTCTGCACGATCATCAGGTCAGGTTTAAAAGTCAAAGTCGACGGTTACTCCTTAACGCCCGAAAGCGGATCTAGGCATAACATTTTACGGTAGTGCGTCTCGTCACGAAGCGCATAACCATTACGTAAGGAAAATAAGGCATGGAAACAATGAAGCACGCACAGGCAGGTTTATTTCTTTTTGCAATCACTGTAAGCGGATTGACATTGGCAAAATGTCCAGAGTCAATGCCGGTAAAGCTACTGGAAGACTGCATCGTATACGAAGGAGCTGGGGATAGTTTTCCGACCAGTGATTACGCATACATGGGCCAGTACCAAGACTGGCTTAAAACACAACAACCGCCAGCAATACCTCAACCAACCACAGCAGCTACACCAAAGATAGATAATTAATGCTGCATTGACAATGGTGGCCTTCGGGTCGCCATTATTCATGTCCATGTAGGCAACTTTTGCCCGTTCTATGAGGTAGCGGTTGATCGACGCGAACGGCAACTAATGCGGCAAAGTTGCCTTTCGAGGGTCGATCCGGGAAGTGCAAGTTGTCTAGATAGTCGCCTAACAGAAATACTGCACTAACGTGGTTTTCTGGTGTACGGGAAGGTCTGGTTCTGATCTGCCAGCTCAACCGATCGACGCAACACACTCGTTAAATCGTTCTGCCGGGGTTTTAAAGCCCCCCGGGCCTGGATAAACAGGCTCTTGTAGATGGTCTCGTGTGACACCTGACGGTTCTCGTGCTCCGGGTAGGTCCGCTTCAGCCAACCTGCGATTTGTTCGGGCGACCAGTGTAACCGCAGCTTGCTGGCCACCAGTCGGCTGAGTGCCGGCTCACTCACCAGTTTACAGGGCTTGGGACGGAGCGCTCTATCCCAGGCCGCCTCGTCGGCCCTGCTGGCCCGGTAATGCTGCAGACCACCATTGCGGTTCACTTCCCGACTGACCGTCGAGGGCGCGCGACCCAGCCGCGTAGCAATCGCCCGCAAAGATAAATCACGGGCAATACCGCGAGAGATCTCTTCACGTTCAGCCAGCGTCAGTGCCAGGCGGGATTGCCGCCGTGGCGGCGGACGTATGCCGCCCGTCGGCACCAACATATTGAATACTCAAGATGAAGGCCGATCAAACAGTCGACCTATTGAGTTAACCCAATCATTGCATAAAATCTTGCTGTAGGAGCGGCGCCTCGCCGCGATTCGCGCCGAGGGCGGCGCTCCCACGAGCCTGTACATGATCTCACCAGCGGTGAATTCCAGAAGCAATACGCCAGGATGCATTTCATTCTGCAAGCTGCCTGTCGAAATCTGATTTCAGGCTGAAATTAATGCAACTGACGGGTTAAGTGACTCGCCACGCTGCCAGCGATCCCAGATGTCTGCCTTCTGGGCTGCTGTGTACTTAATCCGTGTCCGGTAAACCATTGCTCACACTCCATCTTTTTGTGAAAATATAAAGTGTTGCGTTCACCGATTGAACCCGCCATCTGTTAGTAGCCCTTCAACCATGTCGTTTGATCCAGGACTCCAGTTCCTGGCGCGGGATAACGTCGAGGATGCGTAGTGATTTACCCGGCTGCCAGTGCACGATCATGCGGTAATCGAGGTTGATGCGGATGCGATAGTGTTCTGGCAGGCGTTTGATCGACTTGGTTTGTCGCCAGATCGCATTCTCGTGAGCAGCGAATCGTCCGACCGCAAGAATCGACTTGGCGGCAAGGGCTGTTGGAAGGGACTCGCAGGTCTTCCGGAAAGCGTCCGTATACTCCGGCAGGGTGGGTTTGCCAGAGGGGGCTACGATGACAGCCTCTTCGTCGGGATCGGCTTGTTCCACCGGCGCACGCTGCTTCGACAACGCTGATAGTTTTTTTCGCTCCTCCTCCAGCATCTTCCGCAATTGACCGCGCTGTTCCTGCTGCTCGCCAATTTCCGCCTTCAGGCCCGCCACCTGGACGCGTAACCGTTGTAATGTCTCCTCCCTGTCCTGATGAGCAGTGGTGTCCAGGCCGTGCCCCCTGTCGTCGTCTTTCAGGCTCAGTTCTTGCGCCGTCTCCGGCTTCCTTCCGAGCTCTTTGACCGTTTGTTCCATTTCATGCAGGGCCTGTTTCTTTTCGGTAAGGGCGGCACGGGCGGCCTCCAGCCTGCTGGAAAGCCGTTTAACCTCCTCGTTTTCGGCTTCCGCCTTTTCCTTGCGCTGGGTCTGGTCCTCGATCCAGTCGAGCAACGACTCCGCCGGATCGTTCCATAGCTCCAGGTCCAGATCGAGGCGGGCGTCGCGAATAATGTCCAGCAACAAATCGTTGTCCAGGTCCCGATCCGGATTGCTCACTATCGCGGCTCGTGCAAAGACAATGGCCATTGCGGGATAGCGCGATGCGAAGTCGTAAACGAGACGGATCAATGGCTCGTCTACCTCGGTCTCCTCGTCCAGAATCCCCAACACGGACTTGCGGCAATCATGCTCCAGCGGCTCGAATCGCTCCGGATTCTCCAGCAGGTCGAAGCGGAACTGGATAGCATGAGGCCTATACCACGTGTGCTCCCCGCAGTGATCCTGGATCTTTCGCGCCAGATCAAGATCACCCGCTTCCAGTACCCGGTCGATGAGATCCTCGAAATGACCTGGATCGAATTCCCGCTCACCGGGACGTCTTTCGCACTCCACGAGCATATCGAACGCAAGTTCCCGCAGGCCATAAGCCAATGCACACTGGTAACCGGTAAGCAGCTGCTTCTCGCCCAGATCGGACGGCTTCAGCTTTTTCAACTCGTAGGCCCGCATGTCGTAGATAACGTCCGGATCGTCCACCAGGCCGGGTTTGCTCTTCAGCTCACTCCGGGTGGCCCCGGCAAACTGGGAGGCGTCTCGCAACAACTCCTGATCCTTGAGGTAACAACACTTCTTGTACTTCTTCCCGCTGCCGCAATGGCAGGGATCATTACGTCCGAGTTTGGGAATCGGTCGTCGCACGGTGTAGTCGCCGCCGACGATGGCCCGGGGCCGGTGTTCGGGAAGGAGGTCGGGGAGCCGAAGTTCAGTCCAGCAGGGGTTTTTGGCCGGACCGGTGCTTGAGGCTTGGTCCAGAAGCTGCAGCGATTGCTCGATCAGGATCTTGTAGTGGTGTGGCAGCGGAAGATGCTCCTGCTTCCAGAGCAGCTTCCGGATCGGTTGCGGGTCCAGATCGAACCTGACGGTTAGCTCGGCCGCCAGGCGGGCGGCGTAGATCTGCCGCTCCGCAGACAACTCCTCGGCGACGGTCGCGGCCAGCAGCGGCTGGATGGCGCTCGCATCCTGCAGCGCGAAACAGGGGGCGGAATCGAGCATTTCCTCGCAGACGCCAATACAGCGGCAGAGAACTTCAGGGTCGAGCTTCACCCCATTAAATGCGCAGGCCTGCAATAGCCGGCTCACTGCCTGGTCGTCGCCATCGTCCACGAACCTCAGGAGGAGCGCCTCGACCTGTCTCGTGGAAAGGTGAACAAGCTTGCCGGCAAACTCACGGATATCGATCATGCAGGCGCCGGCCGAGTGAACCGATTCCAGTAACTCTCCCGAAATATCAGTCATAAGCGCATCCTGGGTGCATGCGACCGGCAAGCAGGGGTGGCGTTCGAGCTGCCGGCACCGCGGCAACAGAAACCGTCGAGGCCACTATCCAAACCGTGCCAACAATCAACCCATGCTACCAGCTCAATCGGTGTATTTTACGAGGAACGCACCGCGTCTGCGCAACAGGCAAGTCGCCCCAGGTCTGACAGCCGATCCACTTGCCTCTACGCTCGGGTGAGCGGCCACGTCTGCGATTATGCCTGTGTGCCCGGCCACGACACTGGCCGCGCTTGTCGTCGCCCTCAACTCATCACATGGTTTCCAGCCAGGCACAGCAAGCCAGTGTTGTTGCCATGAGAATGCAGGTAACAGGGTATCGATTGGTCCAGAGGCAGTAATTGACAAGGTGAAGGGCAATAGAGCGAGGTCGGTTCATGTCAGTGCGGTCAAATTGGGCGAGGTTTCGCTATGATCAGGTTGGAAAGCAGTCAAAAACAGGGGTCAGATCCCAGTTTTCGCTAATATTAGCCGAAACTAGGATCTGACCCTGGTTTCCCGCCACTGACTTTACTGTGCGCCATGAGACGGGCAACTGCCACAAGCGGTCATTCCCGGCGATCCTCTGCTGAAAAATTAAAAACGTGTAAGAGGACAGTTTTCCTGAAAGAATCGGTAATTGTGTTCCGACACCCTTTTCGCCCTGCGGTGTTATGCGCGTTCCTTTCTGCTTCGGATGTACCAATAGAGGAATCCCATGGTCCCACCCAGCAAAAACCCCAATGGACAGGCAACATAGATGCCGAACAAGGGCGCCTGGATTGCCTCCGGCATGAAGATCAGGGGACCATAAAAACCGGCGGCGAAACCGATGCCACCCAGGATAAGCGCGCCGAGCAGTGTGCTTGTGACTGCACCGTTAGGGGCAGTGGCCAGTTTACCCGATACGTACCCGCCAACCATCAATGCACATAGCAACGACACCGCATTTGCTATCCAGCGGTTTTCACCCAGCGATACCAATGAAAACGTTAGCCAGTAAACGAAGAAATATGTAGCCGGCATCACCATCAGCAACGTAATCAGGCGCAGGACACGATTCACGTTGTTATACCTCCATATTCACGGAAATTTCCTGATTCTAATCATATCCGAGCGCAATTTCCCGAATACAGGCGACAAATGTGCGCCGGCACCGGTTTATCTCCATGCTAATCCGCAATCCCGGCCTCGACAAGTTTCGCCAGCAGGGTGAGCGATTCCTGCCAGCCGAGATAGCAGGCCTCGGGCGGAATGACATCGGGCACCCCTTCCTGGACGATGTTCAGCTCGGTCCCCACGGAGACCTCTGGGGCACGCCATCACCTACCGAATCGCCGTGGGGTCACATCAAGGGCGCAAGGTGTTCACGTTGCAAACGTTGCCGTCCAGCGATGAGCCCTCCGGCAATCCTCCGGCAATCCTCCGGCAATCAGGTGGGCAATGTGGCCGGGTTTTCGCTGCATGCCGGGGTGGCGGCGAGGGCAGATGAACGCAAGAAACTGGAGCGGTTGTGTCGCTACATTAGCCGCCCGGCGGTCGCGGAAAAGCGGCTTTCACTCACGCCGAACAGTAACGTGCGTTACCAACTCAAGACGCCATACCGGGATGGGACTACCCACGCCATCTTCTGAAAACAGGGGTCGGATCCCAGTTTTCGCTAATATTAGCCGAAACTAGGATCTGACCCTGGTTTCCCTGTGGCAGAAGCAAAAAACAGCTGAGAAAGGCCGGATTCAATCCGGCCTTTCTCAGCTAATCGATCCAATCAGGCGATCAATCCTGGCATAGGATATTCATTTTCATCTGCGCGGCTTTTATCGCATCTTCGGTTTGCGCATCCAGCAGTTGTTGTTTGGCCTGGGCGCATTCGTTGGCTTCGCTGTGGTGCTCAGCCTTGTACTGTTGCGGCACACTGGCATTATGGAGGCAGAACTCTTCTGATACCCGCCGCATGTTGGCAGAAGCGCCACCCTGCTCTACAGCGACGCAGTCATTACGGTGGAAATTCCCGCTGTCCATAATAATGCGCACCGTACCGCCTTCAACCAGACTCACGGTGTAGACCATTTCGCTACCCCTGGCCATGGTGCCGCCAGCAGCAGAACCAACTGCTGCGCCTCCAAGCGTGCGCAATGCCTTGTTGCTACCTGATTTCCCTTTGCCGGAGTACAGTCCAAGCAAGCCGCCCACCAAGGCACCGCCCGTTTTTCCTCCGGAAGTATCCTTTTCTTGCTGGTTGACAGCAGTGATGGTTCCATAGGCCACAGACAACATCTTGCTGGCCTGAGCTGATCCTGATGTAGTTAAAAAAGCAGCCAGGAAGGCTGTCACCATTAATAATGTGTTTTTCATTTGGTTAGCCCATGTTTCCTTAAAGACGCGGTTACATAGTCTCAGTGACGCGGCAGGTGATGTCAACAAGCAATGGATGGCCAGGAGGAGCAGGCGTCATGAATCAATGGGGTCAGACTCGATTGATACGTCAAACCGTTAACGTTTGGCTGTTTTCTGATGCCGGACGCGCTTCTCTACAGACTGTTCTGCCTTCAGCAGGCAGCCAGGCAGAGGGGTGTGTCATGGCGCGTCAGCCCCGGTTAATATTGCCTGGATATCCGCAGCACGTTATTCGGCGCGGGAATAACCGACACGTCATATTCGCTGATGCTGCAGACTGCTGTTTTTAGCAGGACAGGCTGGCTGAGACCTGTGAACGTTTTAAGCGCCGAATTCACGCCAATGTCCTGATGATCTATCATGTTCATTTGCTGATAACCACTGATATCGAAACCCAGAGGCGTGGACAGAAAGTCCGCGGCATTGCAGCATCGCTCGAAAATCAATCGAGTCTGACCCCATTGATCCCACAGTCAGCACCTCGACCTGCCAAAGCCTTGCAATGACCTGTTCCGGGGTAAATGTCTTTCTTGGCATATCCAAGTCCTGTGTGTTGAGGTTCATTGTCTCTCGCACACGCTGGAATGGAAAATGCCGGTCAGGTCAGGCACGATGAGCCTGTTTTTCAAAACCGCTCGATCCATGCCGAATTGAACTGAATCATCACTTACTACATAATCCCTCCTGACAGCACAGGTGAAGAAAACATCGCCCGGATATTATCTCGCCTTCCACTTGCCAATGCACCTCTGACCCGTCATGCGTTACACAAAACTGTCTGAAAGCTGCCTCGGCATATCGGAAGAGGAGATCATGGAACTCTTCGAACCCTTCGTTGCCGGTACGTACGAAGTAAACGCCCCGAAATGGCGTGCTGAACTGCACAGTCGCAAACGCTCCCTCCTGCGCAAGTACCTGAGACGCATTCTCTTCAGCTGGTCACCGTCAACCCGTAGAAACCAGGAAACCATCATTGAGGAATACTCCAGGGCATGGAACCCGCGCGAGTATGACAACTACCGCATTGGCGGCCCACTCACCCGGATCAGTCCCTGGGAATATGCCGACAAGGGCATGTTCGCCAGTGATATCGGTGCAACCCGCTTCCGCCAGTTGATCCTCATCCGCACACTAGAACACCTCAAACCCGAGCGGGTACTCGAGGTTGGTTGTGGCAATGGCATCAATCTGATCCTGCTGGCCTGTCGCTTTCCCGATATCGAGTTCACCGGGCTGGAACTGACGCGCGAGGGCCATCTCACAGCCGTCGGGCTGCAGAAACAGGCCATACTTCCCGAGGCAATGCAGGAGTATGCACCCTTGCCACTCAAGGACCCGAGCGCATTCCGCAAGATCCGTTTCGTACAGGGTTCAGCCGTGGATCTGCCTTTTGCAGACAAACAGTTCGACCTTGTATATACAATCCTGGCACTGGAACAGATGGAAAGGATCCGTGACAAGGCACTTGGTGAAATAGCCCGGGTAAGCGCCCGTCATACCCTGATGCTGGAGCCTTTTCGTGATGTCAACACAGGCTGGGCCCGCATGAATATCATACGACGTGATTACTTCCGCGGGTCGATCGACGATTTACCCCGCTATGGGCTGAAACCTGTCACGGCAATGAACGACTTCCCCCAGGAGACCTTCCTGAAAGCATGCGCCGTGCTTGCCGAGAAACAGTAAGCCAGGCCGATCAGCAGTTCCTCATAGCGGTCTACTGCCCGGCCGACACTGAATCCCTGTCCCGGGTCCGGTAACTGAAAGAAAGCCGCAGATCCCGAACATGGTTCTATGCCTTACAGGAGCTGAACCCCGGCATGCTCATGGACCGCCGGTTCCGTGGTAAAGATATCCCCGCGGGTGCGTGAAAGGTGTCTCAGGAAGCGTACGTCGGTCGGGGTATGCCGGCTGACCTTCGTACCGCGCGCGCCGATCTCCGGGTTATCCGCGTAGGCATGCGTCAATTCAAAGCTGAAGCCGCTCAGGATGTAACGATCGTAGAACCCCAGGGACATGCCTACCACCAGGGTCATGATCCCGGTCGAGGGACTCTTTGACCCAAGCTGCTCCTGCAATGCCTCATCCCCCTCACACAGCTTTGTCACCAGCATCTGGTACCAATCATGGTCATGCAGGACAAAGCGCCGCCAGCTAAAAGATGCCTTGCGGAGTCGACGGCGAAAATAGAACGGGCCGGTGCGGAAATCCTGCACCAGGCCCAGTGGTCTTTTCAGCAGTTTTCTGCGCTTGTGAGGTCGCGGGAAGTAATACAGCACATCGGTTTCCAGCCCATGCATGGCCTGCAGGCTCTGCCTGCCGGACCCGATACCGGAGGTCAGGATCGCCGATATGAGGGTAAACGCAGGCATGGGCAGCCCGAGCCGGGCTGCCGAATAGCCTGAGGCGTTCGCACAGGCAAGATCATCAAAGCTCGATGCCGGGGGTAATGCCGGGTCCGGCTTGGATCCGAGCACCAGAAGGGTTGTCATGCAGCAGGCTCTTTAATCCGGCTCAGGCCGCAGCCAATGGCCGGGTACGCTCCAGCACTTCGAAAGCGTCGTGCCGCACATAGTTGCGCTGCATGGCCTCGCGCAGCATTTCTTCCGTGACTGCGCCCGTATCAATGCACTCCCGCAGCAGACCGAAAAAAAACTGTTCCTGTTCCGGATCCGGATGGGATTTGTAATGTCCCTCAAACGCATAGTCACCAAACAAATGCCGCTTCAGCCAGTGTCCCCAGCCACGCGGCGGAAACAGCCGCAGCCGGTCCGACTTGCGGAAGTCGATGGGCAGCCCGGTTTTCCATGGCTGGGTCTGGCGCTTGGTGTTATGAACCATTTTGGTATCCGCCCCCAGCCGGTCGAAATCATTCCATACCGTCTCGAACATCCCGATGCTGCCGGGATCCTCACGCAACAGGCAAACCCAGTCCTTGTAGTCCAGCTTCATTTCAAACATATCATTGAACTGCTGTTCCGCGTCCCAGTGCGGAAGCTTTCCGCAATCAAGCAACATGACACTGGTTGCGTGGCACCCCTCGACCCGCCCCTTGGTATTGGAGCGCTGGCGGCACATGATCGCCTTGCCCTGCATGTCGCGTGAGAGCAGATCCCAGACATCACCCACGGCGAACACATCGGGGTCGATCACCAGCGCCCGGCCCTGGTAGCCCATCAGTTTCGGCGGCATGAAGCGGGTCGGCGTGAAGGACTGCAGGTCGTCATTCAGCCAGGTGCGCCTGACCCCGCCGTTGAGATAGATCCTGCCCTCCGCCTGCAGCAGGAAAGGGAAGTCCCGGGTATGCAGGATGCGAACGTCGAAGCTGTCTGCATGCCGGGAATTGCGCCTGAGTGCATGCTCGGCAACCAGTGCGCCGATGTACTGCTTGTCGTTTGCCTGGATAAAGACCGTGTATCCCATGTATCCGCCTCCGCTGGCCGTGCCGCCTGAAAATCGTTAACGCTCTTCGATATTGATGGTCAGTGTCCTGCGCATGGCGTTCGATCCCTTGCCGGTCATGGGGCGCACCGAATGCCATGAATTGAAGGTGCGCACAAACATCACTATCTGGTTGGGTGTGAAGGCATAGGTATCGATGACCTCCATGTCCTCGAAACCTGCCTGCTTGTTCAGACGGTTGAACATGTGGCGCTCGCTGCGGGGGTGGTTGAGGTCGGTACCGCCGCCATAGGAGGGATCCCACTCACCCTCCTCGAGAATCGAGACAATCAGGGTGATTATCTTGCCCGGTGAATCGGTATGCGGCAGCACATGGCCGCCATCGACCGGTAGCATGGAAAATTCGAAACGCGCCATGAGACGGTTTATGCGGTCACACGGGCGACCGCGGGCGATCTTGCCGAGCCGCCGGACCAACCGCCCGGCTGGCGACATGACCCTGTAGCCCAGTTCGAGATGCCGCTCCTCGAGTGCCCTAAGGACGCTCCGCAGAAAATCATCGCTCTTGATCCATTGGTGAAGCTCTTTCCACAGCGGATGAGAACGCACCAGCCGGTGATAATGGTGCCGATTGAACTTCTCGGACAAGGAATACTTGTAACCGACCTTGGATAGATCGCCGAACATTTCGCGTACCGGGTAGGCGGCGACCAGTTGCCTGTAGAGACCGTCATCCATGACGGGCTTGGCCAGCCCGATGGGGAAGGGTTCATAGCGGAATTGAAGGTTCTCGAAGGTAAACATGTCTACCTGCTGTCTGACGGGGTGTGGATGATGCTCAGGCCGGCTTCCTGAACACAAACTGGTACCACTGATCGCGCCGCTGTTGACCCATGTCGCGCTTCGCTTCAAGCGCGAACCCGCCGGTCTCGGCGATCTCCCTGCTGAACTCGTCAACGTTTTGCCAGTGACTGGATTCATATTCGCCGGGGACAAAGCCCTCCTCGAAGCCCGGCAGCAGGTCAGCGACGAATACCCCGCCAGGCTTCAGCACCCGGACAATCTCGCTGATGACCTTCTCCAGGTCGAAAACATGATCCATGACGTTGGTGTAAACCGCTTCCACCGATCCATCGGGAAAGACCAGTTGATGGAAATCACCCGGCAACACCTGCTGATTGCCCTCGCCGGGATTGAGATCGATACCGACGGCGAAAAATCCCAGCTCGTGCAGTGCACTGACCTCGGTGCCGAGACGCGCACCCAGGCACAGGACCGGGCTCAGTCCCGCGAGTTCCTCGCACAGCTCGAATCGCCGTCTGAACTCGGCCTGGTCCTCGTCCCGGGTTTCCCTGAGTCGGTGGGCAATCTTGTCCAGTTTCGCAGACTGGTGCGCGAGATACTCTTCATAGGACCCATACTGGCGCTTCGCCATGCCCTGGTCCTTCTGCCAGCGCCCGGATTCGAATTTTTCCTTGCGCGCCTGCGCCTTGACGGCGTTCTTGCGCTGCCGGGCACCTTCGCCCAGCCCATAGCGGAAAATGTTGTAGATGCGCTTCAAGCCCGGCATGAGACATTTCCCGGCGAAAATCCACCCGAACCATTGCGGCAGGCGCGAGTACCACGCGCATCCGGCAGGGTTCGGGGGCAGGTACAGTGCGCTTGCATGTTCAGTTTAACTGTGACTTCTCAGCCATATCCTGGAGGTGCGGTTTGGTGGCGGGTTGCCCGGACCAGAATATTGACCAGTCCGGCCGGGGCCTCCCGCAAGTACTGTTGCGAGGCAGCCGGCAGCGCGGGAAGGACCTATGGCGGTGCAGAGAATATCACAGCCGGCACGTGTGTTTCATCCCGCCGCAGGAACCGGGACAACGTATCGAATCATAGCCGTCTATTCCGTTGCGACGCATAACGGCGACCGGCCCGGGCCCGGGCCGGATCACCCTCGCCGCCCAGGGCGACGCTAGAATCTCACCGCAGAGACGCAGAGGAAATCCACAGTTTTGGATACACATCCTCTCTGCCTCGAAAGCGCCGGCGAAAAAGGGCAGTCCGCTGTTTGGCTTCAGCGATTTTTGAAAGGATATTCTCGCGGCTTTCAGGTTGCATTCTGCGAAATTAGCATAGGCAATCAATGCGCTACCATGAGAGCAGCCGCTATGTTGCAGAAATGGATTCCGAGATTATCAGGCAGCCTGGTTTCCCAGTGAGCTTAATTTCTCAAGGGTATCGGGAAATTTGCGCACCATTAGAATGAGGGCAGCCGCTTGGGCAATCGGTCTGGCGCGACCCTGTTCCCAATTCCCAATGTTCGCAGGGATACACGCAGGCGACGTGCAAAGACAGCACGCGAAACATGTAGCCGCTCCCGGGTATCACGGATCAGGTCTGCATCTACTTCCAGCGGTGAAAGGTCTTCAACTTCGTGAGAACGTAAGGTGACCTTGCCCTTGCGCTGCTGCTGCATCGCTTCGAGACCTTCCATCATTTCATTAAACAGCTTGCGTTTCTTGGTCATCATCAATTTCTCCTGGCTTTCAATTCAGCCTGAATAGCCTTCTTCAGTGCCTTTTTCTCGCCGCAGGCCAGATCCGTTGCCTTGTCTTTATCGTATAAAGTGAAAAACCATGTTTGGTGGTCAGCAATGAGGAAGTAATAGACTACTCTCAGGCCTCCACGCTTACCTTTCCCTCTGCGGGAGTCTTCCCAGCGAACTTTTCTGAATCCGCCAGTACCTGGCATTACATCGCCCGGTTCAGGATTCTCCAGGAGCGCGCTCTGTAATGCTCGGTATGACACGTCATTCAGGTAGTCTATTGAGTAGACGGGTGAACAGAGAAACATCAGTCAGGCCAGCTCTTCTGAATGCCGCTTTACACCGTAAGTCGCTAATCCGGGATATTTGTAGCATTTGCGCAACATTACTGTTGTAAAATAGCTTCTTCTTGTGGCGCATATATGCTAGATTCGCACGGCTTGCATGGCCGCACACAGGCCGGTATTTGCAGATTCTGTACGAGACGACATTTAACCCAAGGAGATTACTGTGAAAATCACATCCACACTCACGCTGGCAGGCACAGCGCTGGCCCTGTTCGCAAGCCAGGCAATCCAGGCAGATGAATTCTCTGCCTCCACCGGCAAGCGACCCATCACAGTAGGCGTGGGCGCTCTCTACAAGGACAAGCCCTACAAGGACTATGACAACGACGATAAGACCAACCCGGTGCCGGTAATCCTCTATGAAGGCGAGAATTTCTTCGTTCGCGGCGGCAGCCTGGGCTGGAAGTTCGTGGACAGCAATGGCCTGGAACTCTCGCTTCTCGGCCAGGTTCTGGCTGATGGCTATGATTCCAGCGACAGCGATTATCTGAGCGGCATGGACGACCGTGACACGTCATTCGGTGTTGGAGGACAGGTCATCTGGAATCCGGAGGCGCTGGGTCTCAAGCTGTCAGCGGTAACCGACGTGACGGATAACAGCGATGGCCAGCAGGTGGTCGGCGAAGTGTTCTACAAGTACCGCACTGGCGCCTGGATGTTACAGCCGAGCGCCGGGTTCATCTGGCAGAGCAGCGATTACAATGACTACTACTACGGGGTCAAAAACAAGGAAGCCAATAACGCGATTGGCAGGACAGCCTACTCCGCGGATGATGACTTCAACTACCGGCTGGGCGCGGCTGCAATCTACCAGGAGAAGACGTCTCCCTGGCTGTATGCAGCCGGACTGCGCTACACCTTTTTCGGTGACGAGATCAAGGACAGCTCCATTGTCGATGAGGATGAAGAGCTGAGTGCATTCATCGGTATTGCCTATACTTTTCGCTAGTAAACTGTAGTCATCGGGAAAGTGCAGAGACCCGCCATACGGCGGGTTTTTGTTGTTATGCAACTATCGGGTTACCTTATCAGAAGGGCATCCAGTTCGGCGCGGCTGATTCAGGCGAGATATCGGTATGATCAGGCTGGAAAGCAGTGGCAGCGATTGCCCGATGGGCATGAGTTTCAGGGGAAGGAACGTTAATCCGTCCTGCATTCCAGGCGCCGCGGCGTATTTTGTGAAACTCATCACACCTGCGCATCAAGCCGGCACCTGTCGAGTCGATACCTCTGTTTATGGTATTCAGATCGGCCAGATCCACAACATTCCTTTGCCTGCTGCTCGCCGGCTGCAACACCCTGAATACCCAGCTGTCGCAAACCGGGACCGCAGGTTCGTCCATTGACCAGATCCCGCCAGAAGCACCGGCGGCTGGTCGAAGCGCGCTGGAAATTGAAGCAAATGATGCCGAAGCCGCGCGGTTCTGGCAGCAGCTGCGCTCAGGCCTGCAACTTGACGGATCACGGCATGTCGAGGTGCAGCGCGAGCTCGCCCGTTACCGCAGGAATGCTGGTCAGGTGGAAGCTATTTTCCAGCGCGGGGCCCCCTACCTCGGTTTTATCCAGGGCGAGGTGAGCAAGCGCGGGTTTCCCGCGGAGATCACGCTGCTGCCGTTCGTCGAGAGCAGTTATGACCCTTTTGCCTACTCGCACGGCCGCGCGGCCGGATTGTGGCAGTTCATCCCGGAAACAGCACGCATCTATGGTCTGCAGCAGGACTGGTGGTATGACGGCCGTCGTGACGTTGTCGCATCGACACAGGCTGCACTCGACTACCTTGACAGGCTGCAGCAGCAATTCGACGGCGACTGGCTGCTGGCCCTTGCCGCCTACAATTCCGGTTCAGGCACTGTCAGCAGGGCGATCCGCAGAAACCGCACGGCAGGCAAGCCCACCGATTTCTGGCACCTGGACCTGCCGCCGGAAACCGCCGACTATATACCGAAGCTGCTTGCCATCAGTGCCGTGGTTGCACAACCGGACACCTGCGGCATCCGCCTGGAGCCGCTGCCGGTGCAGGCCATGTTTGAAGTCGTTCCAACCGGGGGACAACTGGACCTTGCTGTGGCCGCGGAACTGGCGGGTCTGGATACGGAAGAACTGCACCGTCTGAACCCGGGCTTCAACCACTGGGCCACCCATCCGGACGGACCGCACCGGCTTGCGATACCGAATGACAGGGTGGCGGAATTCCGGGACAAGCTTGCCGCGCTGCCGGAAGCGGAACGCATCAAATGGGTCAGATACAGGATAAAGCAGGGAGACACCCTGTCACAGATCGCGACTCACTATGACACGACCACGGCGGTCCTGATGCGCACCAACAACCTGGATGGCACCGGTATCCGGGCGGGCAAACACCTCTTGATACCCGTGGCCGCGAAACAGCCCGGGCGTTATGCCGCGCTGGCCGATCACCTGCAGCCCGAACATGCGGCGGCGAACAAGCTGACTCACCGGGTGCGTAACGGTGACAGCCTGTGGAGCATCGCCAACAGGTACAAGGTCTCGGTCAGGCAGGTAACCCGCTGGAACCGGCTGGATTCAGGCGCATTGATCAGGCCGGGGCAGCAGCTGGTCATCTGGCAAAGCCGCAAGGGCGGCTCGGAAAATACTGTGCGCACCGTCCATTACAGGGTGCGCAGTGGTGATTCCCTGTCCCGCATCGCGCAGAAATTCAGTGTCAGTATCACCGACCTGCGGCACTGGAATAAACTCTCCAGGGGTAAATACCTGCAGCCCGGACAGCACCTCAAGCTGTACGTGGATGTCACCCGGCAGTCGCGCAGCACTCAGGGCTGAGATGTTTGCAAGCTGCTGGCAGAATAGCGGATTGTTTCGGGTAAAATAACAATTTTCGGATACACGAAGACGGGATACAGTTTGCCAGTCCTCTTGATCCCGGTAAGTCACGATACATAACCTGCAGGAGCATTTTATGCCTTCAATAGAAGAAATCGAGATGGATAAACATCGCAAGGCACTTGATAAGGATGTCGCGTCTTTGCTGGATAAATATCTCAGGGCAATGGAATGGGACATCCCCGAGGCTGATGAGCCTCGTGCCAGACAGCTGATCCTTGAAGAGATCAGGCAGGCAATCAATCGGCTGGAGAACCGGGCCTGAGGCT
>Ga0210096_1000404_pt1 | contig 15442 bp, 12 predicted proteins | sample China_Galinas_PW_4_FD_184864 | JGI IMG/M metagenome (GOLD analysis project Ga0210096, IMG submission 184864) | Wetland microbial communities from San Francisco Bay, California, USA, that impact long-term carbon sequestration - China_Galinas_PWA_D2... | ecosystem: Environmental > Aquatic > Marine... | reverse complement strand
CCTGCTTCAAGCCGATTGGATGGCTGCCCGAACGGTCGCCTTGGTACTGCCGCTCCGGCCAATCCGAGCTTTCATCGCCATTCTCCAGCTCGAAGTCCACCGCGCTGTTGCCGCCGTACCAGGCGATTGGGTGCAGTGCAGGCGCATTGTTCGCACCCTGCAAGACCAGCTCCCCGCTGTAGATAGCGCCCGTGGTCCCGGCCCGGCAGGCATGCTCCCACTGGGCCTCGGTCGGGAGGACCAGATCGACGCCCGGGATTCGGCTGTTGATCCGCTCGAGAAACATCTGGCAATCCTCCCATCTCACCTGCTCCACCGGACGGGTTGGGCTCTGGAACCGGCTCGGGTTGTCACCCATTACCGCGTCCCAGAGCGATTGGGCGCAGGGGGCGTCGAACAGCCAGTAGCCACGGGTGATGATCACTTCGTGGGTGGGGCCCTCGTTGTCACTGCGTCCCGGCTCTTCGGGCGGCGAGCCCATAGTGAAACGCCCGGGCGGTATCCACCGCAGGCGCTGGCGTACCGGCTCGCCGGAGGTGGGCTCGACCAGGATATCCGCCCAGAGTCCGAAGCCGTCCCGCCCCATGGCTCTGGCCCATTGCGCGCGGACAAGGCGACGGACGATCAGGCGGGCGCTGTCGCTGGCGACGCGGAAGACGGGGGTGGCCGGGTGGAGGCAGTCACCGTGCAGCTCATCGCCGCGCAGGATCAGCCCGCCCGCTTCGCCGGACGGCCCCGGCACCAGGCGGCGCTCCGCTTGCCGCCCGGCTGCCGGGACCACCGGCTCCGCTCCCACCTTGCCTGGCTCACGAACCTGAACTCGGGCCGGGCGGAAGCCAATGTCGGCGTGGCGGCTGCCGGGGGGGGACTGGTAGCGGTAGGCGCAACGGACGAGGCGCGCCTCGTAGTACCAGGAGCCCCCGCGCAGGACACGCTCCGCACCGGGGGCCTCCGGGCCAACCGGGTCCTCGACCTGTTCCGCCGTATACTGACGCTGGCCATCCCGGCACCATTCCCAGACATTCCCCAGCATGTCGTAGAGGCCCCAGGCGTTCGGCTGCTTCCGCGCCACCGGGTGGGTGCCGGACCGGTCTTGCTCGTATTGGCGTTCGAGCCAGCCCGAGCTGTCGTATCCATTCGCCAGCTCGAACCCCACCCCGCTGTTGCCCCCGTACCAGGCGATGGAGTCCAGAGCGACGGCATTGCGCTCGCCCAGGATCTCGAGCTCACCGCTGTAGATGGCCCCGCGGGTCCCAGCCCGGCAGGCGTGCTCCCACTGGGCCTCGCTGGGTAGCTCGAGGGCCAGACCCGGCAGCAACTGGTTGATCCGCTCCAGGAAGACCTGGGAATCCTCCCAGCTCACCCGCTCCACCGGGCGGGAGGGGCTCTGGAATCCGCTCGGGTTCTCACCCATCACCGCCTGCCAGAGAGCCTGGGTGCAGGGGGTGTCGAACAGCCAGTAGCCCTGGGTGAGGGTGACCTCGTGGGCCGGGCCCTCGTCGTCATAGCGTCCCGGCTCGTCCTCGGGCGAGCCCATGGTGAAGCGCCCGGGGGGTATCCAGCGCAGACGCTGACGCACCGACTCGGCGCCTTCGCGGCTCAGCACGAATTCGACCCAGGGGCCGAATTCGTCCCGCCCCCAGTCGTCCGCCCAGTCCGGGGTCCGGCCGTCCTTCCAGAAGATCTCCGCCGGCTCGCGGCCGGGCTCCAGGGCCTCCACCGCGATCCGGCCGCTGCGGCTGGGGAGGATCGCAAGAGGGCTTGGGCCGCTCGCCGAGCTGCGTTCGCTCAGCGGGGCGAAGGCGAGCCGGTCGGCCCGCTGGGCAACGGTGAAGTGCCGGAGCGGCTCGTCGCCTCCGGTGTGCTGCGGGGCCACCCGGTGCCCCTCGGCGAAGTCCGGCTCGTCCTTGTGCAGGGCCCAGGTGAGACGCTGCAGGGCGGGCCCGGCGACCGGGTCCTGCCAGGTCCCCTCGGGCATGCGCCGCTCGCTGCGCCGATACCAGCCCAGGGAACCGGGGGGCGGCGCCGAGCCCAGCCCCCGGCCCTGCCGGCTCAGCTGCTGGAAGAAGCGCCGAGCGCGTGCGAGATCGGCCGGGTCGGGCAGGAATTCGTGCTGTCCCAGGGCGGTCAGGGTCATGACCTCCTCGGCCCAGACCTCCGGGGGCAGCTCGCCGCGCCAGCGATGCAGGCAGGCCAGGGCGGCCTTGCGCTCGTCCTCGGGCTCATCGGCTAGCTGCTCGCGCAGTCGGTCCGCCGCCTCGGGGTCCAGGGTGGCGGCAACGCTGGAGCGATGCAGCAGGGCCGGATGCTGCCAGACCTCCGCCTCCACCGCGCCATCCGGTGCATCCTGGCCCAGGGCCAGGCGCACCGAGCGCAGCAAGCCGGGCTCGATGCGCACCGCCGGACTGAGCAGGCGCAGCAGCCGCTCGGCCGCCTGGGTGCGGCCATCCGGATCGGTGGCGGCACACTTGCCCGGGCGGTCCCAGGGCAGCAGGCGGAAATTGCAGCGCAGGGACTCGTCGCAGAGTGCCGGTCCGGCCGGCGTCAGGGCCACCAGCCGGCAGCCGGCCTCGCTCCAGCGCTGGCCCAGATCGCGCCACACCCGCCGCGCGACACCGCCGTCCCTGGTCAGACAGCCCAGGTCGCCCAGCACCAGGGCCAGGGAGCCGGATACGGGCAGGCGCAGGTGCCGCCCGGATTCCTGCGCACCGCGCAGCTCGGGCTCGTCCATTCCCTCGTGATAGACGGCCAGCTCGACCGCATCCGGGGGTAGAAGCCGCATCAGGGCCGCCACCACCAAATCCTGGTCCGTCCAGTAGGGGGTGAGGTGCTGGCTGCGATCGAGGACGATGCGCACTCGTGGTCCCCAGGCGGTGTAGCGGCATCGGGGCAGCCGCTGCACCAGCCGGCCCCGGCTGACCCGGCGCACCAGCTCGTCCACGTCCGGCTCGCGACCCTCGCGGGAGGCACTCAGCGCGCTGCGCAGACGCGGCTGGAGCTCGCGCCAGGGGGCCAGCGGCTCCTGCCGGGGGGCCGGGATCGCGGGCCAGACGATGTCCTCGGCCGGCCCGATCCGGGGCTCCGGCTCCGCGGTCGCCCCCAGTGCCTCGTACTCCTCCAGGCGCCAGAAGGGCACGGGCTCCAGGGTGCCTGTGGCCAGCTCGATTTTTGGGGGGATCGACACAGACTCCGGCCCAATGCCGGTATCGTCGAGACCCTTGCCTTTCCCCCCCAGCGTCTTTGCTCGACGCTCGGATTCGGCGAAGTCGAGCATGCGCGCCATGGCGCCGACCAGCTGCGCATCGTCCGTGGCCAGGGCGCAGGCCAGGTCGGCGAGGCCTTGGGTGCCTTGGGGAGGAGGCAGCGGGCGGACCGGCATGGATCAGTGGCCCTTGGGGGGGTGCTTGTGGACGGCGAAGCGGGAGACCTCTTCCAGGAGCGCTTCCTGCCCGTCCGGGTCTTCACGCAGGGTGATCACTGCCCGGAGTAGATCCAGGAGCTCCGCCTGACCCGGCAGCGGCAGTCGATGCTGGTGCAGGCAGTCTTCCCTATGCTGGATCAGAAGGTCCGCTGCGCGGCTCAAGACATCGTCCACCGCAGCCTGGAAGTGGGCCCTTCCCCGCTTCATCAGCAGCGCCTTCATGGCATCGCGCTGGTCGGGAAGATCCGGCAGCTCCAGGTGCAACACCAGACAGCGGCGCACAAATGCGTCCGGCAGGGCACGCTCCTCGTTGGTGGTGATGATCACCAACGGAGGGATCTGCCCCACCTTGACCGGCTGGTCCATCCCGTGAGGGGTGAAGGAGCCGTTTCCCAGAGCCTCCAGCAGACCGTTGGGCACATCGCTCTCGGCCTTGTCGATCTCGTCGATCAAGACCAGGCAGCCGTTGTCGGGATTTCCGCCGTCCCTCTGGGTAGGGACGGGCCGGCCAACCTCCTTGGCGCGCTTTGAGGCGGTCCCCCAGTCGAACGCCCACCACAGTGGACCGGGATGCAAATAGTTCTTGACCGCCAGGTCTCTCTTCAGTTGCTCCTTGTCCTCCCCGAGGGCACCGCGCATCTGGGCCTCCGCCAACCGCTCCACCGCATCAAAGTGCCAGAGCAGGTCCCGGGACTCGGTACGGCTGTCCACCACCTGGTGGACATAGGCCCTACCCAGCTCCTTGGCCGCCGCCCGGGCCAACTGGCTCTTGCCGATGCCCGGCTCGCCCCGGACCAGCAGGGGACGGCGGGCCGCCAGGGCCGCATTGACCGCCTGGATGCTGGGCTCGTCCAGCACGTGCACGGCCTCCGGCATGGCGCCGGTGGGCGCCAGGTGGATGGCGTCGCCATCCTTGTTGCGCAGAAATCTCATCTCTCCCCCTCGGTTTCCCTCCGCACCAGGTCGCAGAACGGGCGGTATTGGCGTTTCTCGCTCCGCTCCAGCTCGTGCGCATCGTTCAATTGCAGAAATACCACGGCCGGATAACTTTCCTTCAGCTGTCCGATCATCTGTGCGAGGGCCCGCCGGGCATCCGCCTCGGCCGGCGCGTCGGTGAGAAAGTAATAGGTTTTGCCCTGCTCCCGGGACCGGTAATCCAGCTCGTCGGCCGCAAGCTCGATCAGCTCCCGGGTAGCCCGCTGCCTGGCCCGGGGCTCGGGCGCGGCGAAGCGACCGATCATGTAGTCATCCCAGGCGCAGCGCAGGGTCTCGGCATCTGCCGGACACAGCTTGTTGATCAGATGTTCGTTCCAGGCCCGTCGGAAGGCCTCGCCGTCGCCGTCGAAGCCTCCCTCCGGAGGCAAGGGCAGGCTGTAGACACCCTCCGGGAAGCGTTCCTGATCCTCCCGGTAAAGGGTGCGACGCCGGTCAACCCCGGCCATGATCACCTCGGCCACGGTGCGGATGCCCGCGGGCAGCTCGATCAACGCCGCGTCGACCTGGTACTTGCGAGTGCGCACCGCTTCGATAACACCGTGGTCGTAGATGGCCGGAAGCAGCAGCTGGATCAGATCGACGACAACCTTGGCGTCATCCGGCCTGTCCCCATCGGCAAGCTCATCGTGGACCTGCTTGCATCGGGTGATGACCTCCGGCACACCCAGATCGAGGAGACGGGCGGCGGTGGACCTGGCCTGGTCTGGCAGGGACAGGCCCGCGAGATTCAAGGCGGGGGCAAGACCACGGGTAAGCTCCTGCATTGCGGCAGCGGAGTCTTCGAGGACCCGGGCGACTTTCTGCTGGAACTGCCGTCGGCGTTTCTGCTGATCGTCGTAGCCGACGGTCCTGCGAAAGCTCGCATCACCCAGGATCTTCCAAAGTGGGGTGGCGCGAAGGCGCTCGGCGTCGAAATTGTCCGGGCAGGTGACAACGACCCCGATGATGCGCCCGTGAACGAATACCGCACTGCCGGAGATGCCGCGCCAGCCGGCCTCCTCCTCGGTTGCGTAGTCCACTCCCAGCTCGAACTGGCTATCCGCATCGGGGGCCGAGTGGACCTTACCTTGAACGTTCACCACACGCCTCTGCTCGTTCCTGTCGCGTCCGCCCGCCCCCGCGAATCCGGCACCCGACCAGGACAGATGGTCGGTGGGGCGCTCCGCCGAAAGGAAGCCCCACGCCTCTGCGAGGATCGCCTGGGGAAACGCGCAGCGAAGCAGCGCGACATCCAGTCCCGAGGCAGGATCACTCTCCCAGGCCAGCTCACCCGGGCAGGGGCACCAGTCCCCATTGCCGACTCGCGGATGGCGCCAGCGGATTTCGACGGGCTCGTTGGGGTTCCGGTCGTCGGGCCGCAGCACATGGCGAGCGGTGAGGATAAGGTCCTTGGCGACCGGGTAGCCGGTACCGATCACGCCTTGGTCGGGAGCGCCACCCTCGGTGGGAACGAAGATCTCGACAACCAGGTTCTTATTCATCCCGCGTCCCTAGGCTGGCCATAGATACCGACGGCTACTTGGTATCCCGCCGGCTGACCTGGAGGTCACCCTCGGGCGTCAGCGGCTTGAGCCGCAGCTTGAGCCGCTGGGTGATCGCATCCGTCATCTTGCCTTTGAGATCGGCGCTGTAGACCCAGAAGTCCACCTTACCGCCCGCTTCCCCTTCCTGGGTGGCCGCCAGCTCCAGCTCTATCTCTATGTCCTCCACCCTAAACCGGAGATCCTGGCCTTCCGCCTGGTATTGGGCCTTCTGAAGCTCCGAGCGCAGGCTCAGGACCATCTCGCTCAGACTGATCTTTGCCATCTTCCCGTCCTCCCTTGCAGTCACGCCGTCAATCGGCCAAGAACCCGAATGGTAGGTAACCGGTAGCGATGAATACAAGCGGCTCGGTGGGGGACGCCTCGATGACCCTAACCATCGCCGGCACCGGCCAGCGCGCCGCCGGGCAAGTGCTTCGCCAGCGACTTCACCAATTCCACGGCGAGGCGCCGCCCCTTCTCGTCCAGGGCCGAGTAGAGCCCCATCAGCTCGCGCAGGTCGTCCGGGAAGTTCTGGCAGATGGGGTCGTGCTCGACGTGCTGCTCGTCCGCCCAGCCTTGTCGCTGGCCCAGGGTCCGCTCGAGGGCGCGGGCCACGGGGTCCTCGATAGGCAGGAAGGGGTTGTCGATATGGCCCTCCAGGTCCGGACGGGCGATGCCCAGGGCCTTGGCCAGACGAGCTATTCCGCCGCGCTTGGCGGCCTGCTCTTCGGCGATGTGGCTGAGGTTCTGGTGGCGGATGGCCTGCAGATCCCGTGCGTTGGGGCGAATGGGGCCGTGTCCGAACATGAGCCAGCAGGGAGAGACTTGCGTAGCCTTGGCGATCCGCTCGACGTCCTCGGGACCCGGGTGGGAGATGCCCGCCTCATAGTTGCCCACCCGGGAAGGCTTCCATTCCGGAATCCGCTCCAGCAGGGCGGCCTGGGTGCCCAGACCCGCCATCTTGCGCGCCAGCTTGATGCGGGCCGCTATGGTGTTTCCGCTCATGGTGTTGTTCCAGCTACCAGCTACCAGCTACCAGCTACCAGCTACCAGCTACCAGCTACCAGCCAAGGCTCGCGCAAAGGCGCGGAGGGCGCGAAGGAAAGGATAGAATGGCCACCAAATCTCAAGCTTGATTAATTCTACAACTTTCTTGAGATTTTGCTTGACACGGCGATTCTGCGGCCTATACTTCCCGCCACTCTGAATCCGAGGTGCCGTGATGCCCATCAACTTCAAACCAAACAGAGATCTGTCCTTCGCAGCGCTCCTGCGCTCGGGGTATGACTTGGGCATATGCGTGCTCGACACAGAGACGGATTCCCAATGACCTGACGTCCTTCCCAATGACTGGAAGGCGTCCTGCGATCGCCTTCCGGTTCGATACAGAACCCCGGTCGGCGCTCGCCACCGGGGTTTTTGTTTGCCCCGCGGGGCACCGAAGACCATCGCCGTCCGATTGTGGGTTCGAGCCCCACCGGGCGCACCGAGCTGGAGTGTAGGCCGAAGCTACAGCGACAACGGGCTCTGTATGCCCGTCTGGCACGCGGCGCTCTGCGCGGCGGCGTGTACCGAGCTTCGGCGGACGCATCAGCGCCAAGAGACGTAGCTCAGTGGGTAGAGCAGTCGACTCATAATCGACCGGACGGAGGTTCGAATCCTCCCTTCTCACCTGCCTGAAAAGCAGGCTCCTGGTAAGGCCCTTCGGGGCCGCGGTTCGAATCCGCATTGCGACAAGGGCCGGTCCCCCTTATCGGACCAAGGCGTGGCCTCCGCGGCCCGGCCAGGAAGGCTGGGAGTCCAGGATGGACACCGCAACACCCTCGACAGCCTGCGTCGGCGAGCGGCCGCCGGCCGTCACCCGGGGGCGAGGTCGAGCTTGGCGGGCACGGGATGTGTCCTCGGCACCGAAGAGGTGACGCCAAGTCAGACCGGACTCCCGGGCCGCGGCCGGTGCCCCCGGAGACCCGCGTCGAGGGTGGGGGGCCAGGCCATTAATGATTGGAAAAGACAATTGAACCGCAGAGGCGCAGAGGACGCGAAGGTAAATGGGCAGGAAGCGTGGAAACAGGTACCTCATTCGAAATTCGAGGTCCTGCTCGCGGGCATGTACTTGAACAACTTGGCGACCTTGGCGCCTTAGCGGTTCCAACAGTGGTTTTTCGGTTCATCCGAAGGCAGAGCTTTCCCCGGCAACGGCCGGTCGTCCTCAGGGACGACGCCGGGACTCGACGGTCATGGACTCAATCGATAGTGGAAGGAGAGAGACGATGTTGGGCTTTCAGCGCGTTGTGATCGCAGACCACGAGCGCGGCCTGTTGCTGCGCGACCGGCGTCTGCACAAGGTCCTGGGCCCGGGCAGCTATGTCCTGCTCGACCCCTTGAACCGGGACAGCGTCCAGGTGTTCGACCTGGGCAACCCTGTCCTGGATCACCCCCAGGCCGAGCTCTGGGCGAGGACCCACCCGGAGGTCTGCGAGGGCCAGCTGCGGCTGGTCGAGCTCGGGGACGAGCAGGTCGGCCTGGTCTACTACGACGGCCGGTTCGTCGAGATCCTGCCGCCTTCGACCCGGCGCGTCTACTGGCTGGGCCCGGTCGAGGTTCGGGTGGATCGGGTGGATATCCGCGACAGCTACGAGCTGCCCCGGAAGCTGGCCTCGGTGCTGGTGCGCCCGCGCGGCGAAGTCGTGCCTCGGGGCGTGGCGACCCACGTGCTGGCCACCCAGGTGGCCGAGCAGTCGGTGGGCCTGCTGATCGTCGAGGGTGAGCTGGTCAAGGTTCTGGAGCCCGGCCTGCACGCCTTCTGGCGGTTCAACCGCAACATCCAGGTGGAGCACCTGGACACCCGGGTCCAGGCCATGGACGTGGCGGGTCAGGAGATCCTGAGCCGCGACAAGGTCAGCCTGCGGCTGAACCTGACGGCGCTGTACCGGGTGGCGGATGCGGTGCGGGCGCGCAAGGACCTGCGCGATCCCATGGACTGGCTGTACAGGGAGCTGCAGCTGGCGCTGCGCCAGGCGGTGGGAAGCCGCACCCTGGACGCCCTGCTGGGCAACAAGGACGAGCTGGACCGCTCGGTGTTCGAGCAGGTGGGCAGCAAGGGCAGAGAGCATGGACTGGAGGTCACCAGCGTCGGGGTCAAGGACGTGATCCTGCCCGGCGACATGAAGGAGATCCTGAACCAGGTGGTGGCCGCCGAGAAGGCGGCCCAGGCGAACATCATCAAGCGGCGTGAAGAGACCGCGGCCACGCGGTCGCTGCTCAACACCGCGAAGCTGATGGACGACAACCCCACCTTGAAGCGCCTGAAGGAGCTGGAGGTGCTGGAGAAGGTGACCGAGAAGGTCGACAGGCTGACGGTGTTCGGCGGCATGGAAGGCGTGCTGAACGACACGGTGCGGATCAACGTGTGAGCGCCGGCGGTCGGTCAGAGCGTAGGAGCGGCTGCCAGCCGGGATAACAGGCCAAGGACGGCCAAAGGGCAGGAAAGGTCCGGGCAATGGGGCCCGGGCCGCCGTTTCTCGTTCCCACGGTCCCCCGTGGGAACGGGTGCCTGGCCCGAGTCATGGGTCAATACTGGGTATGCATTCCCACGGAGGACCGTGGGAACGAGGGGATGCCTTCCCACGGAGGACCATGGGAACGAGACGAGGAGTCGAGCCACGGACATCAAGACCCTCGTCAAGAACAACCGCGTGCGCTTCCTGCGCTACCGGCAGGGGATCGCCTAGTACGGCGTCACCGTCCCACAGGAGGGCCGCGACTACCAGTTTCCGGTCCCGCTCGAGGACATAGGCGACGCCACACTGCTCGCCGAGGACAAGGCGATCGTGCTCATGCGCTACATCCGAAAGGCCATGGCCGAGGGCACACTGGTGCCCTACCAGGGCGAGCAGAAGTGAGCACGAGTATCTGGAGGTGTGACATGAAACGCAAGCAGCAAGATTCCTTTCGAGCCGATGAGCAAGCGCGGCAAGGGCTACCCGTCCGAGACACGCGTCAAGCGCGGCGAACGGATCGTCCACGGTGACAAGGATCTCAGCGAGAAGCTCGGGCGCAACGACCCCTGCCCTTGCGGCTCCGGTCATAGCTTTCAAGCGCTGCTGCCTGAAGACCCGGCGCTTCGACGGAGCCAACCGAGACTACTATTTTTAGATGAGGCGATTTCTGTCACCGAACATATCCGCGCGCTTGCCTTTTCGCCCGTCTTCGGCGTTGCGCCGGTGGTTGCATAGTCCCGGCGATGCGCCCACCGGCGCGGCTTGAAGACAAACGAGAATTCTGCCCGATCAGCTATGTTCGTTTCCGGCGACCGCCTTAGGAACAGACCCATGCCCATCCAACGCACCCTGAACAAGGGCAAGGTCCCGGTGAAGATCTACACCGAGGACATAGAGCACGAGGCCATCGACCAGCTGGCCAAGATCGCCCAGCTGCCCTTCATCCACAGCCACGTGGCGGCCATGCCCGACGTGCACATGGGCATAGGGGCCACCGTGGGCTCGGTCATCCCCACCCGCGGCGCCATCATTCCCGCGGCAGTGGGGGTGGACATCGGCTGCGGCATGAACGCCCTGCGCCTGTCGCTGCGCGCCGAGCAGCTGCCCGACTCCCTGCACCGGGTGCGCTCGGCCATCGAGTCCGCGATTCCGGTCGGCTTCGAAATGCACGAGAAGGACCCGGTCCGCCGCTCTACCATCACGCCCCTGGCCAAGGGCATGGCGCGTCTGCTGGACCGCCACCCCGCCATCGGCCGGATGCAGAAGCAGCGTCCCTACGATGTCTGGGTGCGCCAGCTGGGCACGCTCGGCGGCGGCAACCACTTCATCGAGATCTGCCTGGACGAGGCCGACTCGGTGTGGGTGATGCTGCATTCGGGCAGCCGCGGGATCGGCAACGCCATTGGGCGCTACTTCATCAGCCTGGCCAAGAAGGACATGGAGGGCCTGTTGGGACGCCTGCCCCACAAGGACCTGGCCTACTTCAGCGAGGGGGCGGAGCACTTCGACGACTACGCGGAGGCGGTGCACTGGGCCCAGGACTATGCCATGGTCAACCGGCGCGAGATGATGCGCCTGATCCTGGAGGTCCTGCGCCCGGCCCTGCCACCCTTCGAGGTCACCAAGGAGGCGATCAACTGCCACCACAACTATGTGGCCCGGGAGCACCACTTCGGGGCCGACGTCTACCTCACCCGCAAGGGCGCCATCAGCGCCCGCGAAGGCGAGCTGGGCATCATTCCGGGCAGCATGGGAGCCAGGTCCTACATCGTCCGCGGCAAGGGCAATGCCGAATCCTTCTGCTCCTGCTCCCACGGAGCCGGACGGCGCATGAGCCGAACCGCCGCCAAGCGCCGCTTCAACACCCGGGACATGGAGTCCCAGACCCAGGGCGTCGAGTGCCGCAAGGACAAGGGCGTGGTGGACGAGATCCCCGGGGCCTACAAGGACATAGACCAGGTGATGGCCAACCAGTCGGACCTGGTGGAAGTGGTGCACACCTTGAAGCAGGTGGTGTGTGTGAAAGGGTGAAGGGGCAAGTTTGAAGTGAGAAGTGAGAAGTGAGAAGTGAGAAGGAAGGAAAAGAGACAATCGCCGGCCAACTCCCTTTCAAACTTCATACTTCACCTGGGCTTGTACGGTGCGTTCTCCAGCCAGCCGCAAATCCCCGTCTGCAACTCCGCCACGTTGTCCATTCCGGCCACCCTGAGTGCGAAGACCGCCCCCGAGGACCGAGCCCCGGTGTTGCAGAAGAGCACCACCTTACGGTCCGTCGGGAACTCGTCGCACCGAGCCAGGATCCGGCGCCACTCGATATTCACCGCGCCGGGGATGGTCTCCTTCTCGCACTGGCCCGCATCGCGCGCGTCGACGAACAACACCTGCTCGAAGACATCCTTCGCGAGCTGCTCCGGCAGCATGATCCCCGCATCGTAACGGGCGAAATCCAGGTACTCCTGCCTCGCTTCGATCACAGCCTCCTCCGCCCCCACCCCCCTGGAAAGGACGCGCAGCCAGGACAAACGGCAGCACCAGCCAACCAGCTCTTTTCACCTCTCGTCTCCCAAACGAAGCCCAGCCGCACCGGTGACGCCACCACCACCCGCTCCGCGAGCCGACAAGCACGCGACAGCCCTCCCCTCCCCCTGCCCTCGATGGACCGATTGACTTTTCCCGCTCAGAATCGGAGAATACGCTGCTCGAAATCACTGCGCCCGTAGCTCAGTTGGATAGAGTACCTGGCTACGAACCAGGGGGTCGGGAGTTCGAATCTCTCCGGGCGCGCCATATAAAACAAGGGCTTAGAGGCAACCAGCTGCTAAGCCCTTTCTTGTGCCCAGCGGTATCGGCGAGATTACCCCCACTTTTACCCCCACTAGCCGGCACGCTATGGCGGTAAGCAGTCAGTGGGAAACAGTACACAGGGGTGCACAGCCTACCGAGGCGCTCGTCCCCGCTGAGCGCACCGCGAGCCCTCAAGACGCGCAACGCAAACGAGAACACCTTCTCGGTACAACGGTGGAACCGCTAGCTAGCTAGCTAGTCCAGTGCACTTCCGCCACGCCGGACTCCCTCTCCGCCAATAACTTAGGATAACGACATGAAATAGAAGGATTTTTAATTTCTCTTACACTTGCTAGCCCCCCAATTGGCCCCTACTTGCACCTCAGCGGGGCGTGGTGCAGCCCATTCCATGCAGGCTTCCGCGACGGGTTTGATAGCTAGCCGGCTCCTGCCTGGCTACGGTGGCCGTGGCCCCCGCCAGAAGGTCGCTCCAGCCCGAATGAAAGCCTCCGCCCCAGTGATGTCCCGCTTATGGGACGGTCGCCTTCCCTATTGCCCACGACGTTCCCGACCGCCAGCCGGACTCATTGGCGAAGACAACAAGGAAGAAGCGAAGGACCGCAGGTTTAGCCGAGAGGCAAGGACGTCATGGGCGCCGATCTGCACTACCTAAGGGCCGCCTCCTGACCGGGGGCGTTTCTGTCGCCTGGGGCAGGTCATTATTCGCTGCTGGGCTTCCACTCCCGAGCGAGGCGTTGCGCTTCAACCAAATCATCAGGGCTCAAGAGGTCTTCGACAGCGTCCCTAGCCTGCCTCGCCTTCGCAAGCCCTTGGGCACCAGCCAAATTGAACCATAGGTGCGCTCGAATCAAATCTGGGGGGACTCCCTCGCCCCGAAAATACATGATCCCGACAGCGTACTGGGCCTCAGCGTAACCCCCTTCTGCCGCTAACCTGTACCACCTGAAGGCTTCCGCGTAGTCTTGCGGAACCCCGAGCCCCTTGTCATAGAAGACACCGACGAAGTATTGAGCCGCAATGTGATGCTGCGCCGCCTCCCGATACCAACGCAGCCCCTCGAAATAGTCCTGTGTCGGCCCCTCCTTGGTGTAAGCGTCAGCCAAGGCAAGTTGCGCCAGCCAGTTCCCCTGCTCCGACAGAGGGCGCAAGTAACCGATCGCTGCCGCATAGTCTTTCCGTTCGAAGGCGTCAAGTCCAGCCCGCAGTTGGCTTCCAGGCTCCTTCTGTCCTTCAAACCAGTCCAGAAAACCGGCTGATGCGGGGACGACGCCCCCCAGGCCGGCAATCAGTAGCAGGCCCCCACAAGTCCATGACTTAGCCATTCTTGCACCCTCGCAATACTAGTTGCCCCGCGGATAGGATAGTCCCGACGGGTTTGGTCGACCAGCCCTCGGCGAGGGCCCTCCTTAAGCGGGCAGGTTGCCCGGGGTGAGTTGTTGGGTCAGCGGCCGGTCTGACCGTGGTTGCGCACGGCGCTCAGCAGGCCTGAGCTGGGTGTCCTGCGGCGAGTTAAAAAGTTCGTGCGCGACTTGATGTGAGCTATGCTAGCCGCGCCTGAAGCAATTTACCGCCGGGGTAATCATGGAGGAATTGAGTATGGCCGAAATTTATTACTTCATCGGCAAAGAGGTGGTCGCCAATCATTCCTTGGCACCGCCCTACCGCGTTTTCCTGATATCGCTGGACCACGGCAAACTCCTGGGCGTTTCCGATTACTCCGCACAGGAACTACAACGGCAGATCGCCAAGCGCCGGTGTGCTGGTGAAGATGTAGCCGCACATCTTGAAGCATACGCTAGCCTATGCAGGCTGACTAGCACGAGCTGAGGCGTCGAAGAAGCCGCACCCGGGGCCGCGGTTTTGAGCGAGGTCAAGCCGTGCTCGGCCGAGATGGAGCCCAACTCGGCGGTCCTTCCCCTCTGGGTGGGATCGTAGGCTCCCCGATGTGCGGGCGCGCAACCCGCGCGATGTGAACTCGGCTCTGGAGGCCTCTCAGGGCGCCTTGGTGGACTTCCGCTCATGCACCTCGAGCCGGGTCTACCGTTATCTATCCGCGTGCTAGATCCAGTCGTCGATAGAGTCCCCAAGCAGCCGTACCCGCGCAGCCATCCCGGCCAGAGAGGCCGAGACGAACGCATCATGTTGGGCAGTCAGTCGGTCGTAGGTTCGCCAGTGCATCCCCTTGGGCTTTAGGCCCGCGCCGTTGAGGATGCCGGGTTCCCACCCGAGTCGATCGCGGATCTTGTCCGCTCTTCGAGCGGCCCGCTCGTAGTCGGGTTCCCGCTGGCTGGGGTAACCGAGTTCGTGGCAGTGACGGCAGGCAAAGATGCCGCCGCCGTAGAGGATGGCGACCCGCCGCCCGCACCCACTCGCTGGGCAGAGGAACCAGGGGCGCGTCCCACCAAGGTGGCAGGGTGTCCATTCTAGGTACACGGGGTACTCTTCGTCCTTCCAGTCCGCACCGCCGGTCTTGTGGCGGTAGACCAGGACCACCCGATCGGTTTCTACCCGCGCCCGGATAGCCGCGATCTGACTCCCGTTGCGGCTCCATTGCCAACCCAACCAGCGGCCTGGCGTGAGCAGCCCGTCGCGCTTCCATCGTCGTATATCGAGCGCCAGGTAGTCGTCTGTCGTCTCTGCCGCGTCGTAGTACCAACGTCGCCCGCTACCGATCCCGCCCATGACCGCCTCCAGATTTTGCCGAAATCATTTGGGAAATTACCTCTTTGGCTCGGCCCCCTTTGGGCCTGTAAGGACGGGGTTGGGTGGCTCTGGCGTTGGCAAATACTGTTTGCAATGGCGTCGGTCGCTGTCCCATGGACCCGTAATGGCCCCCATGGCAGACTGCGTGGGTTCGGGGCGCGGGGTCGGTCACCCAAACCGCGGCGGCGCCCCGGGAATGCTCCCCTGCTTGCCCGCTGCCTCCACGATCCGCTGATAGATCATGTTCAGTTCGACGTTGGTCGTCGGACCGGCGTCCTTGATCAACTGTAAGACCTTGGTGAGCAGTTCGAGGTTTCGGTCCTTCGACCAGAAGCGCACCTTCTTTATGTAGGACCGCTCATCGTCGCCGACCTGTGTCTCAACCACGTCGACGCCAGCGACCGCTGCTGCGGTGTCATCGGGCCATTCGTGGGGCGGGAGAATGCTGCCGTCCGCCGCAAAGATCCTCCTGGGATCGAGAAACGCCACATTGG
>Ga0210096_1000402_pt1 | contig 15559 bp, 13 predicted proteins | sample China_Galinas_PW_4_FD_184864 | JGI IMG/M metagenome (GOLD analysis project Ga0210096, IMG submission 184864) | Wetland microbial communities from San Francisco Bay, California, USA, that impact long-term carbon sequestration - China_Galinas_PWA_D2... | ecosystem: Environmental > Aquatic > Marine... | reverse complement strand
GCGGTCGTGTTCATCACAATGAGAAACGCCAGCAGCACCATGATCGCCGCGGAGGTTTTTTCCACGAAGGCCCGCTCCGGGCTGTCCGCCCACAGATAGATCTGCACCGGGAGAACCGTCGACGGGTCCATCGGTCCCCCGGGGATGTCGACGATGAACGCCACCATCCCGATCATCAGCAACGGGGCCGATTCCCCCAGCGCCTGGGCCATACCGATGATCGTCCCGGTGAGCATGCCCGGCATGGCCAGGGGCAGGACGTGATGACCGATCATCTGCATCTTCGAGGCCCCCATGCCCAGCGCGGCCTCACGAATCGAGGGCGGAACGGACTTGAGCGACGCTCGGCTGGCGATGATGATCGTTGGCAGGGTCATCAACGTCAGGACCAGCCCACCCACGATCGGTGTCGAACGCGGCAGACCGAAGAACTGAATGAACACCGTGAGCCCGAGAAGTCCGAACACGATGGAAGGCACGGCGGCCAGATTGTTGATGTTGACCTCGATAAAGTCCGTGATACGGTTCTGTGGCGCGAACTCCTCGAGATACACCGCCGCGGCGATGCCGATGGGAAAGGCCAGCACGAGCGTCACTACCAGGGTGAACAGCGAACCCATTACCGCGCCACCGATCCCAGCCAGCTCCGGGTCGCGGGAGTCTCCGGAGGTGAAGAAGGCCCAGTTGAAACGGCGTTCGATGCGACCCTGTGCCTCCAGATTGTCGATCCATGAGATCTCCTTGTCGCTGAGTCTTCGTTCGTCTTCCGGCAGGTTCCGGTCCATGTTTCCCTTGACGAAGACGTCGACGTCGTCATTCGCGAGCAGCCAGATCTCCCGGGTCTCTCCGATGAGAGAGAGATCGCGACGAACCATTCGCTGCAGCTCGTAGGGGGCGCCGGAACTGACCAGCTGATAGCGCTTGCGCTTGTCGCGCCGGCCCTTGACCCCCGGGAATTCCGCGCGCAGCGAGTCCTTGATGAGTCCGGCGTAGTCGCCATGCATCAGGCTGTGCTGGCTGCGGTTGCCCTCCGGGTCGACCTGAGCGGGGTCAAAGTGGATGTCCAGTTTGATGAAGGTCTGCGTAAACGCCGGATAGCCCTGACTGACGATGTCCACGAACAGGGTGGAGACCGCGGCCAGACCCAGCACGATAGCGACGAACCCGTAGATCCTGAACCGCTTTTCGGCTGCATAGCGCCTTTTCAGGCTGCCGTGGACCCTTTCGCGGATGTTGATGCGGTCGCCGCTCTGGCTCGAACTACTCATACTGTTCCCTGTACCTGCGCACGACGTGCAGTGCGATCACGTTGAGTATCAATGTTATGGTGAACAGCATCAGACCCAGTGCGAACGCGGCAAGGGTCTTGGGGCTGTCAAATTCCTGGTCACCGGTGAGCAGGGTGACGATCTGGACCGTTACCGTGGTGACAGCCTCCAGCGGGTTCGCGGTGAGATTGGCGGACAGTCCGGCGGCCATGACCACGATCATGGTTTCGCCGATGGCGCGTGATACGGCGAGCAGAACGCCGCCGATGATTCCCGGCAGGGCGGCGGGAAAGATGACACGCCGTATCGTTTCCGATTGGGTGGCCCCCAGGGCATAGGAGCCGTCCCGCATGGCCTGTGGCACCGCATTAATCACGTCGTCCGAGAGGGACGAGACAAAGGGAATGATCATCACGCCCATGACTAGTCCCGCGGCCAGCGCGCTTTCCGAAGAGACCGCCAGACCGAAGGACTCCCCGATCGCCCGGACGGTCGGGGCGACGGTCAGAGCGGCAAAGAATCCGTAAACCACGGTCGGGACGCCGGCGAGGATCTCGAGCATCGGTTTGGCCAGGGCGCGGAAGTGGGCGCCGGCGTATTCCGAGAGGTAGATCGCCGACAACAGGCCGATGGGCACGGCGACCAGCATGGCGATCAGTGAGATCAGCATGGTGCCTGCGAAAAGTGGCACCGTGCCGAACGCGCCCGAGGCGCCGACCTGATCGGCACGGATGGCGGTCTGGGGGCTCCACTCGAGTCCGAACAGGAATTCCGTGACGGGTATCGCCCTGAAGAACCGCATCGACTCGAAAAGCAGAGACAGCACGATGCCGAGTGTCGTGAAGATCGCGATGGTCGAACAGACAATAAGGACGAAGGTAATGACCCTTTCCACGTAACGGCGCGCTCTCAGTCGTGGAGAGACCATTTTCCAGCCCAGCAGGATCCCGCCGGCGGAGAGCAGCAGGGCGATTGCGGCGACGGCGGTGTTGCTCGTCTGCTGAAGCCGGGTGTAGTGGGCGGCGGCATCCCTCATGGTCTCGTCGACCTCGCCCGAGACGATGTTGCCCTCCACCATGTTGCGTACGTCATTCATCACCAGCCCGAGCCTCTCGGGCGGCAGATCTTGTAGTTCCTGCGGTAGCCCGGCGACTACCAGATGCGTGATGATCTTCGGTGCAAAGGCCAGCCACAGCGAGAGAATAATCAGGGCGGGTATCGCCGCCCAGATCGCGAGAAGATAGCCATGGTAGCTTGGCAGCGAGTGCAGTTTACGGACACCCCCGGCCTGTTCACTCCCGACCCTCAGTGCCCGTTTGCGGCCCAGGTAGTATCCGGCCGCGGACAGGATCAGGAGGATCAGAATCAGTGTCGAAGGTTGCATGGAAAATCCGGAACCCTTAGCGGCGGGGGGCCCTTTCTGGCCCTCCGCATTGCGTGTCTTACTTGACCGAAGCCGTATTCAGGTACTTGAGGTCTGCCACGCTCTGTTTGAACTGCTTGCGCTCATCGTCGGGCATCGGGATCAGGCCCCTGTCGGTCAGGTAGCCGTCGTCGCCCCAGGCACGCTCGCTGGTAAACTCGGCGAGGTACTCCTTGATGCCCGGGACCTTCCCGATATGGGCCTTTTTGACATAGAAGTACAGGGGGCGGGACAACGGGTAGGATCCGTCGGCGATGGCCTCGAAGTCGGGCTCGACGCCATCGATCATGGAACCCTGAATCACGTCACCGTTCTGGTCAAGGAAGCTGAAGCCGAAGATGCCCAGCGCCTTGGGATTCGCCTGCAGCTTCTGCACGATCAGGTTATCGTTCTCGCCGGCCTCGATGTAGGCGCCGTCTTCACGGATCGTGTGGCAGACAGACTTGTACTGGCTCTTGTCCGATTTCTTCATGGCGGCGATCCAGTCGAACTGTTTACATCCACCTTCCATTGCCAGTTCGACGAAGGCGTCACGGGTACCGGAGGTTGGAGGTGGCCCGAGTACCTCGATGCGGGTCTTGGGCAGCGCAGGGTTGACGTCGGCCCAGACCTTGTAAGGATTGGGAATGAGCTTCTCGCCGCCCTTGGGATCCGGTACGTCCTTGGCGAGCGCCAGATAGACGTCCTTCAGCGAAAGGTCCATCTGTTCGGCCTTCTTGGAATTGGCCAGGACGATACCGTCGTAACCGATCTTGACCTCGACGATCTCGTTCACGCCGTTGCTGGCGCAGGTCTGGATCTCGGATGACTTGATTCGGCGCGAGGCATTGGTGATATCCGGGTGTTCGACGCCGACGCCGGCACAGAACAATTTCAGGCCACCGCCCGATCCGGTCGACTCGACCTTCGGTGTATGGAACTGGGTGGACTTGCCGAATTGTTCCGCCACCACCGTTGCGAAGGGGTACACCGTGGACGAACCCACGATACTGATGTAATCACGTGCTGCCTGCGCGTTTCCGGCAACACCACTGATGAGGCCAATCAATGCGGCGACCGCCAGGGTTCTCGTCTTCATAGGACTCTCCATTGACGAATGGGGATGGTTAGGGAGCGGGCATTTGTAACTGCTCTATATGTCAGCGTGATGACGTCGTCCCGGACCTTCCCGGTCCATTCAGCGAGCGTACTGAGCTCATGCTGCTAAATTAAAAGTAACTGATTACCCCTGAGACTCAGCTTCGATGGAATATTGATTCTTGTTGTCAGGGGGCAACATCCGGGTCAGTTCAGCAAGACGCGCCGTAAATACGTCCATGTAGGCTCGACCGCGGCATCCATGCCGCAGACGGTCTTGCTGAACTGACCCGAATGTCTCCTGGCAGGAGCCGCGGGGCCCGATGATTCGATATCGAAAGATGGCTGAGAATCAGGGGTAATCAGGTAGAAGTATGTAACTTCAATATGTCAGCAGTATGAAGTCTGGCGGTGTGCAAACAGTGATTGCTTGCGGCTGATGCGTACCTATGCTCCGAGGGTTAAGATTAACAAGAGGCAATATCCGGGGGGCTCGATTACACTGAATGTGCAGATTCACCGAAGTGGTGCGAGGAACCTGAGGCCATGGAGCGACTGGACCGGAAGTACATCACCCAGCACACCTCCCGGAAGTTCAATCAGGAACTCGAAGACGTGCGCAACCGGGTTCTGGCGATGGGAGGGCTGGTGGAAAAGCAGCTCGACGATGTGCTGCAGGCGCTGTGCGAGAATGACGGTGAACTGGGGGGGCGGGTGGTTAAAGCCGACCGCCGCATCAACGCGATGGAGGTCGAGATCGACGAGGCGTGCAGCCAGATCATCGCCCGGCGCCAGCCGACGGCCAGTGATCTTCGCCTGTTGATCATGGTCATCAAGATAATCACGGATCTGGAAAGGATCGGCGATCAGGTAAAGCGTGTCGCGAAATCGGTTCAGGAATGCGATCGGAGCACGGCGGGCAGATCGCAGGTCACCGATCTCAAGCACCTAGGGGAGCAGGTAAGCGCGATGCTGAGGGAATCACTGGATGCCTACGCGCGTGTCGATGTGGAAGGTGCCCTGCGGATCATTCACCGGGACGGCGTGATCGATGAGGAATCCGAGGCGATCATGCGGGCCCTGATGACCTTCATGATGGAGGACCCGAGGCAGATCTCTACGGCGATGCATCTGCTCTGGTGCACCCGCGCCTTCGAACGTATGGCGGACCACGCCAAGAACGTCTGCGAATACATCGTTTACATGGTCGAGGGCAGGGATGTCAGGCATGCCACAAGTGCACAGATCTCGGAGGTGGAGAAGGAGATACTCGGCTGAGCTGTGGCCTCTCGCCCACTTGTGTTGAAGCGTTGGAGAGGGTCTTGTTCCGCTCCCTATCGAACCGGTGGCTGGCCCAGCAGGCGTTCCAGCAGTGCCTTCTGGGCATGCAGGCGATTCTCGGCCTCGTCCCAGACCACGCTCCACCGTCCTTCCAGGACGTCGGCGGTCACTTCCTCGCCTCGGTGGGCTGGTAGGCAGTGCATGAAAAGGGCGTCCGGCCCGGCGCGGGACATCATGGACTGGTCGATCCGGTAACGCGCGAAGGCCATCGCCCTGGCGTTCTGTTCGCCTTCCTGCCCCATGCTGGCCCAGACATCGGTGACGACTAGGTCCGTGTCCTCGACCGCCTCACGGGGATCGCGGTGAAGGCTGACACGGCTGCCGGCAGCGGAAAGCACCTCTGTTGGGGGGGCGTAACCCTCGGGGCAGGCGATGCGCAGTTTGAAATCGAACCGTCGCGCGGCGTTGATATAGGAATTGCACATGTTGTTGCCGTCGCCTACCCAGGCTACGGTTGCACCCGCAATCTCCCCGCGGTGTTCGAACCAGGTCTGCATATCGGCCAGCAGCTGGCAGGGGTGGTAAAGATCGGTCAGGCCGTTGATCACGGGAACGACCGAATGGGCGGCGAAGGTCGTGAGCTTGTCGTGTTCGAAGGTCCGGATCAGGACGCCGTCGGCCATTCGGGAGATGACCCGCGCGGAGTCCTCGATCGGTTCGCCTCGCCCGAGCTGTGTATCACGCGGCGAAAGAAACATCGCATGGCCGCCGAACTGCGCCATACCTGCCTCGAATGATACGCGAGTGCGGGTCGATGACTTTTCGAACACCATCGCCAGGACCTTGCCGCGCAGGGGTTCGTAGGGCTCGCCCCGCACCCGCATGGCCTTCAGTTCGATCGCGCGTCTTACCAGGTCCCGCAGGGCATCGGTATCGAGATCGAGCAGCGACAGGAAGTGTCCGCGTGCCGGTGTAGGGGGGGGCTCAGGCATGTTCAGCGACGGTGAACTCGACGAACCGTTCTACGAGTGCCGCAACGCCATCGACGATGAGATCGGCCTCTTCGTTGCTGATGATCAGCGGTGGCAGGAGCCGGATCACGTTGCCTGCGGTGACGTTGATCAACAAACCGGCATCGATGGCCTCGGTCACCAGTGATGTGCAGTCCGACTGCAGCTCGATGCCTAGCATCAATCCCTTGCCCCTGACATCGGTGACCCCGGGCAGAGGGGCGAGCCGCTCGCGCAGGCCATCCAGCATGCGTTGCCCCAGGATTGCCGCGCGCTCGCACAGATCCTCTCCCTCGATCACGTCGATGACGGCGAGCGCCGCGCGACAGGCGAGTGGGTTGCCCCCGAAGGTGGAGCCGTGGCTGCCCGGACCAAAGACCCGGGCCGCTTCGCCTTGCGCAAGGCAGGCGCCGACGGGGACCCCGTTGCCCAGCGCCTTGGCCAGCGCCATGACGTCCGGTCGGGCGTCCTCGTGCTGCCAGGCGAACCACTGCCCGGACCGCCCCATTCCCGTCTGTACCTCGTCGAGCATCATCAGCCAGCCATTGGCGTCGCAGATCCTGCGAACCCCGGCGAGATGCCCGACGTCCGGGATCCGCACGCCGCCCTCTCCCTGTGCGGGTTCCAGCAGGACCGCGACCACGTCCCGATTGTTTGCGGCGACCGTCTCCAGGGCGGCGATGTCGTTGTATGGCACGCGAGTGAATCCGCCCAGCAACGGCTCGAAACCAGCCTGGACCTTGCGATTCCCCGTGGCGGTGAGCGTGGCCATGGTACGGCCGTGAAAACTGTTCTCCATGACGATGATGGTCGGGCTCGAGATGCCTCGACCATGACCGTACAGACGGGCGAGCTTAATCGCAGCCTCGTTGGCCTCCGCGCCGGAGTTGCAGAAAAATGCCGCTTCCATTTCCGAGACCGCGCACAACCGCCGGGCGAGATTCTCCTGCGCCGCGATGCCATAGAGATTCGAGGTGTGCAGCAGCCGGCCGGCCTGATCCGTGATGGCCTCGGTGACGGCCGGATGCGCGTGTCCGAGCCCGCACACCGCGATGCCGCTGACGCCGTCGAGGTAACGCTTGCCCTGCGTGTCCCATAGCCACGCCCCCTGTCCATGGTCAAACGTCAAGGGGAGCCGTGCGTAGTTAGACATGAGGTGTGTGTTCATACGGTTCGCACGCCAAAATGAAAAACGGCAGCGCCGGGCGCTGCCGAATTTCACCGGATACTAGTATAAAAGCGATCCGCTGCGCAAACGCCTGCCGCGCTGGGCGGGTCGTCGATCAGGCGCCGAAGTTTGCGGCGACAAAATCCCAGTTGACCACGTTCCAGAAGTTCTCGATATATTTAGGGCGTGCGTTGCGGTAATCGATATAGTAGGCGTGTTCCCAGACATCGATGGTCAGCAGCGCGGTCTTGCCCTCGGTCATGACCGTTCCGGCGTTGCCGGTGTTGACGATCTCCAGCGCGCCCGAGTCGTTTTTCACCAGCCAGGTCCAGCCGGAGCCGAAGTTCGTGGCCGCCGAGGTCGAGAACTTCTCCTTGAACTCCGCCACAGAGCCGAATGCCGCGTTGATGGCTTCGGCCAGGGCGCCGCTCGGATCGCCGCCGCCATTGGGACCCATGCAGCTGAAGTAGAACGTGTGGTTCCAGATCTGTGCGGCGTTGTTGAATACACCGCCGGCCGGGGCATTCATGATGATGTCTTCCAGGGACTTGTTCTCGAACTCGGTTCCCGGCACCAGCTTGTTCAGATTGGCCACGTAGGTCGCGTGGTGCTTGTCATGGTGGAATTCGAGGGTCTCGGCCGAGATGTGGGGCGCCAGTGCATCCTTGGCGTAGGGAAGATCGGGCAGTTCATGGGCCATGTCGGTTCACTCCTCTCGGTGTACTCGGAATCCGGGTCTGTCCGAAGACCAGGCCCCGGCGAAAAGGGCACCTACGATAGACAGGGCAAGACTATATTGCAAGATAGATAGTCCACTGCCGCTAGTGGTGGTATGGACCGCCGGGAGTCTCCCGGCGGTCAACCGTGTCGAATCTGCCATATACTACGGACCTCATGCGGCCAGCAGGTGCATGGAGGTGAGAACGCGCACCTTCAGCGAGGAACTAAACCTTTGCCGGAGGTATGGATTCTCCGCGTTTGCCTGAAAAGCCGGGCGCATTTGAACCCAACCACTCCTACCTGGCTATCGGCAACGGGTCGGTCGATTCGCAACTCTAGACAAGACGGGACAGTCCGGCGAAGTGCGACGAGAGGGGTTCCTGTCTGCATAAGGGTTATGGCCAACATTTTGGAAGGGACCGTGCCATGGATCCGATCAACCTAAGCCTGTTCGCGAGCCGTATCTCGGCCGTCTGCGGGGAGATGGGTGCGCAGTTGCAGCGTGCGGCGTTTTCCCCGAACGTGCGGGATCGACTCGACTATTCCTGCGCCGTGTTCGACGAGTCCGGCGAGCTCTGCGCCCAGGCCGCACACATCCCGGTGCATCTGGGCAGCATGGCCTATGCCATGCGGGGCATCATCGAATCGGTGAGCTGGGCCGAGGGCGACATGGTGATGCTGAACGATCCCTTTCTCGGTGGCACCCATCTGCCCGACGTCACGATGGTCGCACCACTATTTGTCGAAGGCGGGTTGCGCGGGTTCGTCGCCAACCGTGCCCATCATGCCGATATCGGCGCGGATACGCCGGGTTCCATGCCGGTGTCGCGACACCTGAGCGAGGAGGGACGGATCATTCCTCCGACGCATGTCATGCGTGGCGGACGGATCGATGAGGCACTGCTCAACTCGATCACAGGCGCCACGCGTAACCCGCGCGACGCCCGGGGAGACTTCGCTGCACAGATCGGCGCGAACCATCGCGGGTTGTTGCGCCTCGGGACGCTGGTCGAGGGGATTGGCGCGTTACGCTATCGACAGGCACTCACAGAGCTCAACGCCTACGGCGAGCGAATGGCAAGTTCCGCACTGGGCCGGATCCCGCGGGGCGTCTATTCCTTTACCGACTATCTGGACGACGACGGTGTCGGTAACAGGGACATTGCGATACGGGTATCCATCGAAGTCGGCGACGGTGTGGTGAGCATCGGGTTCGACGGAACCTCCCCACAGGTGGAAGGAAATCTCAATTGTCCGCTCTCGGTGACCGCCGCCGGGGTCTACTACGTATTCCGTTGTCTCATGCCGTCGGTCACGCCCGCATGCGCGGGCACGTTCCGGCCCATCAAGCTCTCGGCACCGCAGGGGTGTCTGTTGAACGCCCGCTACCCGGCGGCGGTTGCCGCGGGCAACGTGGAGACCAGCACGCGCGTGGTGGATGCCGTTCTGGGAGCGCTCGCCGGGGCCGTTCCCAAAGAGGTGCCGGCAGCGAGTCACGGCAGCATGAACAATGTCGCTGCGGGATCGTCGGGAAGTTCGAGCTGGGGCTACTACGAAACCGTCGGCGGCGGCATGGGCGCGGGCCCGGGTGGTGGTGGACTGACCGGTGTGCAGACCCACATGACGAATACGCGCAACACGCCCGTGGAGGTCTTGGAGGGCCGCTATCCGCTGCGCGTGGGCCGCTACGCGATCCGCGCGGGATCCGGAGGTGAAGGGCTGCGTCCGGGGGGCAACGGGTTGGTGAGAGAGCTGGAGTTTCTCGATGCGGCCGAGTTCACCCTGCTCACGGAGCGGCGTACGCATGTACCCTGGGGGCTGGCCGGGGGGGGTAGCGCCGCCCCTGGGGCGAACTTTCTCAACGGCCGTGCCGTACCGGGGAAGTTCAGCGGGCGGGTAAATGCGGGTGACGTGCTGCGCATCGAGACGCCAGGGGGTGGCGGATGGGGCGCGGCGGCAGGCGGGGAGACAGCGTCCGGTTCAGGAGTCAGCTGAACCATGTGCGGGATCTGCGGTGAATTGCGCTTCGATGGTTCGGCACCCGACGGTGCGGCGATCGGCCGAATGCTGGGCGCTCTGGCTCGCCGTGGCCCCGACCACGAAGGCAGTTACGCCGACGGGCCACTGGCGTTCGGACACCGACGCCTTTCCGTCATTGACCTCTCCGAGCATGCCAATCAGCCGATGGTGGATCAGGAACTCGGGCTCGTTCTGGTGTTCAACGGCGCGATCTACAACTATCCGGCGTTGCGCGCCGAGCTGATGCGTGCGGGATACCATTTCTTCTCTACCGGTGACTCCGAGGTCATCGTCAAGGCCTACCACTTCTGGGGTGAACAGTGCGTCACGCGCTTCAACGGGATGTTCGCTTTCGCACTGTGGAATACGCGCGCCAGAAAGCTCTTTCTGGCGCGCGATCGCCTCGGAATCAAGCCGCTGTACCATACGCAGGATGGTCACGGTTTCCGCTTCGCATCCAACACGCAGGCCCTGCTGGCGTCTGGCGGGATCGATACCGGCCTGGATGCGACGGCCCTGCACCATCATCTGACCCTGCATGCGGTGGTCCCGGCGCCGCGCACGATTCTCAATGGCGTGCGCAAGCTGCCCCCCGCCCATACCCTGGTCATCGGGGAGAACGGTAGACAGCGACTCGCGCGCTACTGGTCGCTGGAGGCACGGCGCCCCGCCACGCCGCTGTCAGATCGGGAGTGGATCGATGCGGCCCGGGACACCCTGACCCGTGCGGTGGAACGTAGAATGCACGTCGCCGACGTGCCCGTGGGCGTATTACTGTCCGGTGGACTGGACTCGAGCCTGCTGGTGGGGCTGCTGTCCCGTGCGGGGGTGAGCGAACTGAAGACCTACACCGTGGGTTTCGAGGACCATCCACACGAGAAGGGCAGCGAGTTCGAGTTCTCCGACCCGGTGGCAGAACGTTTCGGGACCGAGCACCACAAATTCCACGTCCCGAACCGGGAGGTCGTGGAGCGCCTGCCGGAGGCCGTTGGTGCCATGGCCGAACCCATGGTCGCCCAGGATGCGGTGGCGTTCTATCTGCTCGCTGAACGTGTCGTCAAGGACGTCAAGGTCGTGCAATCGGGGCAGGGCGCGGACGAGGTGTTCGGCGGTTATTTCTGGTATCCCTTGATGGAGACGGAGGCCGGAGAAGACCTGGATCGTTTCCGGCGTCACTATTTCGATCGCGACCACGCGGAGTTCGAGCGTACGGTGGCCCCGCGGTGGGCCTCCGAAGACTTTACCTCCGAGCTGATCTCAGGGGAGCTGTCGCGACCCGGCGCCGATTCCTTTCTCGATGCCGTCCTGCGCATGGACGTCACGACGCTGATCGTCGACGACCCGGTCAAGCGGGTGGACAACATGACCATGGCCTGGGGTCTGGAGGCGCGTGTACCGTTTCTGGACCACGAGGTCGTGGAACTGGCGATGCGTATGCCGCCCCGGATGAAGCTCCGCGAGGGGGGGAAATTTCCGTTGAAGCGCATCGCCCGAGGGTTGTTGCCGGACGCGGTGATCGACCGTCCCAAGGGGTACTTTCCGGTCCCCGCCCTGAAATACGTGCGGGGGGTCGTGCTCGACATGGTCCGCGATGTGCTCAACAGCAGGGTATGCCGCGACCGCGGTCTCTACCGGCGCGAGTACGTGGATGCCCTGCTGGCGGCTCCCGAGGACGAGGCGGTATTCACCCCGATCCGGGGCAGCAAACTCTGGCACCTCGCATTACTGGAACTATGGTTGCAGCGTAACGTCGAATCGGCAGCGGGCCACGCAGCGCCGGGCGTTGGCAAATAACCCCATCCTAATTGCCTTATTAATTTTCTTCCGCGCACGATACACTTCGAGTTGAACCTATTGGTCATTTAGGAGGTGGACGAAGATGAATGTGCTGGATCGAATACGGGAGCAGGTAGAAGGTAATCCCGTCATTATCTACATGAAGGGAACGCCGAACATGCCCCAGTGCGGTTTTTCCGCGCGTGCCTCGGCGGCACTGCAGCAATGCGGGGAGGAGTTCGCCTACGTAAACGTACTCATGGACCCGGAGATATTCCAGAACTTGCCCCAATACGCGGACTGGCCCACCTTCCCCCAGATCTACGTGGACGGTGAGCTGATCGGCGGTTGCGACATCACACTCGAGCTGTTCGAGAAGGGGGAACTGCAGAATATCGTCAAGGACGCGCGCGCCAAGAAGGGCAGCGCGGACAAGGTCGTGGATCAGGGGTAGGTCTGACCGAGGTCATCCCGGGGAGCGCCGTTGGTGCGCCCCGGCAGGGATTCGCGCATCGCACCACAATCGGGTATTCCCTCGATCCGGGCTTCCGATACCGCGACCGGCGCGTCCCACATTTCGTAGACTAACCTATCGTATCCTGCCGGTCGGCCTTCGAGCCTTCCGAAGGCATCTCCTGGCACATCTGCGGATTCCACCGCGATTCCGTTTGCCGTTTCCGGGGATTCTCGCCACCGTTTCGCGCATTGCTGCACGAATGCATGCATAAATTGATTTTCGTCAATTTTCATGGCGGCCGATTGGTGCAGGGTACCTCAGCCGGACGGTTCGCCGGTCACCCGACCCGGCCGCCGTAATCTCCGGAATATCGGATTCCTGGTTCCCGGCGCCGTGGGATCCATCACCAGCGCAGAGGCTGCAATGATTCAGCCAGTCGACCTGCAGGATTTTTTCATCACGTTCTTCTCCGGCGCGATGATTATCATCGCGGGCGCGGCCTACGCCCTGCTGTTCGCCCTGTCCCGCGTCCATCGTATGCCCCGGCTGATGCCCTTCGCCTATCTTGCCTATGCCTTCCTTTTCGTCTCGGTCCTGGTACTGGCCGAGGCGACGCATCTGTATGGTTTCTGGCGGATCCTGGTGGTGACCATGCTGGCGGGCTACCTGCTCGCGCCGCACGCGATCTGGCACCTGTGTGTGGGCACCCACGCTGCATTGGAAGCAGACACAAACCCGAAATTTCCCCTACCCGAAGACAACACCCATACCGGCAGGAGGTGAGCATGAGCAGTGCGCCTTGGTGGTCCAGCGAGGAACTCTGGCGCAAGACCGCCTTCCTCGTGACGGCCCTGATGTTCGTTATTCTGATATTTCTTACCTTCGACACGCTTGAGCAGATCTCGGCCGGCAGCGACCGGGTGCCGGACTACAGCGTGATCAACAAGCGCATCAGCTACAACTTCGACGCGGATCGCAATTTTCAGGTCCCGGTGATCGGCGACGCCGAGCCGCTGTTCGGCAAGGCGCTTTCTGACGAGGAAGCCGAGGCGCTGGTGACGCACGGCAAGAAGGTCATTCAGGGTCGCAACTGCATGAACTGCCACACCCTGCTCGGCAACGGCGCCTATTTCGCGCCCGACCTGACAAAGTCCTGGCTCGACACGTCCTGGGGGAGCGCCGCGGCCCGAGAAGATCTCATGCTCATGTTTCTGATGGATCCGGAAACCAACGCGCGGACATTCGGTACGGGGCGCAAGATGCCCGACCTCGGGATTACCGAGGAAGAGGGCAGGGCTGTGATCGCCTTCCTGAAATGGATGGCGGCGATCGACACCAACGGATTTCCGTACAACTTCAAGCCGATTCCCCAGGGAGGTGAATCATGAAGCCTGGCTTGAGCGAGATATCCAACCTGAGCGGCGGCCAGCAGCTCGCACTGAAATACTTTCTCGTCGCCGGTGTGCTATTCGGCGCCCAGTTGCTGTTCGGCCTGCTGGCCGGGATCCAGTACCTGCACCCGGAATTCCTCTACGGGATCCTGGATTTCAGCACCAACCGCATGGTCCACATCAACGCGATGGTGGTGTGGATGCTTTTCGGGTTTATTGGCTGCGCCTACTGGCTGATCGAGGACGAGAGCGGGATTCCGGTGGTGGGACTGAGGCTGGGAAACCTTATCTTCTGGGTCTTCACGGCCGCGGTCGCGGTCGTGGTGGTGGTCTACCTCTTCGTTCAGATCGGTCCCGGGACCGACACGACCATCTGGTTCATCAACGAGGGCCGCGAGTATATCGAGGCCCCGAGGTGGGCGGATATCGGCATCGTGGTGTGCGTGCTCGTGTTCTTTTTCAATATCGCGGCCACTGCCCTGAAGGGAAGGACGACGGGCATCACCGGGGTCTTGATCCTGGACCTCATCGCACTGGCGGGCCTTTATCTGGCCGGCATGGTCTATTTCACCAACATCTCGATCGACCAGTATTGGTGGTGGTGGGTCATCCACCTCTGGGTGGAGGCAACCTGGGAGGTCCTGGTCGGCTGCATCATGGCCTGGGGGCTGATGACCACGCTCGGTGCTCGGCGTAAGATCGTCCAGACCTGGCTCTATATCGAGGTCGCCCTGATGTTCGGGTCGGGCATTCTCGGACTCGGCCACCATTACTTCTGGATCGGCACACCCGAGTACTGGTTCAGCATCGGCGGGTTTTTCTCCGCGCTGGAGCCGATTCCCCTGGTCGCCATGGTGGTGCACGCCATCTACGATTCCGGGACGCACCGGTTCACGAACAGCAACCATCCGGCGCTGGGCTGGCTGATCGCCCATGCCTTCGGTAACTTTTTCGGCGCAGGCGTCTGGGGATTCATGCACACTCTGCCACAGATCAACCTCTTCACACACGGCACGCAGTGGACATCCTCGCACGGTCATCTCGCCTTTTTTGGGGCCTACGCGACCATCAATATCGCCTTCTTCTACCTGGCGGCACAGAAACTGCGCGGTAACGTCTGGATGGCCGGTGGACTGGCGGGCAACGGCTGGCGGTGGAAGGGGTCCCTTGCCCTACTGAATATCGGGGTCGTCGGCATGACCATGGCGCTGCTCATCTCCGGCTATGAGCAGTCCTTCGTCGAAAGGGCGATCGAGGGATCGGGATGGGCTGGCTACTTCGCTGCACAGAACCATCCCTGGTTCATTCAGGGTATGGTCTGGCGCATGGTCTTCGGTTGGATTACCCTCGCGGGCTACCTATTGATGGTGTGGGATCTGCTGACGATCGGTGTGGGGGACAGCCGCGCCGCAATTCAGCCAGGCGGCGGGGGTGGCGCAGTGCTGGAGGAGCCAGGATCGGCGCCTGCAACCGCATAGACCGGTCGGCCTGGTGTACGGGCCACCGCGTCCTGTCGCCAAACAGTCCGCACGTCGCGCGCCACGAAGTGAGCCGAGGGGGTGCGGACTATGTCGATGATGTCCGGCCCGAAGGCCCGGGGCGCAAGTTGCGGATCCAGGCGGTACAATGTCGCTGTGTTTCCCGGTTGAGGGAGACGCCTCCGCGATGGCATGCAACCGCGCCGGTTCCCCCGAGATGGGGGGCAGGATGTTGCGCTCTAGGGTGTCGCCAGGAGGTGTTTCCTGCGTGGAGGAAGGATTTGGGTACGGACTTCGAACGCTACATCGGGCTCACCCATCTTGCCGATGGAATCAACCCTCATCAAGGAGCAGAAACGATGAAGAAATCGATTGTGATGTGTGCCGGGCTGGCCGTCAGCCTCGTTGCGGGTCCTGTGCTTGCTGCTGATGCCGAGGCCGGGAAAGCGAAAGCCGCGTCCTGCGCTTCGTGTCATGGAGCGGAGGGAATC
>Ga0210096_1000401_pt1 | contig 15579 bp, 8 predicted proteins | sample China_Galinas_PW_4_FD_184864 | JGI IMG/M metagenome (GOLD analysis project Ga0210096, IMG submission 184864) | Wetland microbial communities from San Francisco Bay, California, USA, that impact long-term carbon sequestration - China_Galinas_PWA_D2... | ecosystem: Environmental > Aquatic > Marine... | reverse complement strand
CTCGGCTCGGAGCTGGCGACGGACGTGCTGCGTGGGCACTCGATCAGTGTGGCCGACGAGTTCACCGAGCTGGCACTGATCGATGAAGCGATCGATGATGCAATGGCGGCGAGGGCGGAGGTGCTCCGGCCGTTCGTCGAGGGCATCGGTCTGCGCGAGGCCATGTCGGCATCGATCCGGGCATTACGACTTGCGGGTGTGGACGCGGCGATGCTCGGTCGCGCGGGGTTCCGGGACCGGCAGAAGCGGGACGCACTGGTCCGCGTTCTCGAGTCGTACGAGCGGTTGCTGTGGGGCCGCGGCTGCACGGATTCGGCGGGCATCCTGCGGCAGGCCGTGTCCGGGCTCGAAGCCGGCTCGATCGAACTGGCGGACGCAGTCTATCTGTTGTTGCCGGGGCAGTCGGCCCGCGGTCTGGCCGGCCGGCTGCTGAGCCTGCTGATCGGGCGGGGCGCCACGGTCCTGGCGGATGACGCGGTCGAAGGTCTGCCGGTGCCGGCATCCCGGCTGACGGGTCCGCTGACTCCGCACAGTCCGTTGACGTGGCTGCACGATGTCGAGGGTCTGGCGGGTGATGCACCATCGGCGGATCTGTCGATCTTCGCCGCCGGATCGGTCACGGATGAGATCCGGGAAGTGTTGCGTCGTGTGGTGGAAGCCGGTCTGCACTGGGACGAGGTCGAGATCGTGGCGACGGATCCGATGACGTACGGTGCCGCACTGGACACGCAGGCGAGGCTCCTGGACATTCCGGTGAGCTACGCGGCCGGGCTGCCGGTCAGTCGGACGCGGCCGGGCCGGGCAGTCGATGCGTGGCTGCGCTGGGTGCGCGACGACTTTGCCGAACCGATTCTGCGCGAGCTGATCGATCGTGGCGACATTGCGGCGCCGGGCGGCCGCACGAGCGGGCCGGCACTTGCCCGACGGTTGCGCGCACTGCTGATCGGGCGCGGCCATTCGCGATACGGGGCGGCGTTGAGGCGGGCTGAACTCGCGGAATCGCGGCCCGGCTGGCTCGATGACGCCGCGATGCCGGCCGAGATCGAAGCAGTGCGGGCTCGCCGTCGCATCGTTCTCGAAGACCTGGGCGCGATTCTGCGGCCACTGCTCGATGCGGTTCCGCCCGTCGAACGGACGGAGCATGGCGAGCATCCGGTCGTGACGCCGGCCGAGCTTGCGCATGGGCTGCTCGCGTGCCTTGCGCTCGTGCCGCAGGGCAGTGACAGCGGAGCGACCGGCGCGGATCGCTCGGCGCACGAACGACTGACCCGACGACTCGAGCGGCTGGAAAGGACGGCGGTCCGGCGCACCACGCGTGATGGTGCGATCGCGCTGATCGCGGCGAAACTCGATGCGAGAGTGCCGGCACCCGCCGCGGAAGGCGTTGCACCATGGACCTCGTCCGGCGGCCGGCTCCACCTCTCGGATCTCGAACACGGCGGCTGGACCGGCAGGCGCGCCACATTCGTTGTCGGCCTCGACGCCGTCCGCTTTCCCGGCACGACGACGCAGGACACACTGCTGAGCGATGAGGACAGGCGCCGCCTCGTCCCCGACGCGACGTTCCATCCGGTGCCGACCACGGCGGACCGGCTGGCGGAGCGGAAGCTCACGCTTGCATCAATGCTGGCGCGGCAGCGCGGCGCGGTCACTCTGAGCTACAGTGCGTGGGAGGCGACGGAGGCGAGGACGGTGGCGCCGGCTCCCGAGATGCTTCAGGCCCTGCGTCTGAGGACTCGTGACTCGTCGGCCGACTATGACGCATTGCGCAGGGCGATCGGCGCATACGCATGTGCGGTGCCTCGCGGGGCCGGCCGGCTGGACCGTGCCGATGTCTGGTTCGGGCTGCTCGAGCACGAGGGCATTCTCGCCGCGGGTATCGAGGTCGTCCGCCATGCGTATCCCGGTCTGGATCGCGGTCTCGTGGCGGCCGCGGCGCGGCGGGGCAACGACTTCACTGCGTTTCACGGCCGGATCCGGCCGCGGCCCCGGCTGGACCCGCGGCGCACACCGGCCGGCACGATCTCGGCGCGCCGGCTGGAAACGCTCGGCACGTGTCCGCACCGGTACCTGTTGCGATACGTTCTCGGCGTCGTGCCGCCCGAGGAGGCGGAATACGAACCGGACCGCTGGCTCACACCCATGCACAGGGGCCGACTGCTGCACGCCGTCTACCGGCGGGCACTGGAGGCCGCGCGAGCCCGCGACATCGACCATTCATCGAACGAGTTCGAGACCGTTGTCGACGAAGCGCTCGGCAATGAAGTCGCGTGGCTGCGCGAGCGCCTGGCCCCGCCCGGTGAAGCGGTCTTCGATCTCGAGCTCGAACGGCTGCGCGATGAGGTCGGCCTGTTCATCCGCATGGTGCGCCGGTACGGTGCGCCGTGGGAGCGGCTGGAGCTCCAGTTCGGCGGACCGAACCAGCCGGCGGTCGAGATCAGGTTGCCGGGCGGGCCGGTGCTGGTCACCGGCGCGATCGACCGGATCGACCGGGAAAGCGATGGACGGCTCGTCGTCATCGACTACAAGACCGGCAGTCCGGCGGGCTTCGGACCGGGCGAGAGGGCGTTCAACGGCGGCCGTCGCATCCAGCATGCGCTGTACACTGCTGCGGCGAGGCGCATCATGGAGGACGATGTGGCGCGCGCCGAGTACCATTTCCCGACGTACCGCGGTGAGAACCAGCGCGTGGCGTACGAGGAGAAGTCGCTGCGCAAGGCCGCACGCATAGTCGATGCACTGCTCGATGTCGTCGCGCGCGGGACGTTCTATCCGACCGACGATCCGAAGGACTGCCGGTTCTGCGACTATCGCGCGGTCTGCCGGGTACGGGACGCGCAGGGTTCCGAGGTCGATTCACCACTGGCTCAGTGGTCGAGACGAATGCGAGATCAGCTCGACGAGCTGTGGGTGCTGAGCGCGTTGCGCAGGACTCGTCCGTGACAATGGGTCCGTCTCAGACCGACCTGTTCGGTGACTCGGGCGCGGCGCCGGGTTCGCCATCCGTCCTGTCCGTGTCGCAGCCCGATGGCGGGCGCCCCGATGCCGACGCGCGACATCGCATTGTCACGGATCTCGAGTCGAACCTGCTGGTCGAGGCGGGCGCGGGCGCCGGCAAGACCACCGAGATGGTCAACCGCATGGTCGCGCTGGTCGGTGCGGGTTCACCGGTCGAGCGCATTGCCGCGGTCACGTTCACGCGCAAAGCGGCGGCGGAGCTGCGCGAGCGGTTCCAGACACGTCTCGAACAGGAACTGCGCGCGATCAGGCAGCGTGAAGATCAGGCGGCGATGCAGGTGGTCGATCGCGCACTGCGTGAGATCGACCGCGCATTCATTGGCACGATCCACGCCTTCTGTGCGCGGCTGCTCAGGGAGCGGCCGCTCGAGGCGGGTGTCGATCCGAGCTTTCGCGAGACGTTCGCAATCGAGCAGGACCGCATGCGCCGGGCGTTCTACGCGCAGTACGTCGAGCGACTGGCGGCGGCCGGCGATTCCGGTCTCGGCGAGCTTGCGCGTGCGGGCCTGAGTCCCGACCAGCTGCGCCAGCTCTTCGACCGGCTCACCGAGTACGGCGATGTGGACTTTCCCGCCGTCGACATCAAGCGACCCGACCCGACCGAAGCGCGTGACGAACTCGAATCGCTGCTCGATCACGCGCTCGGCCTGATGCCGCAGCGCGAGCCGGACAACGGATGGGACAACCTCCAGTCGACGATCAGGCGCCTGCGTTTCTATCGCGACGTCGTCGGCTGGCAGGAGGACATCCGGTTCCTGCACGTGCTGGCGGAGAACCTCGCCGCCTTGCCGAGGGCGAGCGTCGTGCGCTGGAGGATGGATGGAGCGAGCAAGGCGGAGGTCAGCGAACTCGTTTCGCGGTTTCGCGACTATGCGGGCCCGGACGGCACGGGCGGGCGGGTTCTGCGCCAGTGGTGGGCGCACCGGTATCCGATCGTGCTCAGTTTCGCGAAAGCCGCGGCGGAAGCGTTCGCGGCGGAGCGGCTGCGGACGGGAGCGTTGTCGTTCCAGGACCTGCTGATGTGCACGGCGAGACTGCTGCGCGCCAATCCCGCGGCGCGCGCGGACCTGGGCGAGCGCTATCGTCACATCCTGGTGGACGAGTTCCAGGACACGGATCCGTTGCAGGCCGAGATCCTGTTCCTGCTCGCGTCGCCGCCGGTCCCTGACGCGCGGCAATCCGACTGGCGCACGGGCGAGCCGCGGACCGGCGCTCTGTTCGTAGTCGGTGATCCGAAGCAGAGCATCTACCGGTTCCGTCGCGCCGACATCACGATCTACAACCAGGTCAAGCGACGGTTCGATGAAATCGGCGCCGTCGTGTCACTCACGGCGAACTTCCGTTCCGGTCCGCCCATCGAGAAGCTGGTCGACAGCGTGTTCGCCGAACGGTTCCCGGCCACGGCTACCGAGCAGCAGGCGGCATTCGCGCCACTGGTCGTGCAGCAGCCGGCCGGTCCGGAGCAGGGTGTGTACTCTTACCGTCTGGTCAAGATGGGTGACCGGCCTCGCCGCGAGGATCTCGTGGACCAGGATGCGAGGCGAGTGGCGAGCTGGATCCACGCGAGAATCACGGACGCTGGCCACGTGCCGGCGGACTTTCTCGTGCTGACGCGGACGAAGAAACATCTGGCCGCGTACGCGCGTGAGATCGAAGCCCGCAACCTGCCCGTCCAGGTGACCGGCGGAGGCATCAGCATCGAGCAGGAACTCTCCGAGCTGCGGCTGCTGTTGAGTGCGCTGGCGGATCCCGGTGACCCCAGGTACACGGTCGCCACACTCACCGGTCTGTTCTTCGGACTCGACCACGAACACCTCGCACAGCACGTGCTCGACGCTGGCGGCCGGCTCGATTTCACGGAGCCGCCGGCCGGCGAGAAGACGCCGGTCGTGACGGCACTGGCCCGGCTGCACCGGTTCTGGCTCATGGCTCGCACGGAGCCGGCGGATGTGCTGGTCACCATGCTGGTCGACGAGCTGGGTCTGCTACCGTTCGCGGCCGCCGGCGAGCTCGGCGAAAGTCGCGCCGGCGCACTGCTGTTCGTGCTCGAGGCAGTGCGTGCCGCCGCGCTCCAGGGCGATGCGTCATTGCGCGGCGCCATCGCCGCGATCGATGCGGCTGTCGCCACCGAAGACGCCGAAGCCCCGCTCGAACCGGGCCGCGGCGATGCCGTGCGCATCATGAACGTGCACCAGGCGAAGGGGCTCGAGGCGAACGTCGTCATCCTCGCCTCGCCTTTCGGCGACTGGCGACCCGCACCCACGTTGCACGTCCGCCGGGGTGACGCGGGGGTCGAAGGCAGGATCGTGGTCGCCGAGCGACGCTGGCGATTCAACGATACCGTACTCGCACGCCCACTCGACTGGCCCGAGCACGAAGCTGCGGAACGTGCCTTCGATGATGCCGAGCGCGACCGCCTGCTCTACGTTGCCGCGACCCGAGCGAAGCAGCAGCTGCTGATTTCGCGATGCCCGGACACGGGTGACTCGCCATGGTCGGCGTTCGAGCCGCACCTTGCCGACTTTCCCATCCTCGAGCTGCCGGTGCAGCCGCAACCGCCGCGCGAGACCTTGAAGGTCACGGCGGATGAGGTGCGCGACCTGGTGGCCGGCACTGATGCACGGCGAGCGGCACTCGCCGCGCCGAGCTGGCATGCAGCCGCTGTCCGGACCCGGGTCAAGCCGCCTGACTCGACTTGGGATGAGAATGGTGGACCGGCCGGGCCGGGAACGGAGGACCCGCCACCGGAGACCGGCTCGCGCGCGGCGCGACCCGGTCCCGCAGCCGCCTTGCCGGCTGGCGAGCAGACGGGCGGTCCCGATCCGCCCGGCGGTCTGACCGGATACGCCGATGAAGGAGGCATGGCATGGGGCCGGCTCGTGCATCAGGCGCTCGAGGCAGTGGGCAGGGGATTGCAGGCCGATGAGGTCAGGGCGTACTGCCGGACCGTGCTGCTGGCCGCCGAGGATCCGCGCATCGACGTGGATACGGGTGAGCCGCTCGACCTCGACGCACTGGCAGACGTCGTGACGGCCGTGACGCGGTCGGATCTCTGGCGCCGGGCGCGGGCCGGACGACCCATGCTCGTCGAGGTGCCTTTCTCGATCACGGTACCGGCGGCCGAGTACGCTTCGCTCGCCTGCCAGGACGCCGTCGGGAGCGCGCCCGGCCCGGACAGTGCCGCGCTCGAGGTGATCGACGGCGTCATCGATCTCGTGTTCCGCGAGGATGAAGGCTGGGTCGTCGTCGACTACAAGTCCGACCGGGAAGGAAACAGCGTGCCGAGCGAGATCCGCGACGCGTACCGGCGACAGGTCGAACTGTACGCGGAGTGCTGGACGCGGCTCACCGGTGAGCCGGTCCGCGAGAGAATCGTGTTCTTCACGGCGGATGGCGCGGCGGTGCCGTCGTGATGGAAGCGGAAGACGATGTGATTCACCGTCCGATCCCGTCCGCGGTCCAGCCGGCGCCTCGACCGGCACCGACACTTCGTACCCTGGGGGATGATTGCTGATCAGGGAGGCATGGCGAGCGCTGAAGACGCTGGGCAGGGGAACGATCGGCGGGCTGAGCGAGCTGCGTGCCGGTGGCGACCCGATCGTCCTGTTCCGCGAGTGGTTCGTGGCGGCCGCGCAGGCGGGCGTCTACCTGCCTGAAGCCATGGCGCTCGCGACCGCGTCACCCGATGGCGGACCCGCCGCGCGGATGGTGCTGCTCAAGGCGTTCGACGATGCCGGCTTCGTCTTCTTCACCAACTACGACAGCCGCAAGGGCGGTGAGCTGGCTGCGAACCCGCGTGCCGCCCTCTGCTTCCACTGGGCCGCCCTCCAGCGTCAGGTGCGGATCGAAGGCACAGTCGAACGCGTGAGCGCCGACGAGTCGCTCGCGTATTTCCGGACGCGTCCACGCGGCAGCCGCATCGGCGCATGGGCATCGCGTCAGAGCCGGCCGCTCGATCGGCGCGAAGACCTCGAGGCCGCGTTCGCCCGCCACGACCGTGAATACCCCGGGGACGACGTGCCACTGCCGCCCTTCTGGGGCGGATACCGCGTGAAGCCCGAGCGGATCGAGTTCTGGCAGGGTCGCACGAACCGCCTGCACGACCGGCTGCTCTACGAGCGGGATGCTGCCGGCTGGACGATAACACGACTCCAGCCGTGACCCGAAAGGCGAGCGCGCTCCGACATCCGATCGTGCACTGACCACAATTGTGGCAATCACGCCGGCCATTCCGGCGGTCGCGTTCGCGACATTGCCATAACCACGCGCCGACCCGCACCGGCCCGACGTTTGCAGGACGCGACGTGCCCCCGTTCGGTGCCGGCGACTGCCCTGTCGCCGCATCCCCGATGAGAAACGACGAACTCGATCTGTGCGAACCCCCCGGTTCATCCCTCAGGAGGGAGTCATGCAATATCGTGCCGGTACGCTCATGGTCGTCACGGTCCTCGCGGCGGCATGTTCCGAGTCACCCACGGCGAATCCGGCGAACGAGCCGGCCTTCACATTCGGTCAGGCGCCCATCCATCTCGTCACGTTCCGCGATGAGGTGAGCGACGTGGCCGGAACCGCCAGCGACATGGCACGCGCCCACGGGTTCGCGATCCGGTTCCTGCGCACCCATGCGGCACGCGGCTTCTCCGCCATGATTCCGCCCGGACAACTCGATGCGGTGCGCAACGACCCGCGCGTACTGATCGTCGAACGGGATGGACCGGTCAGCCTGATTCAACCGGTCGCCGACAAGCGTCCAAGCAGCGGCGGTCCCGGCAGCGGCGGTGGCGGTCAGGTCGTGCCATGGGGCGTCGAACGAGTGGGTGGAGCGGGCAATGGAACGGGAAAGACCGCCTGGATCATCGACACCGGCATCGACCTGGACCACCCGGACCTCAATACCAGCCGCAACTGCCACATCAGCTTCGCCAGCAATTCCCCCGATGACAAGAACGGCCACGGCACTCACGTAGCGGGCACGATCGCCGCACTGAACAACGGCACCGGAGTCGTCGGCATTGCGGCCGGTGCCTGGGTCTGCGCCGTACAGGTGCTCGGCGCCAGCGGTTCCGGAACCTGGGAGAGCGTGCTGAACGGCGTCGAATTCGTCGCCGCGAACGGCGCCGGCGGCGATGTCGCCAACATGAGCCTCGGCGGGGCCGGCTCGAACGCCACGCTCGAACAGGCCATCCGCGACGCATCACAGACCGTGAAGTTCGTCATCGCCGCCGGCAACGATGGCGATTTCGCCGGCAACTACACCCCGTCCCGCGTCAACGGGCCGAACGTCTTCACGGTCTCCGCGATCGACAGCAAGGGCTGCATGCCGTCCTGGTCCAACTACGGCAACCCGCCCGTCGATTACGCCGCCCCGGGCGTCAGCATCCTCTCGACCTACAAGGGCGGCGGTACGCGGACACTGAGCGGTACGTCCATGGCAGCACCCCATGTCGCCGGCATCCTGCTCCTCGGCAGCCTGCACACGGACGGCAACGCCTGCAATGACCCGGACGGCAACGCGGACGCGATCGCCCACCGCTGAGCAGTCCGCGACAACAGCTGAATCCCTCGCCCCGGCGCCCGGCTCCGACCCACAGAGCCGGGCGCCGGTCTGCGTACGTTGCACCCCTCGTCGTGACCCGATGCCGGTCCACCCCTTGATCCTCACGTAACGTGATGTATTACCCTGTGTCCCGGTCGGAGCCGGTTGGTGTCGGGTCGGGCCATGGGATGTCCGTCGGAGCCGGAGGTCGAGGTGCGAATGTGGAAGGTCGGTGAGCTTGCGGCGAAGGCCGGGCTGACGGTGCGGACGCTGCACCACTATGACGAGATCGGGCTGCTGTCACCGGCGCGCCGGACAGCATCGGGCCACCGATTGTACGGCGAAGCGGAGGTCGGGCGGCTGCAGCGGATCGTGTCGTTGCGTCATACGGGGCTCGCGCTGGACGAGGTTTCTCGTGTGCTGGCGGGAACGGACGGCAGTCTGGACCGTGTTCTGGACCGGCAGATCGAGCAATTGCGGGCGCGAATATCGAGGGACACCGAGCTGTGCGGCCGGCTCGATGCGTTGAGGCGATGGTCGCGGTTGAACGGCACGGTGCCGGTCGACATCCTGTTCGAGATCATGGAGGCGATGATGAAGGCGGAGCAGTACTACACGGAGGAGCAGCTCGAGTACCTGAAGCAGCGGGGTGAGGAACTGGGCGAGGAGACGATCCGATCGGTCGAGCGCGAGTGGCCGGAGCTGATCGCGAAGGTGAAGTCTGCGATGGAGCGTGGCGCGGACCCGGCGAGCGAGGAAGTCAGGGCACTGGCGAGGCGTTGGGACGAGTTGGTCGGTATGTTCACGGGCGGCGATGCCGGTGTGACGCAGTCGTTGTCACGGTTCTACCGGGACCGCATGCGGAACGAGGGCGGTTTCATGGGTATCGATGGTGCGCTGATGGAGTATGTTGGGAGGGCAAGGGGTGACTGAGCGGAGACGCAAGGCATGAGTCTGGCCGGTCAGGCGGCGGTCGAGTACGCGGCACTGGCGGTCCAGCGCGCCACGGCGTTGCTGGGTCGTGAGGTCTCGCGGGCGAGGGCTTTCGCGACCCAGCATTTCCTGGTGGTGCTGCTGGTCCTGCTCGGCTTCGTGGTATTGCTGGCGTTCCGTTCGAGCTCACACGGCCGTCGCCGGTGATCCGGGGCGGTCAGGCCGGCCAGAGCCAGCCGAACACACCGGCGGTCATGCAGCCGTAGATCAGTCCATCGAGCATTGACTTGAGCGTCGTGCTCCAGCTGCGTCCGTACCAGATCGAATTCTGCATGAGCGCCAGCGAGTAAGCGCTGAAGGCGGTGGTGCCGGCGAACCGGAAGACCATGAGGTAGTCGGCACCGCGTGTGAGGGCGCGGCCGGTCAGGTAGGCGGCGAACAGGCTGACGATGAGTGAGTAGACGAACCACATCGCGAGTTGTGGTCCCATGTTCATTGTCGTCGACGGCGACAGAACCGTCATGTGGATGACGGGTCCCTTTTCCATCTTCTCGAGGAACGCCGGGTCCTTCATGCCTTCGGGGCTGCCGGCGTGGGGCAGGAAGTAGTCGCCGGGCGGGATCGAGAGAGGCCGCAGCGCTTCGATGGCGGCATCCTCGTTCGGCACGGGCTTGTAGTCGGAGCGGTGGAATGGCAGCACCATGTGAATGATGGAGCTGACAATGAAGACGGCGACCGCGGACAGCAGAATGGGCAACCAGAGCGACAATACGGGGACCATGTCAGCCTCCAGATGTGAAGGGCAGGGAGCCGGCGCAGCGGTGCCGGTGTTCGCGTGCCCGGTACAGGAGGGCGGAGGCCGGACCGATCAGGCCGGTCTCCGCCGCGGATCCGTGCTGGAGCTATCTGTGCGAGCCACTTCTCTGTTGTGACTTGCCACCCTGTTCTGTCGAGACCTTCTCGGTGACCAGCTCGAGGCCGAGAGTGCGCCCCTTCATGGTGGCGGGCACGCCTTCGGCCATCCACACGGGCATCGGATCACCCTTGAGGTAATGGTCGAAGAACTGCTGTAGCCGGATCGTCCAGTCCTTCCTGTTCTTCTCCTGCCGCAGCCCGTGGTCCTCGCCGTTGTAGTTGAAGAGCCATGCCGGTCTGGACAGGCGGCGCAGTGCGACGAAGTACTCGATGCCCTGATACCACGGCACGGCGCCGTCGGCATCGTTGTGCATCATGAGCAGCGGCGTCTGTACCTTGTCGGCCCAGAAGATCGGCGAGTTCTCGATGTAGTGGACGGGCGCTTCCCAGAGCGATCCGCCGATGCGGCTCTGCGTCTTCTCGTACTGGAACATGCGGCTCATTCCGCTGCCCCAGCGGATGCCGCCGTAGGCGCTGATCATGTCGGAGACCGGTGCGCCGGCTTCGGCGGCCGCGAACACGTTGGTCTTCGTGACCAGGTACGCGATCTGATAGCCGCCCCAGCTGTGACCCTGGACGCCGATCCTGGCCCGATCGACGAATCCTTCATCGATCAGGCTGATCACGCCCGGCACGACGGCCTTGAGCGCGCTCTCACCCGGATATCCGATCTGGTAGGGGATGTCCGGTGTGAACACGACGTACCCGCGGCTGACATAGAAGCTGATGTTGATGCTCGAGCTGCCGGCCGCCGGCGTGACGTAGCTGTTCAGGTTGTCCGAGAGCCGCTCGTAGAAGTACACCATCATCGGATACTCGCGGGACGGATCGAAGTTCTCCGGCTTGTAGAGCACGCCCTGGAGTGTGGATCCGTCGAGGGCCGACCGCCACTCATACAGCTCGGAGGTTCCCCAGAAGTACTCGGACTGCTGCGGGTTCGCGTCACTCATCCGCTTCATGTCGGAGAAGTCACGGCCGCTGACCCAGATGTCGGGGAACTCCTGGAACGTGCTGCGCGTGAACATCATGACGTCGGCATCCTCGGCCTTGTCGACGCCGCCGCCGAAGCCGCCGCCGAGACGAGCGTCCTGGAGGACGAGCCTGACGGGCGGTTTCGAGCCATCGACGCGGTCGCGGTAGAACCCGGACTGCTTGCTGGTCAGGTTGAACGCGGACAGCAGCATGTCCTTCGATGGCGCGACCTGCCGTTCATCGCGATCGAGGCGGATGTAGCGGAACCGCAGGTCATCACGGCGGCCCACGCCCTCCGTGATGTCGCGCGGTGGGGTGGCGCCGGTCGGGTCGACGGCCCAGATGTCGTTGCGATCGTAGACGAGGAACCGCTGGTCGCCCTCGGTCCAGCCGGCACTGCCGTAGGGGCCGGGCAGGCTGGGCGAGTCGTGGAGTTCGTTGTGAACGGGGTTAGGAATCCGAGCGGACACGTCGACGACCTTCTTCGAGGCGATGTCCATGACGTTCCAGTTGCGGTTCTCGCCGTCCCAGTACGAGAGGTACTTCGCATCAGGCGACAGCTGACCGCCGCTCCGGGCGTATTCGACGAGCATCTCGTGCCGGCCGGTGTTCACGTCGACGAGGTACAGGTCCTGTCCGCTCTCGCCCCACGAGATCTCCTGCTGGTACGGCAGGTTCGAGCTGCCGAGCGCGATATTGGCGTTGCCCTCATCGGCCAGCGTGACATCGGGCATGTCGGGTGTCGCGAGCTGGATGATGCGATGATCGGCCGGGCTGGCGACCGCCATGTAGTTGCGATGTCGCTCGCGATCTACCTGGAGCAGCTGCATCGGCTGGAGCAGCGGGTCGGTCCAGGACCAGATGTCGACGACGACGTTCTCGTCATCATCCTTCTTCTCCTCCGGTTCCGGCTCGGGCCGGGGCGCCGTGCCGAAGAAGAGGCGTCGGCCGTTCTTCGAGAAGGACGGGCCGCGGAACTCGCTGACCCACCAGCCGGCGGGCACGCCGGTCGAGCCGGCCGCCGCCATTTCGACGGCTTCCGCCGCCTGACCGTCCCAGTAGTAGAGCTTGAACTCGCGCTGCTTGTCATCGACATGGTCGCGGTTCGAGAGGAACGCGAGCTGTGTCCCGGCATCATCGAACGCGACGTCCGTGTAGTCGCCCTTGCCTGCGAGCAGTGCGGTGGTCGAGCCGCCGGTCTCGAGCACGTGAACGCCGTCGTTCGAGCCGTCCTTCGTCGCGGTGACGTAGGCCAGTCGCGAGCCGTCATCGGAGAACGTGTAGTCCGTCGCCATCTCGATGCGCTGTTCCTGGCCGGTCCGCAGGTTGCGGACGACGAGCGTGTAGCCGTCCTCGGGGCGTCGCTCACCGGTCTGGCCGTTACCGCCACGGCCGCCACGGCCACCTGCGCGGCCGCGTCCGCCGGCGCCGGCCCGGCCACCACCCGCGCGGCCGCCCTGCTCACCCTCCGCAGCGGTGTCCGCCGGAGGCCGGAGCAGCTCGTAGGCCAGCCACTCGCCGTTCTCGGCCGGCATGCCGAAGTTGCGCAGCCGTTCGGCGCGGAACGTGACCTCACCGCTGTTCAGGTCGAGGATGCCGAGCGAGTCCTGAGGCTGCTTCGCTTCCGGAACGCTGTCCTTCTTGGCCTGCTTGATGGCCGCCTTGGCCGGCTTGATCCGGAACACGACGAAGCGGCCGTCATCGCTGAACTGCGCGTCCTGCGCGCGCTCGATGATGTGGTCGGTCGAACCCGACACGGACTGCACGTGCAGCACCGGGTCGTTCGCCTCCGACACCAGGTTGTACAGGATCCAGTGGCCGTCATCCGTGATCGACGAGCCGGTGATCCGGTTCCAGATATCGTAGGCGTCGTGATCGAGCGGCTTCTTCGCCGTCTGCGCCTGCGCTCCGCCCGCGAGCGCGAAAAGCGCCGTGGCGGCGAACGTCCTGACGAAGGCATGAGTCGAGCGGGATCGTACATTCGGCATTGCGGCCGTCCTGATCGGGTAACGACTGATGTTGACCGGTCCGGGGCAATATGGTCCGATCGGGCGCGCGCGAAAAGGCCGGCGGGATCGACCGGCCGCCGACCCGACGCAGCCCGGTCGGTCCGGCGAGAGTGCCCGGGCGTCTTGCTCTCCCCCCCGGGCACGTGTGTTACACGTGTCATAGTGGGTAACGTCACCTGTGGCGACCACCTTTCGGTCGCCGACCGTACCCCCGGAGCATGGCGATGTGAATCGAGAGAAGCACCCGGATCCGTGACGGCCGCGGCCTCGCCGCTCCGAAGGCCAATCGAGGTCAGATCGCTGTCTTCGAGTCCGGACGAACTCTACGAGTACATCGCGCAGCCTGTTGGAACGCCGTCGATCAGGCTGGTCCGGTTCTCGATTCACACCCGATCCTGAGACGCGAGGAGGTCGTACAACATCCGGGAAAATGATGCCGCTGGCACGTCGAGTGCCGGACTCGGCTGAGGCTGGAGCACCGGCGCTCGGCATGTCAGCCGATTTCAGGAGACGTTGTCAGCCGCGTCGCCCACAATCAGCTCCATCCCTTCGCGCGGAACGCCCGCAACGTCTCCACCCAGCGCTCCATCTCGGATGGCAGTCCGATCGACACGCGATTGTGATCGAGCATGGGCGGGAACGGCCGGCCCACACGGATGCCGGCCTCGAGCATGCGCGCGCGGTACTGGTCGAGGTCGCCGCGAATCCGGTGCATGATGAAGTTGGTGTGGCTTGGCAGGGCATCGAGTTCGAGGTCGGCGAGTGTGCGCAGCGCGAGCTTCCGGGCCTGCCGGTTCGTGTCGACGCTCCGCTCGACGAAAGCCGAGTCGTCGATGCTCGCAATGGCGGCGACCAGCGCGAGATGGTTGGCACTGTTGAAGAGGCGGAGCCGGCCGAGCCGGCCGATCGTCTCAGGCAGTGCAATGCCGTAGCCCAGGCGGAGTCCCGCAAGCCCGTACACCTTCGAGAAGGTGCGTGTAACGAGCACGTTCGGCCGGGCAGTCAGCGGGATCATGGTCCGGTAGGATGCATCGTCGACATAGTCGAAGTACGCTTCATCGATCACAAAGAAGAACTTCTCGGTCGAGCGGCGGATCCACGCCTCGACATCATCGGCCGGCGTGATCGTGCCGGTCGGGTTGTTCGGGTTGCAGACGAAGATCATGACTTCGCCTCGTGCACCGTTCCCGGCGGCGCGCATGGCATCGATGTCGAGGGCGTGGTTGGTGGCCAGTGGCACGCGTGCGATATCGCGCAGGAACGGCCTGACGTACGATTCGACGTGCTCGAAGGTCGGTTCGGGCACGACGACTCGCGCGCCCGGTTGTGAGCCGATCGCCTGCGCGACCATCCTCAGCACGTCGGTCGAGCCGGCACCCGTGATCACGTGGGCAGCAGGTACGCCGTGCTTCGCCGCGATCGCCTGGATCAGCTTCGCATTCAGCGTGGGGTACCGGTTGGCATCGACGACCGCCTCGCGGATTGCGGCCTTCGCCGCGTCCGATATGCCTAGCGGATTCTCGTTGGCCGAGAGCCGGATGACCGACGCGCGCCGTCCGGACACTGCTTCGAGAGCGTCGCGCGAGGAACGCAGTCCCGGCAGGGTGAACGCGGTCGGTGCGGCGGCCAGTGCCAGCGAGCCGCGCAGGAACGAGCGTCGCTTCATGAGGTTTCCCTGTTCGAGAAAACTGTGCGTTCCGTCACGGCGGTCAATGCGGCCGCGCTCATGAGTGTATGTGCGTGCCGGCATCGTCACTCGTGGTCTTCGTGCCCGACCTGCCGCCGAGGTAGCGGCCGTACCAGTCCAGGATGCGCTGGTGGAAATCGCGGACCTCGGCTTCATTACCGGTCGGCATGCCGTGACCGCCGTCCGTATAGCTGACCCATTCGACTCGCCGGCCGAGCCGGCGCAGTGCGTAGAACATCTCTTCCGTAGTGCGTTCAGGTACGTTGTAGTCGGCGTGGCCCGTCATGAGCAGAAGCGGCGTCTCGATCCGGTCCGCGAACATGACCGCACTGTGCTGGATGTACTTCTGCGGCTGTTCCCAGAGTGTGGCGCCGATCCGGTCCTGACTGCGTTCCGGCGCGTGTATGTTGCGTGTACCGAGGCGCGGCGAGTCGAAGTAGAAGCTGACCATGTCGACCTTGCCGCTGATGTTGATGGCGGCGGCGAACCGGTGTGTCTGCGTGACGAGC
>Ga0210096_1000400_pt1 | contig 15619 bp, 11 predicted proteins | sample China_Galinas_PW_4_FD_184864 | JGI IMG/M metagenome (GOLD analysis project Ga0210096, IMG submission 184864) | Wetland microbial communities from San Francisco Bay, California, USA, that impact long-term carbon sequestration - China_Galinas_PWA_D2... | ecosystem: Environmental > Aquatic > Marine... | reverse complement strand
GTCGTTGGCGCTGCCGAGGCGGAAGTAGACGCCCGGGGCGTGGTCGAGGTAGCAGGAGAAGTCGTCGCCGCCCATGGACGGCTCGGTGATTTCGACGATGTTCTCGGCGCCGACCACCTTGGCGGCGGCGGCCTCGAACAGGTCGGTCAGGGCCGGGTCGTTGATCACCGGCGGGGCGCCGACCTCGTAGTGGAGGCGGTAGGTCGCCCCGTTGGCGCGGGTGATGCCGTCGATCACCCGTTCCATCTCGGCGCGCACGTGGCGGCGCACCGGGTCCGACAGGGTGCGCACGGTGCCGGCCATGGTGGCGTGGCCGGGGATCACGTTGGGGGCGATGCCGCTGTGCAGGTTGCCGATGGTGAGGACCACGGGCTCATGGATCGAGATGCGGCGCGGGATGATCTGGTGCAGGGCGGTGACGACGTGGGCCGCGACCAGCACGGTGTCGACGCACTCGTCAGGGCGGGCGGCGTGGCCGGGCTGGCCATCGATCTCGATCGTGAACAGATCGGCGGCGGCCATCATCACCCCGCGGCGCACACCCACCTGACCGACGCGGATGTGGGGCTGGACGTGGAGGGCGAAGATCGCGTCCACCTTGGGGTCGGCCATCACGCCGGCCTCGATGAGGTCACTGGCGCCGGCGCCGGTATGTTCCTCCGCCGGTTGGAAGAGGAACTTCACCTGGCCTGGCAGGTGGTCGGTGAGGCGGGCGAGGAGGATCGCCGCGCCGAGGGCCGCGGTGGTGTGGCAGTCGTGGCCGCAGGCGTGGGAGACGTTCGCGACCTGGGAGCGGTAGGTCACCTCCTTCTCGTCCTGGATACCGAGGGCGTCCATGTCCGCGCGCAGGGCCACGGTGGGCCCCGGCCGGGCGCCGCGCAGCAGGCCCATCACCCCGTGGCCGCCGACCTGGGTGCGGGTCTCCAGGCCGAGGGAGTCGAGGACACCGGTGACCAGGGCCGCGGTGGCCTCCTCGTGGCAGCTGATCTCCGGGTGCTGGTGGAGGGTGCGGCGGATGGTCGACAGGGGGATGGCGAGGGCCTCGGCCTGGTGTGTGAGCCACTCCGCCACGGCGGTGGCGGAGGCGTCGTGTGGGGCGTCGATGTGCAGGTGTGGCAGGGACATGGTGGCGATCGGGCTAGGGGTGGAGAGTCGGTGGAACGGCGAGGAAACCGTCGGTGAAGCGCTCGGACATGGTGTGGACCACCCGCACGAGATCGCCGTGCTCGGCGAACAGGCGGCGTTGCTCGTCGGCGCCGGAGCCGGCGCGGGCGATGGCCGGGACCCGGGCGAGGTACTCCGCGCAGTGCAGCTCCTCGGCCAGGGGGGCGAGGGTCGCCACCTCCATCTCGATCAGCTCCGGTGCCGGGACGTTCTCCAGGGTGTCGGCGCGGATGATCTCGCAACCCAGGCCGTAGCGCGCCGCGCGCCACTTGTTCTCCCGGGCGATGGCCGCGTGCGGGCAGACCGCCGGCTCACCCGCGAGGTGCTGGCGGCTGGCTCGCGCCACGAGGCACTGGATGAAGGCCACCAGGGCGAGGGTATCGTGGAGGGTCGCCGGGGTATCGCAGATGCGCACCTCGATGGTGCCGAAGTCCGGATGGGGGCGGATGTCCCACCACACGTCGCGGATGGTGTCGATGGTGTGGCTGCGTCGGAGCTGATCGATGATGGTCTCGAACTCCGTCCACGAGGCGAAGTAGAACGGCAGTCCGGCGGTGGACAGGGCCTCGAACACCTTCACCCGCATCGACGCCAGGCCGGTGTCCTCCCCCTGCCAGTAGGGCGAGTTGGTGGACAGGGCGAGGAGGTGGGGAAGGTAGCGCACCAGGCGGTTGAGCACCCCGAGGGCGATCTCGCCGGTGGCGACCCCGACGTGGACATGCAGGCCGAAGATGTTGAGACGCCGCGCCGGGCGTTGCAGGACGCCGAGGAGGCGGTGGTAGCGCGGCGAGTCGGTCACCACCTGGGCTGCGGGGTCGGCGAACGGGTGAGTGCCGGCCGCGAACAGCCGGACCCCATGGTGTGCCGCGATCTTGTGCAGCAGGGTGAGCTTCTCGCTCAGATCCTGCTCGGCGTCGGCCACGGTGCGGCAGATGCCGGTGTTGATCTCCAGGTTGGACTGGAAGAGCTCCGGCTTGAATGTCGGCCCCCAGCCGGGAGGGATCTCCGCCAGGAGTCGGTCGCAGGCGTTGCTCAGGTCGCCGGTGGTGGTATCGAGGAGCTGCAGCTCCACCTCGACCCCGATGGTGGGGTAGGGGGAGCCGTGGAAGGGGATGGACGCGACGGACATGGGGCGGCGGCGGATGGCGCGAACGACGTGTCGGACACGAGTTTTCTTAACGATAGACGATTGACCGGTCTGGGTAACGAGGGTGCTTTACAGGCGGGTCGCTTCGGCTATCCTCCCCGCGGCCGCACGGTTGGCTGGCAAGGCGCGGCGGGCGTCGGGCGTGAAACGTAGACTATGGCCTTGATCGTACAGAAATACGGCGGCACCTCGGTGGCCGACCTCGACCGGATCCGCGCGGTCCGGGATCGGGTGGTGCGCTACGTCGGCGACGGCCACCGGGTGGTGGTCGTGCTGTCGGCCATGAGCGGCGAGACCGACCGTCTCCTCCACATGGCCAACTCTCTGACGGAGCTGCCGTCGCCGCGCGAGGTCGACCTGCTCCTCTCGAGTGGCGAGCGCATCACGGTGGCCCTGCTGGCGATCGCCCTGGGCGCCGTCGACTGCCCGGCCCAGGCCCTCACCGGCCGCCAGGCGGGCATCTACACCGACACGGCCCACACCAAGGCGCGCATCGCGCGCATCGACACGGCGCGGCTCGAGGCGGTGCTCGGCCAGGGCAAGGTGGCGGTGGTCGCCGGCTTTCAAGGGATCGTGGAGGAGGATGGCGATTCCCGGGTCTCGACCCTCGGCCGCGGTGGCTCGGACACCACGGCCGTGGCCCTGGCCGCGGCCCTGAAGGCCGACGTGTGCGAGATCTACACCGACGTGGACGGCGTCTACACCACCGACCCGCGGGTCGAGCCCAAGGCGCGCAAGATCGCGCGGATCTCGTATGACGAGACCATGGAGCTCGCCAACATGGGGGCCAAGGTCCTGCAGGTGCGGTCGGTGGAGCTGGCAAAGAAGTACGGCGTGCCGGTGCACGTGCGCAGCTCGTTCTCCCAGGAGGAAGGGACCTGGGTCGTGGAAGGGGACAAGTCGATGGAAGAGGTCGTCGTCTCGGGAATCGCCTACAACCGCAAGGAGGCCAAGGTGACCGTGCGCGGGATCCCCGATCGCCCGGGCATCGCGGCGCAGATCTTCGGCGCCATCGCCAGCGCCAACATCATGGTCGACGTGATCGTCCAGAACGTCGGCGCCGGGGGCCACGCCAACCTCACCTTCACGGTCGAGGAGGCCGACCTGGCGCGGGCCCGGCAGGTGATGGAGGGGCTGCGGAAGGAGATGCAGATCGCCACCATCGAGGTCAATCCGGACATCGCCAAGGTGTCGATCATCGGCCTCGGCATGCAGACCCATACCGGCATCGCGTCACGCATGTTCGAGACCCTCTACCGGGAGGGGATCAACATCCTGATGATCTCCACCTCCGAGATCCGCGTGTCGTGCGTCATCGACCGTGACCAGACCGAGAAGGCCGTCCGGGCCTTGCACGCGGTCTTCGGCCTCGAAGAGCCCCCGATCGAGGGGCGGTAACGCCGCGAGCCGCACCCGGGCCCCGCTCGCTGTAGGGGCACGGCATGCCGTGCTTCTACCATGGGCCGGTGCGAATCCGGGTCGCCGAAGGGATTCGGCTCCTACCTCCGCCTCACGCGGCGATCATCCGGGCTACATGTCCGCCAGGCCGGCGAGGGCGCGTTTGCTGGCCTCGTGGTCGGGGTCGATCTCCAGGGCCCGCCGGTAGAACTCCTTGGCGGTCTCCAGCAGCTTGGCGTCGTGGGTCTGGGCCGCGAGCCGCTGGTAGCTGACGGCGAGGCTGTGGCAGGCGTAGGTGTTGTCCGGGTCGTACTCCAGGGCCTGCCGGTAGTAGGTGATGGCGCGCTCGTCCTGGCCCTTCTCGCTGAGGTCGTAGCCGTGGGCGTCGTACTCGCGGGCGATGGCCTGGGCGATCTCCCGGGCGAATTGCGCCGGGGTGGAGGCGCCGTCCCTGCGGAACGGCGAGAGGCGCCGTGGCTGGCCCTCGAAGGCCGGCACGTAGACGTAGAACGAGGGAAATCCCGTGCCCCCGTAGCGGTGGAAAAGGGCCGCTTCCTCGGCCCCTTTTTCCGGGTTCAGGGCGATCTTGCGGACCTGCTCCAGGCTTTGTCTGACCTCGCGCTTTCCGAGGTAGCCCTCGTTCAGTCGCCGGCACCACGGGCACCAGTCGGTCTGGAAGTAGACGACCACCGGCTCCTCGCTCTCCACGGCCGCAGCCACCAGCCGCCGGTGGGCGTTGGCCCCCTCCTCCCAGCCGGAGAGCGGGAAGGCTGCGGCGGATCCGGCGATCAGGCAGCACATTACCCCGCACGCGGCGAGGCGGAAGAGTCGTCGTGATATCCTGGTCAATCCCTGCATGTTGGCCTCCATCGCGCGGTCGGGTGGTCGAAATCTCACGGTTTCCCTCCCTATCGCGTCGCGACGGTCCTTGCGCGAGATCCGCCGAGCGGGCCGAATGACGCCTAAATTAAGGATGAGAACTGCCCGGCGGGCGTGCATCATTCGGCCATGACAACCCAGAGTCAGCCCGCGAAGGCCCCGGTCGAGGGCGGTACGGCACCGCCGCGCCAGGTCGAGATCTACGACACCACCCTGCGAGACGGTACCCAGTCGGCGCGGGTGGCCTTCTCGGTGAGCGACAAGTTGCGGGTCGCGGCGCGTCTCGACGAGCTCGGTGTGCACTACATCGAGGGGGGCTGGCCGGGCGCCAACAAGCGCGATGTGGAGTTCTTCGAGAAGGTGGCGGGTACCCCGTTCTTTCGCGACAAGGTGGTCGCCTTCGGCTCCACCCGCCACGCCAAGAACCGGCCGGAAGAGGACAAGAACCTGGCCGGTCTGCTGGCGGCGGGGACGGCGACCATCACCATCTTCGGCAAGTCTTGGGACCTGCACGTGCGCGACGCCCTGCAGATCGAGCTGGCGCAGAACGTCGACCTGATCGCCGATTCGATCGCCTTCCTCAAGGCCCGGACCGGGCGCGTGATCTACGATGCCGAGCACTTCTTCGACGGCTACCGTTCCGACCCCGAGTACGCCCTGGCCACCCTGCGCGCGGCGGCGGAGGGCGGCGCGGACTGCCTGGTGCTGTGCGACACCAACGGCGGCACCATGCCGGCGGACGTGGCGGCCATCTTTGCCGCGGTCGCCCAGCAGGTGGCGGCGCCCCTGGGGATGCACGCCCACAACGATGCGGAGATGGCGGTGGCGAACTCGATCACCGCGGTCAATTGCGGCGCGATCCAGGTACACGGCACGATCAACGGCATCGGCGAACGGTGCGGCAACGCCAATCTCTGCTCGGTGATCCCGAATCTGAAGCTGAAGCTCGGCATCGCCTGCGTCAGCGACGCGCAGCTCGCCGATCTCAAGTCGGTGTCCGCCTTCGTCTACGAGCTGGCCAACCTGCCGTCCGATCCCCACCTGCCGTATGTGGGCAACAATGCCTTCGCCCACAAGGGCGGGGTACACGTCTCGGCGGTGCGGCGCAACGCCGTGTGCTACGAGCACGTCGACCCGGCGGTGGTCGGCAATCGCCAGCGCATCTTGATCTCCGACCTGGCGGGGAGCGGCAACATCCAGATCAAGGCCGCGGAGTACGGGATCGACCTGGACGCCAAGTCGGAGGCGGTCTCCGGCATCCTCGCCCACCTCAAGCAATTAGAGGCGGACGGCTACCAGTTCGAGGGCGCCGAGGCTTCCTTCGAGCTGCTCATCCGGCGCCGCACCGGTCGCTGGAGCGACCCGTTCCGGGTCACCAGCTTCCGCACCATCAACGAGCGCTACGACGCGGCGACGGGGCCGGTCAGCGAGGCGAGCGTGCGCATCGAGGTCGACGGCGTCCACGAGCACACCGTGGCCGACGGCAACGGACCGGTGCATGCCATCGACCGCGCCCTGCGCAAGGGGTTGGAGCGCTACTTTCCCGAGCTGGCCACGGTCGAGCTCCTCGATTACAAGGTCCGGGTCCTGGCCAGCGAGCACGGCACGGAGTCGCGGGTGCGGGTATTGGTGGAGTCCGGCGATCACGAGGCACGCTGGGGGACCGTCGGGGTCTCGACCAACGTTGTGGAGGCCTCGCTCGACGCTTTGATTGACGCCTACGGCTTCAAGCTCCTCAAGGAGCAGAAGCGCTCGCAAGGGGAGTAGGGGGATGCCGAAAATGGAATACACCCCAGCGATCCGCTGGCCGCGCAGCGGCCAACCATCCCTAGCCCCTAGCCCCTATCCCCTAGACCCTTGGCCGGTGGTGCGAGCGGTCCGGGTTTGCCGCGACCGTTGTTTCCCCACCCATGGGGCGAGGTCCTGACCCATGGGCCTCCTCCTGGAAGAGGGCGTCGTGGTCGGGGTCGACGGCGAGACCGTGCAGGTCAGGGTGGCCCGCGGTAGTGCCTGCGGCGGCTGTTCGCAGCAAGGGGCGTGTAACCCCCTGGATGCGGCAGGCCAGGAGATCGTCATCCGCGTCGACAACCATCTCGACGCCCGGCCGGGCCAGCGGGTGGTGGTGGGGGTGGACGAGAACATGGTCCTGCGCGGCGCCGCGTGGATCTACGTCCTGCCCCTGGTGACGTTCTTTTCCGGGTACTGGTTCGGCGGCAGGCTGGCGCCCGCGGGTGGGGGTGAGAGCGGGGTAGCGATCGTCGGCGCGCTGATCGGGCTGATCGCCGGGCTCGGGGCGGTTTATTGGCGGTTTCGCCGCGCCGGTGCCAGCGCGGCCTACCGGCCGCGCCTCGTCAAGGCATTGTAAGCAGAGGGGGAGGGGAGAAAAGCGCGGGTGCCGGCAGCGGCCCGCGTGGCGACAACGCGTGGCGCGGTGAGTTGATCTCGCTGCCTGTGCCCTCTATCGTCGCCGGTCTCCTTCCTTCCTGGTGGAATTCGTGTACCGACGTCATTTTCTGCCCTTCGTCCTCCTGGTCCTGGCCTTAGCCGCGCCGGCATCGGCCCAGTTGCCGGCGCCGCCTTCGGCGCAGTTCCCGGCCGCCCTCAGGGGCGGCAGCACCGCGACTGCGAACGGTCGGTCGAGTGTGACGGTGGGTGCCCCTGGGGCCCCGTCGGCGACTCCGCAACCGTCCGTGGTGGGGATCGAGGGGCGGATCGTCGACCCGGCACTCATCCAGTCGCCGACGACAACGCCGACGCCGACGCCGAAGCCGGTCGCCATCGAGCTGGACGGGCAGGCAGCCGATGGCGTGGCTCGGCTCACATGGCGAATCTCGCCACTTGCCTCGCAGGTGAGCCCGATCATTGGGTTTTCACTGTTCTACGGGTTCCATGAAGAGCCCTACGACCACCGCATCGACATCGACGTCCCGGGCAACACGGACTATCAGGTCACGGGTCTAGAGAATGGTCGTGACTATGGGTTCGTCGTCGCGGCATACGATGCCCAGCGCCAGGTGGTGGGCCGGTCTCAGGAGATCGTCCTGCGGCCCGACACCCCGCAGCACCTCCCCTCGGCCGTGGAGCGGCGCTTCGTGGAGGAGATGGTCGATCAGGTCGTCTCGCGCGACTTGCGCCAATTCGGCTATGACCCCTTTTCCCAGACCGGCGGTGCCTTCGACAGCGCGCTGGACGCGCCGCCGGGGCCCGACTATCGGGTGGGGCCGGGTGATGTGCTCGAGGTGTTTCTCTGGGGACAGGTCGATGGGACGTACGTGGTCCCGATCGACGCCGATGGCGCGGTAAAGATCCCCAACGTCGGGGTGATCTCCCTGAGTGGCCTGACCCTCGCCCAGGCGACCGGGAAGATCGAGGCGGCCATCCGGCGGCAGTTCTCCGGGTTCCACCTGAGCGTCACCCTCAAGGAGTTGCACACCATCCAGGTCTACGTGATGGGGGAGGTACGGGTGCCGGGGAGCTATCGCATCGGCGCCCTGTCGACGGTGTTCAACGCCCTGTTCGCGGCGACCGGTCCGACCAAGCAGGGCAGCCTGCGGACCATCCGCCTACGGCGCGCCAGCGGTGACGTCGTGGACGTCGACCTCTACGACTTCCTCCTTACCGGCAACCGCGCCGCCGATCTCCGTCTGGGCCAGGGGGACACCGTATTCATCCCGCTGATCGGTGCCACCGTCGGGGTGACCGGTCAGGTCAAGCGGCCGGCGATCTACGAGCTCAAACCCGGCGAAACCCTGCGCGATGCCCTCGAGTTCGCCGGCGGAGTCACGGCCGATGCCGATCCCCGCACGGTGCAGATCGAGCGGGTGGAGGGGAGCCTGCGCCGGGTGGTGGAGGAAGTGTCGTGGGCGGAGGCGGTGCAGGGCGCCCCGCTACCGCTCCAGGCCGGGGATCTGGTGAGCGTTCGCTCGATCTACCCGCAGGTCGAGGGGCGGGTGGAGATTGCCGGTCAGGTCAAACAGCCGGGCTATCGGCCGTGGCACCCGGGAATGCGTCTCTCCGACATCCTCACGGAGCAGAAAGAGTTGTTGCCCGGTGCCTTTCTCGACTACGCCGAGGTGCGCAGGGTCGACCCGGTGAGCCTGCGCGCCTCGATCGTCTCCTTCAGCCCCGCGGCCCTGTTGGCCGGGCAGACGAGCGACGATCTGGAGTTGGCGGATCAGGACAAGATCCACGTCTTCTCCGAGACCGAGCTGGCGCGACAGGAGTTCGTGGAGGTGCAGGGCGAGGTCGCCAATCCGGGACGCTATCCTTTCTTGCCCGGGATGCGGGTGCGTGACCTGATCTACCAGGCGGGCAACCTCACCAGTAGCGCCTACCTTCCGGAGGCGGAGATCACCCGCCTACAGGTCAGTGGTGCCGGTACCACCACCGAGCGGATCTATTTCAGCCTGGAAAATGCCCTCGACAACCGCGGGGAGCACAATCAGCTCCTGCAGTCCAACGATCAGCTCTTCATTCGCGCCGTGCCCGACTGGTCGGCGGAGCGGGTGGTGTCGATCACCGGTGAGGTGCGCTTCCCCGGTAGCTACGCCTTCCGTCGCGGCGAGCGGATCTCCGAGATCCTGGAGCGGGCCGGCGGCTTCACCCCCCGTGCCTTCCTCAAGGGGGCGATCTTCAATCGCGAGTCGGTGCGCGAGATCCAGGCGGAGCGGCTCCAGGCCTTCATCCGGGAGCAGGAGCAGGAGCTGCTGCGCCAGTCGGCGGAGGCGACCGCTGGCGTGTCGGACAGCGCCGCGGTCGCCGCCATAGGGCAGGCCCTGGCGGACAGACGGAGCCTGCTGGAGCGACTCCGCACCACGGAGGTCAAGGGGCGCATGGTCGTGCGCATCCTGCCGCTGGATCGGCTCCGTGAGTCGGCCTTTGACCTCGAGCTGGAGGAGGGCGACCAGATTGCCATCCCGCCCATTCCCTGGTCGGTGAACGTCCTCGGTCGGGTCTATAACCCCACCTCCCTGATCTACGAGAAGGATCGGCCGGTGAGCTATTACCTCGACCAGACCGGCGGCGTGCGCGAGGACGCAGACGACGATCACATCTACCTGGTGCGGGCCGACGGCACGGTGATCAGCCGGGCCCAGGAGCGTGGGCTCTCCTGGTGGTGGAGTCGCGGCGAGCGGCGCTGGTTCTCGGGTCGCTTCGACGGGATGACGGTGGAACGCGGCGACACCCTCTTGGTGCCGGAGGAGCCGATTACCGTCGGCAAGCTCGCCATCGCTCGGGACATCACCCAGATCCTCGCCAACATTGCGGTCAGCGCCGGCAACCTGAAGTTCCTGTTCCAGTAAGGAGAGCCGCCATGGCAGGTCGTTCATTGCCGGCCCAGCACAAGAAGATCCTCGTCACCGGAGGCGCAGGTTTCATCGGCTCTACCCTCACCGAGCACCTCCTGGCCCGTGGGGATCGCGTCGTCTGCCTGGATGACTTCGACGATTTCTACGACCCGGCGATCAAACGCCGCAACCTGACCGCCGCCCTCACATCGCCGGACTTCCGCCTGGTCGAGGGAGACATCTGCGACCTGCTCCTCCTCCAGTCCCTGTTCGCGGAGGAAGGATTCGACGTGGTGATGCACATCGCCGCACGCGCCGGGGTGCGGCCGTCGATCCTGCAGCCGCTGCTCTACCAGAAGGTGAACGTCGAGGGCTCCACGAACCTGTTCGAGATGGCGCGCCAGCACGACGTGGCCAACTTCGTCTTCACCTCCTCGTCGTCGGTGTATGGCGAGAACGAGAAGGTGCCGTTTGCCGAGACCGATCCGGTGGACTATCCGATCTCGCCGTACGCGGCCACCAAGCGCGCCGGCGAGCTGATCGCCCACACTTACCACCACCTGTTCGGGCTCAACATCACCTGCCTGCGCCCGTTCACCGTCTACGGCCCGCGCCAGCGACCGGAGATGGCGATCCACCTCTTCACCCACGCCATCCTGGAGGGCAAGCCGATCCGCATGTTCGGCGACGGTTCCTCCTCCCGCGACTACACCTACATCGACGACCTGGTGGATGGCTTCCTCCGTGCCATCGACCGGCCCCTCGGCTTCGAGATCATCAACCTGGGCGAACACGAGGTCACCACTCTGCGTGAGCTCATCGACCTGCTGGCCGAGGCCACCGGCAAGGAGGCGATCATCGACCAGCAGCCCATGCAGCCCGGCGACGTCCCCCGCACCTACGCCGACGTCACCCGTGCGAAAGAGCTGCTCGGCTACCAGCCACACACCTCCATGCGCGAGGGCATACGCCGCTTCGTGGAATGGTACCAGGCGACGGTCGGCGGCTAGCGGCGGAGCACGTTCCCCGGTGTGGTGACAATGGCGCGGCTGGTTACGCAGCCGCGGATCAGCGAGCGGCCGAAGACCGAGGTCTCGCGGCTTTGTACGACCCTGGACTCCGCGGGTCCAGCCGGCCGGCGCCAGAGGGTGCGCGCGTAGGCGCCCACAGGATCCGGGTGGACGGGAGCAAACGGTGACCGCGGACCGTGTACGTGGTACTGCCCTGCCGTTCCCTCTTGCAGGACTCCCGACCCCTTCGATCGTGACGCTCGCGGGGCGGTGAAATTCCACCGCGGGTTGCGACACCCCAGAATCTCAATTTGAAACGCAAATCGATATATTACGGATCTTATTTTTTTAGCAATGTAAACAAGCGGTTACGAATAGGCATTCGGGTCCCCGCTATTTCCGGTACGAATCAAGGGTCCGCCACTGTTCGAAATCTTTACGGTCGGCGCGATGGAGTCTTCGGGCGCTGCCGGTAGGACCGCCATTTTTTTGTGGCGTTTCAATAGGATACGACCATAGGCCGTATGCGCCCGCACCAGGCGCTGAAATTGCATGGAGTAACCTCGGGTGGGGTCGTCTGGGGAGGGGAGCGGACCCTTCGGAGAAGCGTTTGCAGGGAAGGCTGCGGATGAAGGCGGGCACCAGGGTTTTCCCGGGCCGGGTCGTTGGCGCTGCCGGGGTCAGTGGTATGGACAATGCGGCTGTCCGATTAACAGGCGACTCGCGGCGCGGCATGCGAACGGGCCGCCGTCCGTGGGAAGGGTTCCAAATCCGTCAGGTCCTGCGGGGCCTTTGGCGTTAGCGATCACGAAGAGACTCTGTCCGTGTGTGCAAGGCACAAAAAAGGGGACGTAAGATGCTGAAAAAACGGAGTGTATTCCTCATTCTTTCCGTCTTCTCATGCGCCTTGTCTTTACCGGCCTATGCCAGTACGTGGGATTCGACAGGATCCCTGGGTGGCACGATTTATCATGGCCCCGGGGACACGGGGGGGATCGTGACCGATACGACTCCTCACATGTGGGTCGGTGACACCAAGACCTGGGATGAGACGGCCATGCTGGACGGGTTGGACGGGATCACGTGGACCTATGACACAATGAACGGGGCCACGTCGCAGAGCGTCGACCCCAGCATGATCGCCCGCCATGAGTTCCACATCGTGAACAACACGGCCTATACCTGGACGGATTTTCATATCGAGATCATCGATATGGGGACGACTCCGGACGTAGAGATCCTGGATGACGGTTTCACGGCGACGATCCCTGCCTCGAATCTCGTCATCAATAACGCCTACGATCCGAACCCGAATGTGGACTTCTATTTTTCCGGTACCCTCGTTGCCCCGGGTGACGCGATGACGGCCTTGGTCAGCCTGTCCAATCCGGATGAAAGCTTCTATGGCATTTACCTCTATCCGACGGTCGTCCCCGAACCCGCTTCCCTGGCGCTCGTGGCTACAGCCCTTGTCGGGCTTGTCGGATTGAGGAGAGCGCGGACCGGTCTCTAGTAGCTGGCGTGTCGCCGCTCATTCCCCGTTGAGATCGTCGCCGGCCACCGCGGCAACGCGGGAGGTTATTGCAGCGACCGATCCACGTTTACCACGGCGCCCAGCCACTGCGGCGGCGACCGCCGGGCCTGTCGTGCCGCGCGCCCTCGGCCACCACTTTCAGGGCGCCGACACCGAGGTCACCGGCGCCAAGGGGCTGGGCGGCCAGGAGTCGAAGGTCTCGATGGGCGCGGGCATTCGCCGCTTTCTGGAGGCGACGGGGAGCGTCTGATGCAGGGACGAGGGTAGTGAGCACAAGCCGGGGGGAGTGAAAACCGGGAGCAGGCCCGCCCGGCGGTTCATCCGGATGCGGTGTGACCGCAAGCGAGGGGCAACGCCCACGCGGTCCCGGCCGGGTAGACCCGGTAGAGAGGCGGTGTTCCTTACGCACCGACGGCGCGGGGTCGGACCGCATCGCTCGGCTGCCGATCGTCCTGGACGATCTCGCAGGGCGATCCCGCGTCCGACCCGCGCCTCCCACTGGGCAGCTTGGTCACGAGCGACCGACCGTGTGTCTTGGATGGGCGTCCGGATTACGAATAAACCGGTCCGAAAATGGATGAAAAGCCGGGCTCGGCTGTGATTGCGAGCGACGTGTTCATCGTAATTGCAATTGGTTACAGGTCGTAACCGCGGTGGCACACGGTCTGCTCTCTCCCGGGTAGGAACAATAAACCCCGAGAGATCGCCCGACCCTCTAGGGAAGGGACGAGGAGCCGCCGTGAAGGGCCTGGCCACCACCATCGCATCCACCCTCGTCGCCAGCGGCGTCGCATTCGCACCCGGCGCCGATGCCTCCGATCTCGGGCTCCACACCATCGCCTCTGCTCACGTCGCGGCACAGTCTCCGGCTACCGCTGACGCTGGTCCCGCCTCCGTCCACTCCGCGTCGCTTCCCGTCGGGGACACCTGGCCCTTTCACGAGGAGATCGCCGCCACGACCGCGGGGCGCGTGGGCGGTTCCCGTCGTCGCCGCGTGGCAATCCGCACCCCGGACGAGGACCTGGGCTACTTCGAACGTGAGGAGCAGCGCCAGCAGCTCCGGCATGTACGCCGAGCGATCCGCAAGGCGGAACAACGAGTGGCCTTTGGCTGGGCTCGGTCGCAGGCTCGCGGTTGGCTTGATAGCGGAACGATTCTTTCGCGTGAAGCGCCCGGGGCTGCCCGGGAGGCTAGCGCGGAAGGCGGCGGCGGGTGGCTACGGGGTGTGATGGCGGCCACCGACATCGATCTCGGATTCGACCTGGGTAGCGGAGCCGACGTGAGCCTCACCTATCACGTTTCCCGCCGTGGACCCGACTGGTTCGGCGGTGCCGCCCTGGAGCTCGATCCCCTCGACGCGAAGGTGAAGGTCGTCGTGGGCCTGCGACGCGGCTCCCTGTGTTGCGGCTACAGCGCCCAGGGTGGCGCGCAGGTGGCCTGGAGTCTCCCCTTCTAACCCTCACCTGGCCGCCGCCGGTCGTGGCGCCCCCGATCCTCAGCCATCTTCCCGGAACCGCTTCGATCGGTGAATCGAAACGCAACCGATCTCCGGACTCGGCAAGAACCACGAGGCGCCCGTGGAACGTAAACGGGGCGGCCCTCTTCCGAGGACCGCCCCGTTTACGATTTGGTGGAGGTGGCGGGAATCGAACCCGCGTCCGAGAACCATCCGCATCTGAAGCACTACATGCGTAGTCTGTGTTTGGTGTCGCCGTCGCGGTCCCCACAGACAGGGGTGCGTGGCCTTTGTCTCCTCGATCTTTCGTCCCTACCGGAGACCTCTCGGGACGGCAGCCTGCGGTTTCTGACGCCCATCATCCGTGCCGTGGGCACCGCGGATGGGGGCGAGCAGCTTTACGCTGCTAGAGCTAACTCAGGTTCGTGAGTTATTGGTTTCCGGCTGTTTTACGAGGCCGCCGGACCTCGGCATGCGCTTCAGGCTTCTCGATCCCCGTCGAATCCAGTTCACCCCCTTAGTCAACGTGTTCAATGCCTTCCAGGTGCGTGACGCGTCCGGGGTATCGGCGCGGGCACCGTCCAGGCTACAAAACCAATCTAGTGTCGCTCGATGTTCACCGCAACTGGAGGTTCGCCATGCCATACGTACAGCTACGGGTCGCGGGGCAATTGAGCCGCGAGCAGAAGGAGGCCATCGCCCGCGAGTTTACCGCCACCCTGGAGAGGGTCGCGGGCAAGCCACCGGCCGCCACCTACGTGGTGATCGAGGAGGTGCCGCGGGAGAACTGGGCCAAAGGGGGTGCGTTGCTGGAGTAGTGGCTGGGGCCGCGGGTTCGCGCCCGATGCTACTCACCACCGCCGTGGCCCGAGTGGGCGGAGGCGCGGGCTCAGGGGGGACTGGTGGGTCCCGGCTTACCCTGATCGGCGATGAGCTGTTCGACCCCCAACTGGCGCGTCAGCTCCCGGAGCAGAGGGACCAGCTGCTCGACCAGGTCGCCGGTGGGTGCATCGGGGGGCTCCAGCGAGGGGCGCGGTGCCGTCTCACAGGCCGGTTCCGTCAGGCTCTCCTGCGGTGGCCCATCGGCCGTCGGGCTAGGGTCGTCGTTGCGGCACACCTGGTTACGACCGCGGCACCGCGCCGTGGTTACCCGGCGCTCGGCGGTGGCGACGAGTCCCTCCACGGTGGCGAGCGACTCGCTGTGCAAGCTGGCGACACCGATGCTGGCGGTGGTCTGCATGACCTGACCGTCGATCGGTAACGTTAGGTCGGCGATCCCCGAGCGAAGGCGCTCCGCGAGCACGGTGGCGCCCAGTTCGCCTGCATCGGGAGCGAGGACGGCGAAACGTGCACCTGCCAGGCGCGCGACCGTGTCCTCTTGGCGAGTGGTCTTGGCGAGCCAGGCGCCGATCTCGGCGAGGAGATGGTCGCCCTCTTCGTTCCCCCAATGGTCGTGGATCGCCGCGAACTGGTCGAGGTCGAGCAGGAGCAGCGACAGGGGCGTCTGATGGCGTATGGCGAAGGCGATGCCTCGCCGGGCGTGCTCCAAGAAGGCGCGGCGGTTGTAGAGGCCGGTGACGGAATCGATCGTCGCCTGGATTTCGATCGTCCGCCGACACTCCTCCAACTCACGGCTGGTGGCGGATAGGCGCTGGTGGAGGTTGACGCGTGCCAGGATCTCGGTCGGGTCCACCGGCTTGATGAGGTAGTCATCCGCCCCCGCTGCGAGGGCACGCCGGCGTG
>Ga0210096_1000399_pt1 | contig 15646 bp, 16 predicted proteins | sample China_Galinas_PW_4_FD_184864 | JGI IMG/M metagenome (GOLD analysis project Ga0210096, IMG submission 184864) | Wetland microbial communities from San Francisco Bay, California, USA, that impact long-term carbon sequestration - China_Galinas_PWA_D2... | ecosystem: Environmental > Aquatic > Marine... | reverse complement strand
CGCCCGCGCATCGCGCACGATGAGGCACTCGGGAACCCGCCGCAGCATGACTCGTGTTGCTTCCGCCACCCCGGGCTTGACCAGGTTGATGTCGTCAAGGCCGTGCCTGCGCAAACACGACTCCAGCCACTGCACGGTCTCTAAGCGGCGTTGCTCTCGCGCGGCGGTGGCAATGGCCCCGGCCCGAGCGCCGTCGAAGGTCGCGCTCACGCGATCGAGGAACCAATTGGATTGGTCCAGAGGGGCGTAATCCTGGTAAAGGACACACCCGTGGAAATCCTCCGGGCCAATCTGGGCGTTGAGAATCGAACGCGACACCAGGCCCGAAACCGTGGCGTTGAGAATCCCCGAGGGAATGGCGTAATCTTCGAAGCTCGCAGCCACATCCGCCGTGCCCCCGATGTCGCAGAGGACATACAAGCGCGCATCGAGTTGCTCCGGGCTCTCCGCGTTCCACCGCCGCACAGCCGCCTTGAGTTCGCGAGTGATCACCCCCTTTGCCGTCCACCCGTCGACGAACACCAGCCCCGTCGCGGGCCTGCGGTCCACGCGAACGATGTGGCGCAGGGCGTTTTCGTCGATCCCGCGGTCACGGATGATCGAAATGGAGTAATGGCGGGCATCAGTGTCGTGACGCGCGCGCAGCGCCCGCGTGAGCAGGGCACCAATCGGGGTCCCGGCCCGGGCCAAGGAGACGACAGTGAGCGGCCCCTCACGTGTGGCTGCGATATGCGCGGCAAGCGAGAGGATGTCCCGGCCAATACGCGTGGCGTACATCTCAGTCAGATCGCGGAACAACCCCAGGTAGCGCGCCGAGGGCGGACCCTCCGGGCTCAACATCTCGGAGTAGTGGCGGTGCCCCGACTGGATCTGCCGCTCCTTCTCGGCGATAGGCGTCAGATCCAGGCGCAGCGGCTTGAGCAGGAGCTGGCAGTCCTCTACCCTGTAGCTGCCCGAAAAGACCGGCGCGGCGCGGCGCTCCGGCCCAACACCAACGGCGTTCACGGCCATAACGACTCCTGAATCTGGCTGTCCCGCGGAATGACAGCGAAGTGGCAAAGCTTGAGGTAAGGTAGATCCGTCAACGAGTCTCCGACCCCGACGAACACCACGCCCGGATCGCTCTCGCGCTTGACCTCCATCACATGGGCTACAGCCGCCGCCTTGTCTGCGTAGGGCGGCAGGACGGCGACATTGCGCCCGTTGCAGTGAACCCGCCACTCCCCGCCCAACGAGACCGCCATCGAAGCGATCTCCTCGGCATGGCCCCGCTCGAGCCGCGCAGGCGCCTTCACCGAAACGTAGACCGGCACACCGCCGTCCTCGATGACCCGCGTGCGCAGGCCTGCGACATCCGCCCCCAGACGCCGACCGATGACATCGACCAGCATCCTCATCCCATCGGCCACGCAGGCCGCTTGCTCCTCGACACGGGCATGCCACGACGCCAGAGGCTCTCCATCCGGGGCGTAGATCAGCGCGCCGTGGCTGACGATGCGGTAGTCTTCAAAGCGTGGGCTGGCGACCCGATCCAGGGCTTCGCGGTTGCGCCCAGTCACAGGGATCAGGGTCGCTCCTCCGAGTAGATCGAGCAGGGCGAGCTCGTCAGGCGAGTGAAAGGACAGGGGCGCACCGCCACGGTCCACCGCAGCAGTCTTCAGCACACCCCCGTCTGCCCGCACGCTCGCCTTCTCCCGCGTCGCAAAGAGCGAGTCATCCAGATCCGTGAATACCGTGACCGCTGCCACCTCAGTCACCCATCCCAGGCAGCGGCTCGGCGACGCGGCAGTGGAACCAGTGACCGCCGGCCACCACCGGCGGCTCGCCGCAGTCGCGCTCGCTCACGCTCACGCCCACGCAGCTGGGCAATGGCGGGTTGTGCAGGTAGTAGCCAACCGACTGGCCGTAGGGGTCCGGGCAGGACAGCGTCGCCGCGATGGCGCCACCGATCTGCACCGGAGAGCGTGATGTGCACTGCACCGTGGCCACGTAGCCGGCCGTCTCCAGCGCCTCGGCCAGGAGAAAAGGCTGGAATGCACACTCACCCGTCCCCACCACGGCAAAGGGGCGGTTCTGCTCGAGCACGCCGAGGTCGATCGCCGGCCCCGGGAATCCCCCTGCGGGCACAGCGACACCGCGCCGCCCCAGGTCGTCGCGTGCCCATTGCGGCACACTGGCCGCTTCCACATTCGCCGGAAGCTCGCCGGGGCGAAAATCCGCGTCCGGCTCGAACTTGAAGGTCCCCTCAAGCAAGGCATGCCAAGACGTGGCGATGGGCCGACTCCCGAGACGTAAGCCGTCTTCGATGCGCTGCCGACTCTCTGGGTCCAACCAGTTGACGAGCGTCACGATCGCTACCCGCTCGAGATTCGGCAGGCAGGGCAGCACCCGCATCGCCAGCTCCGCCAAGGTCTTGCCCGTCGAGATTTCGTCATCGACCAGCACCAATGTGCGGGTACCGCCGAAGGCTTTCTCCAGCCAGGGATGCGGCGCGTAGAGCAGGTGGGAACGGGCGTGCGAATGCGATTCACAGATCTGCGCCAGCGGCTCCAGGTCCAACGGTATGCGTGTGGTGTGGTGGAAGCTCACGTCCGAGCGCCCGTGCTCGCGGGCCAGCGTGTCGGCCACCCCGGCGGAAAGCCCTGTCGCCGTTTCGGCCATGCCGATGGTCCATACCGGTCCCGGAGCATCGGCAAGGTCCTGCGCCAGGAGCCGATAGGTTTCGCGCATGAGCGTCGGACGGCACGGGATGTGGCGACCGAGCACCTTGGAGACAAACAGAAAAGGGCGGCGGGGATTGGCCCGGGCGGCAAACTCCAAGAGATCGTCCAGGGGCATCCGCTCGATGACGGTGTCGATGCACAAGGATCCCCCGGGGATCGCAAAGACGCGTGCCGTCATGCCGTCTAAGCCTCGTTTGGCCGGAAGGGCTCAAAGGGTGTGAAAATGCCGGTCTCGGTCATGCGCCGACGCAGTGAAAATCTCCCAAGCCCTTCCACTGGGTCGACACGGTCGAGATGCTCGAAGTCCAACCGCGAAAATCCATCGCGGTCGAGCCGCACCGAGAGGAGATAATCGTCGCGCCGCACCCCGCTCTGCGGATCGCGGCGCTGCGAGAGCCCACTCACCACGCAGGTCCGCATCGACGGCAGAGAGGCAAACGCCCTCCGCCGCACACGCGCATCAGTATCCCAGTGGACATGCCTGGTATACGCTTAGCGTACTGAATTCTCCGAGACGTCTTTCATCCGAATTCAATCAGCCGGCGCCCATCCTTCGCAAGGCGCGCAAACCGCCCTGGCACGTCTTCGATCTCCGGCAGATCGACGTCGATCATCAGCATAAGCGCAGGCACGTCGATTTCACAAGACAAACCGGTGTAGTATTCCGCATCGACAAGTCGTTTGCCTGTACGCGCACGTTTTAGCGGATTCTGATAATGGGTGCCATGGTGCGCTAAATAGCCACCCATTAAAGCGCTCATCGATTCCTTGCATCGCCCAGAGGGCTGGCATACCATTCATGCGCATCCAAGCCGCTCTCCCCGCGCTCACAATTGTCATTAGGGAGTTACACATGCTTGCCGGTATGCTCGATAAACTGAAGAAGATGGGAGATGGTCTGCGTGATGACGCCGTCCGCCTCAAGAACAAGCAGCTCATGGAAGCCTGCACCGCCGGCTGTGCCATCATCGCCAACGCCGACGGCGTGGTGACGGCTGACGAAAAGCGCAAGATGATCGGCTTCATGCAGACCTCCGATACCCTGTCGCTGTATGACACCAGCAGCGTCATCGCGAGCTTCGAGAAGCACTGCAAGAAGTTTGAGTTCGACGCCCAGATCGGCGAGGCGGAGGCGTTGCGCGTGGTAGCCGCCCTCAAGTCCAAGCCCGCGGAGGCGCGTTTGCTGGTGCGCGCCTGCTGTGTCATCGCCGCGGCCGACGGCAACTTCGACCAGGACGAGCGCGGGGCCGTTTCGCGCATGTGCGCCGAGCTCGGGCTCAACGACAAGGAGTTCGTTCCCCCCTCCTGAACGCTCGACCAGGGCCCACCACGACTAACGTCAGGAGCCGCTCATGGCACGACGCCTTCCCGTTTACCTCGTCCTCGACACTTCGGGGTCCATGAACGGCGAGCCCATCGAGGCTGTCAAGACAGGTCTTCAGACGCTGCTCTCCGCATTGCTCCAGGACCCCCAGGCTTTAGAGACCGCTTGCCTCTCAGTCATCACTTTCAACGAGAGGGCGACACAGGTGGTGCCCCTCACAGAGGTGGCCTCCTTCGAGGTTCCGCAGATCCAAGCCGGTGGCACGACCGCGCTTGGCGCCGCGCTGCAGCTACTCGCCGAGTCGATTGAGCGAGAGGTGGTCAAGGGCAGCGCTGAGCAGCGCGGGGACTGGAAGCCGCTGGTCTTCCTCATGACCGACGGTGCCCCGACCGACGACTGGCGGCGTGCCAAGGATGCGCTGGCCAGGGTAAAGATGGCGATGCTCGTCGCCTGCGCCGCCGGCCCCCAAGCCAAACAAGATGTTCTCAAGGATCTGACCGAGTCGGTCGTCGTCCTCGACACCGCCGATGGCTCTACCATCGGCTCCTTCTTCCGGTGGGTATCCGCGTCGGTATCGGTCACTAGCCAGAAGATCGACCTGACGAAGAAGGACGTCGGTAGCCTTGGCGACCTCCCGCCGCCGCCTCCAGAGATCAACGTCGCCGGGGTCTGAGCGCCGTGAGCACCAGACGACTGCCCGTTTACCTGCTCGTCGACACCTCCGGGTCGATGCGCGGCGAGCCCATCCAGTCCCTGAATGTCGGGCTCAAAGCGATGGAGCAGGCTCTGCGGCGCGATCCCTTCGCGCTCGAGAGCGTGCACCTCTCCCTCATCACCTTTGACGTGAAGGTCGAGGAGGTCTTCCCGCTCACGCCGCTCGATCAGGTGCGCATGCCCGAAATCCAGGTGCCCAGCTCCGGGGCGACTTTCCTCGGGGCCGCCCTGCAGTTGCTCGCCGAGCGCGTCGACCGCGACGTCATCCGCGGCAGCGAGACACAACGCGGGGACTGGCGGCCGATGGCGTTCGTTCTCACCGATGGATCACCCTCGGATATCCAGGCATTCCAGGAAGGGGTCGCGCAGGTGAAGCGGCGCAATTTCGCGAGCATCGTCGCCTGCGCCGCCGGCCCCAAGGCAAAGCGCGATGCGCTGCACCAGCTCACCGATACGGTGGTCGCGCTCGACACCCTGGACGGGACCGGGTTCGCCCAGTTCTTCCAGTGGGTCTCCGGCAGCATCGCCGCCGGCGGGCGCAGCGCGGGCACCACCGCTGCTGATACGCTCCCGCCGCTGCCATCCGAGCTCACGGTAGCCCTTTAAAGAAAGCCCATGCGCCGCTTGCCGATTTTTCTGGTCCTCGACGTTTCCGAGTCGATGATCGGCCAGAGCCTCGAGCGCCTCGAAGAAGGGCTCGGAACCATCGTTGCGACGTTGCGCACCAACCCCAGCGCACTGGACACCGTCTACCTCTCGGCGATCGCCTTCGCGGGTGTGGCGCGCACACTGGTTGGCCTCCAAGAGCTGGCGTCCTTCCGAGCGCCACGCCTGCCCGTGGGAAGCGGGACGGCGCTTGGCGCCGCCCTCGATCACGTCATGAACGAGATCGACTGCCGGGTCATTCACCCCGGACCCGACACGAAAGGCGACTGGGCGCCCATCGTCTACCTGTTCACCGACGGCAAGCCAACCGATTCCATCGACGCTGCACGCGCGCGCTGGCAGCGTCGTTATGGATCCCATGCCGCTCTCGTCGCGGTCGCCATCGGCCGCTATGCCGATCAGGCTGCCTTGCGCTCCCTCACCGAGCACGTGGTCGTCTTCGATGACAGCATCTCCGGGGGTTTTGACGTGTTCGTGCGCTGGGTCACCGACTCGGTGACCGTGCAGAGCCAGCGCCTGGGAGAAAGTGGCGGCGGAGTGGTTTCCCTCGCCAAACCGGACTCGCGTGCCATGGCCATGGCCGGAACACCGGAGGCGATCGAAGCCTGCACCGACCCCGACTGTGTGGTCCTCGTAGGACGCTGCCAGAACACGCGCCGCCCTTACCTCATCAAGTACGAGCGCGAAAGCGTGCCGCTTCGCATGGAAGGGTTTGATCTCGATGCCGAAGGGTTCCGTATCGCCGGCACCTTCCCCCTGACTGAGGAGTATTTCGACTGGAGCGGCCCCGGCGAGAGCGCCGGCAGCATCAGCACCGCCGACCTCGAGGGCGTTGCACCCTGCCCCCACTGCGGCAATCGGGTCACCATTGCCCAATGCGGGTGCGGCAAGCTACTGTGCGCCTCCGGTCCCGGGGAGGCGACCTGTCCGTGGTGTGAGGCGGGCATTCAGTTCGAAGGCGGCGGAACCGACTTTGACGTCGACCGACGGCTGGGGTAGTCATGGGTACGTTGGATTCCGACGCACTTGCCGCGGCGCTGCTCAATCAGCTGCGCGAGGCCATGCCCGGCAAACCCGCCTGGCCCGAAGGGGAAGGCCACGGGCGCCTCGTGGAGCAGGCCCGCCAGCTTATCGACCAGGCTGCGCAGCTCCTGCGCGATGGCTTGCCTGCGCCACTCGATCGGCCCGTGCCAGGCGAGCCGGCCCCAGAGGCTGCGAATCCCGGCACCCCGCCAGAAGTAGCGCCCGAGCCGACCGAGCCCGCCCCCACACAGGGCCAGGCACCCATGGTCGCGGACCATCTCCCGACCCCCGAGGGTGGGCTCCCATCCCCAGATCCCGATCCCACCCCCTCACCTTTACCGCAAGACCCGACGACCATGGCTCTGCGCCCCGGCGAGATCCCCCGCGAGACCCTGGCCCCCGCTGCACCGGCGCGCCCGCGCCTGCGCGTGGAGATCGAGCGCAACGCAACCGAAGGCACACCCTATCGCTCCGCGGTGTCCGTTCACGCCGACACAGGCGTATCCGTCTCCATCCTCGCCTGCGAAATCCCCGACGCCGCTGGTGTCTCATTCGACGCCGGCCTCCTCGTCGGCGACGCTCCGCTGACCGGTGAGTATCCGGTGCGCTTGACCTGCACCATCGATGGGGACAGCTCCCAGTCCAACCTCGTCGCCGAGACTGTGCTCGTGGTCAATCCGAACCCCAGAACCTTGTGGAAGAGCTTGGAGTCGGACCGCGATGCTCCGGGCTGGAAGCCCGACCAGGCCAGCGAGCGTGTCACCGGCGCGGGCGGCGCCCGGATCGTGGCGGCGAGCCAGCGGGGGCGTTCCCATGCCCATAATGGCGGCTTTCGCGACGACGACTTCGCCATCCGCGTCACCGGCCCCGACGGTTGGAACCTCCTCGCCGTAGCCGACGGAGCCGGCAGCGCCGAGCGCTCGCGCATCGGCTCGCGCGTGGCCGTACAGACAGCAGTGAACGTCGCCGCCGCCAAGCTCGAGGCAACCCCATCCCTGTGGCCGATCGCCGCCCTGGAGACAGACCCACAGGACCTGACCGGCGCCCATATGGCCGCCTACCAAGTCCTGGGAGCTGCTGCCTTCGACGCACTCAAGGCAATCGAGGCGAAGTCCGCCGAGCAGGGTTTCCCCGCGCGGGCCTACGCCACCACCTTGCTGCTGGCTGCGCACCGGCGCATTGCCGGCGGCGATCTGGTGGCCGCCTACTGGGTGGGCGACGGGGCCATCGCGCTCTTCGACGCCCAAAGCGACGTGATCGTCATGGGCACCCCCGACGGTGGCGAGTACGCCGGCCAGACCAGGTTTCTCGACCGCGACGTCATGTCCGATGGCAGAGAGATCATGAGCCGTCTGCAGGTCCGGGTCGTGCCGCGTTTCGACGCGCTCCTGCTCATGACCGATGGGGTCAGCGACCCGAAGTTCCCCTCCGACGCGGCCCTTCACAACACCGCCGAGTGGGTGAAGCTGTGGGCGGAGCTCCTCCCGATCATCGACGCGCCCGATGCGGCCCAGCGGCTCACCGACTGGCTCGGATTCTGGAACATCGGCAATCACGACGACCGCACCATCGCGGTGATCCGATAGGCGAGCCCTCATGTCCCGGACCATCCAACTCACCACCCGCCAAGGCGAGCCCGTCTCGTTCGTCGACGAGATCATCGGCTCCGGTGGCATGAAGGATGTCTACTTCGCGCCCGATCGCTCCTACGTGGTCGCGGTCTTCCGCGAGCGCCAGGACCCGGCCGCACGTGAGCGCCTGCGCATGATCTGCGAAGACTACCGCGAGCGCATCTTCAATCAAGAGGGCGGCGATTACTGGCGCGATGTCTACTGTTGGCCGACCGGGGTCGTGGAGCACGACGGGCGCGAGGGTGTCGTCGCGCCGGCGTACCCGCGTCATTTCTTCTTCGAGCATGGCTCGGCCAACAACGACATGCTCGGCATCCAGGGCCGGGAGAAAGAGGGGAAATGGTTCGCCAGCGCCAATAACCAGCAGCGCTTCTTGGACCCGCGCGAGCGCGGCAACTGGCTCAACTACCTGCGCATCTGCATCCGCATCGCCCGAGCAGTGCGGCGTATGCACGCGGCAGGCCTCGCGCACAGCGACCTGAGCTACAAGAACGTGCTGGTCGACCCTTGCACCGGCCACGCATGCCTCATCGACCTCGACGGTCTGGTGGTGCCCGGCAAGTTTCCCCCGGACGTGGTCGGCACCCCGGACTTCATCGCTCCCGAGGTTATCGCTACCGCTCACCTGCCACGCGACGATGCCCAGCGCAAGCTGCCGTGCATCCCCACCGACCGCCACGCCCTGGCGGTGCTGATCTACATGTACTTGCTCTATCGCCATCCCCTGCGTGGCGGGAAGGTCCACGACCCGGACCCGCAGCGCGACGAAGCTCTGGCGATGGGGGAGAAGGCGCTGTTCGTCGAGCACCCATCCGACCGCAGCAACCGCATCCGCGTGGCCGATGCCCGCCCAACCGAGCTGCCCTGGGCCGACACGGAGCGGATACCTTACACCATCACCGGGCCTTACCTATCGGGCTTGTTCGAACGGGCCTTCGGACCGGGTCTGCACGACCCGAGCGAGCGCCCGACAGCCGAGAACTGGGAGTTCGCCCTGGTGCGCACCGCCGACCTCCTGCAGCCGTGCTCCAATCCGAGCTGCAGCCAGGGCTGGTATGTCTTCGATAACCGCCGCGCACCCAGTTGCCCCTTTTGTGGGACGCCCTATGCAGGCCTCCTGCCGGTGCTGAATTTCTACTCCTCGCGCCGCGGCGGCAGCTTCCGGCCCGACGATTACCGGCTGATGGTCTACTCGAACCAGTCCCTCTTCCCATGGCATGTGAATCGCCACATCGCCCCCAACGAGCGTCTTACCGACGCACAAAAGCAGCGGGCTGGGTACTTCGTGCTCCACCAGGGCACCTGGTGGCTGGTCAACGAGCACCTGCCCGAGTGTCGCGATGTGACCGCCCAAAGCGATGTGCCCATCGGCGGCCACGTGGCGCTGCACGATGGGCAGCAGCTGCTGCTCTCGCGCGAGGACGGCGGGCGGCTCGCGTTGGTACAGATGGCCAACGGGGCGTGATCTCGTGACGACGCCAATGCGACCTGGCGCACTGAACGGTCGCTTCTGAACGCACCAGAGGATTGCATCATCATGGCGGTGAATCTAAGCAAGGGCGAGAAGATTTCCCTGGAGAAGGCCGGCGGCGCCGGACTGTCGAAAGTGGCACTGGGTCTGGGCTGGGGGATGCGTCAGGAGAAAGGCTGGTTCGGACGCGAGAAGGAGGTCGAAGTCGACCTCGACGCATCCTGTCTACTGTTTAGCGGCAACAAGGCGGTCGATGTGGTGTGGTTCCGCCAGCTCCAAAGCCGGTGCGGGGCGATCCGCCACAGCGGCGATGATCGCTCGGGCGGTGGCAACAGCGCCGACAACGAGGTCATCAGCGTCGACCTGAGCCACCTGCCCGGGCAGGTCGACACCCTGATCTTCACCGTGAACTCGTTCCTCAACGATTCGTTCTCCGGTATCCCCAACGCCACCTGCCGGCTGCTCGATGCCGCCACCGGCCGGGAGCTGGCGCGGTTCAATCTGTCCCTCGACGGCGGCAACTACACGGGCATGGTGATGGCCAAGCTCTATCGCGACGGCGACGCCTGGCACATGCAGGCTATCGGCGACAAGGGCTACGGCCGGACCTTTGATCAGATGGGCGAGCTCATCACGCGTCACCTCTGAGGGAGAGCCCATGGACCTGCAGTCCGGACAGAACGCTCCGGTGGGCACCGGCCCACTGCGCTTGATGGTGAGAGCAGACCCTTCCAACCAGGCCCCCAGCCTGGATCCCAGCGCCTTTCTTCTCGGGGCAGAGGGGCGTGTGACAGGCGATGGCGGCTTCGTCTTCTACGGACAGCCCCGAGACCCCTCTGGGGCTGTCGTACTCGACCCGGTGGCGGCAACGTTTCAGGTTGACCCAGCGCGGCTGCCTGCCGGCATCGAGCGGGTCGTGCTCGCCCTCACCATCGATTCGGAGGTGGCCGGGCTGCGTGCCTTCGCGCAGTTCCGCTCGGTGCTGCTCACGCTCGATGGCAGCCGTACCGGCCTTCGCTTTCCGCTCGCCACCTCCGGCATGAGCGAGACCGCGCTGATCCTCGCCGAGCTGTATCTGCGCAACGGCGCCTGGAAGCTGCGTGCCGTCGGGCAGGGGTTCGTCGGGGGCCTGGCACCGCTTGCCCGCAACTACGGGGTCGACGTGAGCGAGAAGGCTGCGCCGCCGCCACCGCCCGCGAGCCCACGCCCGGTAGCGCCGCCTCCAGCAGCCGACCCGCCCAGACGCATCGACCTGACCAAGCGCCAGCCCGTGTCGCTCGAAAAGCCCCGCCAGGGATTCGGGAAGATCACGATCAACCTCAACTGGACCAAGGGTGAGAAGAAGGGCTGGCTCGGTACCAAGAGCGGGGGGATCGATCTCGACCTCGGGTGCATGATCGAGCTGACCAGCGGCGACAAGACCGTAGTCCAGGCCTTGGGCGACACCTTCGGTGACTACGACCGGCCACCGTTTGCGAAGCTCCTCGGCGACGACCGCACGGGCGAGTCGGATTCCGGCGAATTCCTGCTCATCAACGGCAACCGCTGGAACGATTTCCGCCGCGTGCTGATCTACGCGTTCATCTACGAGGGCGCGCCCAACTGGGCAGCCGCCAATGCGGTGGTCACCGTGACCGCGCCCGGTTCGCCCGAGCTGGTGGTACGCCTCGACGAGCATGCAACCGGTAAGGGCATGTGCGCGATCGCCCTACTCGAGAACGATGGCGGGCGTGTGCGCGTAACCAAGCTCATCGACTACTTCGCGGGACACAAGCCCATGGACCAGGCGTTCGGCTTTGGTTTCCGCTGGACAGCCGGGAGCAAGTGAATGGCTGACAGTCTAGGGTGTGGCGTCTCGCAACGGCGAGCGCCATCAATCTCAACGCAGGCAATATGAGGAGTTAGCGGGAATGGCAGTGTCATTGCAAAAGGGCGGTCGGGTTTCCCTGAACAAAGCAGCCCCGGGACTCAAGAACATCCACGTTGGCCTCGGTTGGGACGAAAGGGCAACGGATGGGGCGGATTTCGACCTCGACGCATCCGCATTCGTCGTCACGGAATCCGGCAAGGTCAAGGGCGATGATCACTTCATCTTCTACAACAACCTCAAGCTACCGGACGGCTCGGTCGAGCACACCGGCGACAACCTCACCGGCGGAGGCGAGGGCGATGATGAGGTGCTCTACGTCCACCTGGATAAGGTGGCGCCGGACGTCAGCAAGATCGTCTTCACCGTGACCATCCACGACGCGGAGGCGCGCCGCCAGAACTTCGGGCAGGTCGCCAACGCCTTCATCCGCCTGGTCAACAAGGACACCGGCGCCGAGGTGCTGCGCTTCGATCTGGGCGAGGACTACTCCACCGAGACCGCCATGGTCTTCGGCGAGATCTACCGCCAGGCCAGCGAGTGGAAGTTCAACGCCATCGGTCAGGGCTACTCGGGCGGCCTGCGCGCCATGGCGATGCAGTACGGCGTCAACGTCTGAGCCCAAGGGCCGCCAGTGTTTGCGGACGGGTTTGGTCGCAGGAAGCAAGGGTCCCTGCCGAACGGGGTAGCACAAGTTGTCGACACAGGCCCAACAGCGGCCAATCGGAGATCAGCATGGCAGTGAATCTAACGAAAGGCGGAAACGTATCCCTGACCAAGCAGGCCCCTGGCATGACCCAGGTGCGCTTCGGGCTCGGGTGGGATGCGCGCACCACCGACGGAGCACCTTTCGACCTCGATGCGCTGGCGCTCGTGGTCGGTGCCAGCGGGAAGGTCCTCTCCCAGGGCCACTTCGTCTTTTTCAACAACCTCAAGTCCCCCGACGGTGCAGTCGAGCACATGGGCGACAACCGCACCGGGGCCGGGGAAGGCGACGACGAGTCCCTGGTAGTGCATCTCCCGTCGCTGCCCGCCGAAGCGGAGAAGATCGTCTTCGCGGTGACCATCTACGAAGCCGAGAAGAACAACCAGAACTTCGGCCAGGTCAGCAACGCTTTCATCCGTGCAGTGGACGCTTCCACCGACAGCGAGATCATGCGCTTCGACCTCAGCGAGGACTACTCTACCGAGACCACGGTGATCTTCGGTGAGCTTTACCGCCGCGAGGGCGAGTGGAAGTTCCGGGCTGTCGGCGCCGGGTATTCCGCCGGGCTCCAGGGCTTGGTCCAGGACTACGGCGTGTGACCACCAACGGCGCATCCAGCGGCGAGGGGCCGGCAGTCCCACCTGCGCGCGTGGCGGACAGGGCAGTTCTCTTCCTGGCCCAGGGTTTCGGTACTGGGCGGGCGCCGTTCGCCCCGGGCACCTTGGGGACTATCCCGGGGGTGGTGGTCTACCTGCTCCTCGCCTCCCTTCCGCTCGCGTACTATGCCGGCATCGTCACGCTCCTCACGGTCATTGGCATCGCTTTGTGCGATCGCGCCGCACGGATTCTGGGGCGGGACGACCCTTCTTCGGTGGTCTGGGACGAGATCGTCGGCGTCATGATCGCGCTGGCTGGCAGTCCGCTCAGCCCGTGGTCCCTGCTTGCCGGATTCGCCGCCTTTCGCCTGTTCGACATCTGGAAACCCGGACCCATTGGATGGGTGGACCGCCGGCTGCACGGCGGCCTAGGAATCATGCTCGATGACGTGCTCGCCGGTTTCGCGGCCCTCGCGGTCCTGCAACTGGCCCGGGTATGGGGCGCGCCCCTCTAGGCGCACACAGGTCGTACTTGACGGGAGTCTTTCATGGCCCATCACTTCGGATTTCCCATCGAGACGGTAATCGTCTTCTTCGCCGTCGTCGGCTTCTCGGTCTACACGGACCTGCGCGCGCACCGCAGCACCGAGGAGATCGGGCTCAAGGACGCCACGCTGTGGTCCGTTTTCTGGATCGGCCTGGCAGTGGCCTTCTACGCCTACCTGTGGGTGCGCTTCGACAAGCAGTGGGCGGATCTCTACCTGGCGGGGTACATCCTGGAAAAGACCCTGTCGGTGGACAATCTGATGGTGTTCATCGCGGTTTTCGCCTCCTTCGCCATCAAGGGGGCGTTGCAGCACCGCATTCTCTACTGGGGAATTGTGGGGGCGCTCCTCTTCCGCGCCATTTTCGTGCTGATCGGCACCTCGCTGTTCCTCGCCAGCGCCTGGGTCGGGTTCCTGTTTGCAGCCGTCGTGGCTTGGTCGGCTTGGAAGATGCAGACCGCCGATGACGGCGAGGACGAGATCGAGGACTACACCGACCACTGGTCCGTACGCCTGGCCAAGCGGGTGCTGCCGGTGTTCCCGCGTATCCACGAGGGACGGCTCTTCCTCAGCCGTCGGGTCGCCAAGGAGTTGTGCGACGCGGACCCGTCCATCGTGCTGCAGGGCCGCCAGGGCGCGGCGCTGCTCGCCACGCCCGCTTTCCTGTGCCTGCTCGCCATCGAGACCAGCGACATCATGTTCGCCTTCGACTCGGTGCCGGCCGTCATCGCGATCACCCAGGAGCCGCTGCTGGTTTACGCGGCGATGATCTTCGCCATTCTCGGCCTGCGCAGCCTCTACTTCGTGCTCACCGCGCTGACCCGCTACCTCGTGCACCTGGAGAAGGCGGTCATAGTGCTGCTGTACTTCATCGCCGGTAAGCTCGCCCTGCAGAGCTGGAACCACACCATCGGTGACACCGGACTGCACATCAGCCCCGGGGCCAGCCTCGCCATCGTGCTTGGACTGCTCGGCATCGGCGTCGTCGCCTCACTCGTGTACCCGGCTCCTGATGAGAACCAAAAGGGAACTACGGATGATCCGCCAGTTGTCTAACACTGTGCGACGGCTGCACTTGAGTCGGCCAGGGTAGAGCTTCATGAGAGCGCTTGTCCGCGGCGAGCGCATCCGGCTGGCTGACCTCGGCATCGGCGGCCCCTTCGATGCCGAGGTCGCCCTGGCCCTGCCTGGGGAGAGGTCGACCTCTCGGTGCTCGGCCTGGACGCGGCTTTGCGGGGTCAGCTGCAACATACTCAGACCCCCATGAAACGATCGAGGAGCGCCCACATCTCAACGCCAAGGGTTGGCCGCAAACGTAGGCGCAAGCCGTCCGGACGTTCCAGCTCCATCCATAGCGCCGCGCCACCCGGCTCCGCGGCCTGATCGACGAGCGCGCGCTCGATCTGCACAAACGCCGTCTGCGCGCTCGGAGCTGCGTGCGTTCATAGTGCCTCCGGTGATTGATTTGCTCCGTCGCCATCCTAATCAGCCGCTTGTCAACGGGTCACGCAGGGTTGCCGGAACTACACCGTTGATCTGGCGTGGTGAGACTCAAGGTTACCCGTTGCCGGCTGCTGGTGCCATGCTTGCGGGTCTGAGCTGGAGAGGTGCCGGCGAATGGATGGAGTCGGTCAGAGCCCCGGGGAGGCGCCGAAGCATTTCCCGTTGGCAGCCAACATCTGCCACCCCGACTTGGGAAACAGGCATGACTGGGAAAAGCAGGACAGGATCAGAGGTCCTCCAGATCCGTGAGATCCTCCACGTCCGCAAGGTCCGCGAGCAGGCTGGTGTAGTTACGAAGATCCGTCTGCAACGCCTGCAGCTCCGCCCGGAATGCCTTCCGCTCTTCGCCGTTGAGCTTCCCGGCGATGACCCGAGGATGCCACTTTGCAGTGAACGGCCGAACCTTCTGATTGAGGACCACCACTGCGATGCGCGTGAAGTTGATGCAATGCCGCCCGTTGCGCTTGATCGTGGAACGGGTCAGGGGGAAGAGATCATGAATGCTCTTCAGGGCGGCGGCTTCGTCGCCCTCGTCAGGGTCCAGGCGCTGGGTCGCCACACGCGTGATCAGCTCGATGTAGAGATCCCATGCGGCGTTCTTGTCCTCGTCCCTCGGCTCCCAGCTCGCTTCGAGAAACGGCGTCTTGATCTTCAGCGACGTCAGGTCCCACTTTTCCAGGAGCTTCTTGAGTTGCATTGGGCGGCTGCCTTCTTCGGGGCGCTGGTTTCCAGAGTGCCTGCTCGCATAGTCTAGCCTCGATTTCCACGCAGCTGAGTTGACCTAACATTCAGGGTGGTCAAGGGCCCGGTATGGCGGTCAAGCGAAACGGATCACCAACTCCTTGCCTCCGAGCCACGGCATGGGTGTCGGCGGGTC
>Ga0210096_1000398_pt1 | contig 15682 bp, 12 predicted proteins | sample China_Galinas_PW_4_FD_184864 | JGI IMG/M metagenome (GOLD analysis project Ga0210096, IMG submission 184864) | Wetland microbial communities from San Francisco Bay, California, USA, that impact long-term carbon sequestration - China_Galinas_PWA_D2... | ecosystem: Environmental > Aquatic > Marine... | reverse complement strand
GGGTGACAACGTGAAGATGACGGTATCGCTGATTGCGCCGATTGCGATGGAGGAGGGTCTGCGCTTTGCGGTGCGTGAAGGCGGGCGTACGGTGGGAGCCGGTGTGGTATCGAAGATACTGGAGTAAATTAAATGGGGTCAGACCCCGGTTTTTATTTGATTTATCTCGATTGGATAGCAGTTCGCAGAAATTGGGGTCTGACCCCATTTAACTGGGAATTGTCCGACAAGACGCCGGTCGCGGTGATTTGAATTAGGCCAGTAGCTCAATTGGCAGAGCGGCGGTCTCCAAAACCGCAGGTTGGGGGTTCGATTCCCTCCTGGCCTGCCATTATGTAGTGGACATTGATGAACGCAAAAATTGATACGGAAAGCAGCCGGCTGGACAGTCTGAAGCTTGGACTGGCGGTATTTCTTCTGGCCGGTGCCATTTTTGCCTTTTATCATTTTGAAGAGCAGTTGCTGGTACTGCGTGTGCTCGGCCTGCTTGCGGTGGCCGGCATTTCGGTATTTATTGCGGCCCAGTCGAAATTCGGTAAAGGCATACTGGGGTTTATCAGCGGCGCGCAGACCGAGGTCCGTCGCGTCGTCTGGCCGACACGGGCAGAGACGATACAGACGACGCTGGCCGTCATCGTCATCGTGTTGCTGGTGGGAATCTTCCTCTGGCTGCTGGATATGGTGTTGCTGCGGGCTGTTCAATTACTGACCGGACAGGGAAGCTGAGCATGTCATTGCAATGGTATGTTGTGCACGCCTATTCAGGCTTTGAGAACCAGGTCAAAAAGGCGCTGGAAGACCGCGTGACGCGTGCCGGGATGGAGGAACATTTTGGCGAGATCCTGGTCCCGACCGAGGAAGTGGTTGAAATGCGCGAGGGCTCGAAACGCAGGAGCGAGCGCAAGTTCTTCCCGGGTTACGTGCTGGTGCAAATGGACATGAACGAGGATACCTGGCACCTGGTCAAGAATGCCCCCAAGGTGCTCGGGTTTATCGGCGGGACCAGTGACAAGCCTGCGCCGATCACCCAGAAGGAGGCCGATGCCATTCTGCAGCGTGTGCAGGAAGGTGTAGACAAACCCAGGCCGAAGGTGCTGTTCGAGGTTGGCGAGGTGGTACGGGTTACCGACGGGCCGTTCAACGATTTCAACGGCGTGGTCGAAGAGGTGAATTACGAAAAGAGCCGCTTGCGGGTATCCGTATTGATCTTCGGGCGTTCAACACCGGTCGAACTTGAGTTCAGCCAGGTGGAAAAAGCGTAGTAATTTACAGGGGAGCCGCAAGGCGCTGGTACCCACAGGAGTAACAGATGGCCAAGAAAATCGAGGCATATATCAAGCTGCAGGTGCGTGCGGGTGAAGCCAATCCAAGCCCGCCGGTCGGTCCGGCCCTGGGCCAGCATGGCGTCAACATCATGGAATTCTGCAAGGCGTTTAACGCGCAGACCCAGCAACTGGAGAAAGGGCTGCCGATCCCGGTTGTCATCACGGTGTACGGCGATCGCAGCTTTACGTTCGTCACCAAGACACCGCCGGCCGCTATTCTGCTGAAAAAGGCAGCCGGAGTCCCGAAGGGATCCAGCACGCCGAATACCAGCAAGGTAGGCAGGGTCTCGCGGGCCCAGCTGGAGGAGATCGCCACCGCCAAGATGGCCGACCTGAATGCCACCGATATGGATGCGGCTGTCCGTATTATCGCAGGAAGTGCCCGCAGCATGGGCCTTGATGTAGAGGAGTAAGCGATCATGGCCAGATTATCCAAGCGTGTGAAGGCAATCAGGGAGAAGGTGGCGCCGGGCAAGCAGTATCCGGTCGAGGAGGCGCTGACACTCTTGCAGGAACTCTCGGGCGTGAAGTTCAAGGAGTCGGTTGATGTCAGTGTCAATCTCGGTGTCGATCCGCGCAAGTCGGATCAGGCGGTGCGCGGTTCCACCGTGCTGCCAAACGGTACCGGCAAGACAGTGCGGGTGGCGGTGTTCACCCAGGGGGCGAACGCCGATGCCGCAAGCGAGGCAGGTGCCGATATCGTCGGACTGGATGATCTCGCTGAAGAGGTGAAGAAAGGCAACATGAATTTTGACGTGGTGATCGCATCGCCGGATGCCATGCGCGTCGTTGGTGCACTCGGCCAGATACTGGGTCCGCGCGGGCTGATGCCGAACCCGAAGGTCGGAACCGTTACCCAGGACGTGGCCACCGCGGTAAGGAACGCAAAAGCAGGCCAGGTTCGCTACCGCACCGACAAGGGCGGCATTATCCACTGCCCGATCGGCAGGGTGGATTTTGAAGTCAGTGCACTGAAGGAGAATCTCGCGGCACTGCTGGCTGATCTGAACAAGGCCAAGCCGTCATCCGCCAAGGGCATCTATTTGAAGAAGGTTTCTGTTTCGACCACCATGGGGCCCGGGCTCCAGATCGACCATGCATCACTGGGTATTTAGGGATATTGATTTACCGCAATGACGCGAAGGACGCAAAGCAAATACAGGTTTTTGCCATGAAAATCTTTGCGTTCTCTGCGCCTTTGCGGTGAGCAAGAAATTGTAAGGTTTGGCGCTTTCCGGTGCGGGGATCAATCTGATTACCAGACCGGTGGCCGTCAAAGACCGCAGGTACCCGGCAGGGCTGGTTGGACGTCGGGTTTAATTGTTCCGCGGCAAGCGGGATGGCCTGCGCAGAGGGTGAGCGCGATGACGGTTTGTCTGTCTTCAAGTCACCAGAAGCGTGCGCCGGCACCAGCGGGCTGGCGTGTTGTCAATGAATGGGAAGGAACCGGCGGTTCGTGTGCAGGTGAATTCCCGTAGAGGTAATCGCAATGGCATTAACTCTTGAAGAGAAAAAGGCTGTTGTTGCTGAAGTGTCCGAGGTCGCAAAAGTGGCCCTCTCGGCTGTTGCCGCGGAGTATTGCGGATTGACGGTCGCGGACCTGACCGCCTTGCGTATCAAGGCGCGCGAGGAGAATGTCTATCTGCGCGTCGTGAAAAACACGCTGGCGAGGCGGGCACTGCTGGATAGCGACTTTGCATGCATGAGCGAACGGCTGACCGGTCCGCTGATCCTGGCGTTTTCGCAGGAGGATCCGGGCGCGGCTGCACGTGTGACAAAGAACTTTGCCAAGGAGCATGAAAAGTTCCAGGTCACCATGCTGTCGGTCGGGGGTGAGTTGCTGGAGGCGTCAGATATCGACAAGCTGGCCAATCTCCCGACCCGCGACCAGGCAATCAGCATGCTGATGGCGGTCATGAAGGCGCCAACCGAGAAGTTTGTACGCACTCTCAATGAAGTGCCGGGCAAGCTGGTTCGTACGGTTGCCGCGATCCGTGACCAGAAACAGCAGGCAGCTTGAACACACACCACATTTATTGAAGATTATTGACAGGAGTAATCATTATGGCTGTTTCGCAGGAAGAAATTCTGGAAACAATATCAAGCATGTCCGTGATGGAGGTCGTTGACCTGATCGCTGCCATGGAAGAGAAGTTCGGCGTTTCCGCTGCCGCGGCTGTCGCTGTTGCACCGACCGCTGCCGGCGGTGAAGCCGCAGCAGTCGAGGAAAAGGACGAGTTCGACGTGGTCATGTCCAGCTTCGGTGAAAACAAGGTGGCTGTCATCAAGGCAGTACGCGCCATTACCGGTTTGGGCCTGAAGGAAGCCAAGGACATGGTGGAAGGTGCGCCGTCCACGGTGAAGGAAGGTGCGAACAAAGAGGAGGCGGAAGGGGTCAAGAAGCAGCTCGAAGAAGCCGGTGCGAGCGTCGAGCTCAAGTAAGCGGTAGCGCGTAATCCGTTTGTGATTGCCGCGACAGCGGAAATACAGGGCAGGCCGGTAGCGCATTCAGCGCCCGGCCTTTACCTGCTTGTTGTAATTGAAAGGGTATTCCCCGCAGGGAATGCCTGTCTGTGCCTGTAAGCCGATAGACAGGGACTGACACACAGCTTTCTTCATCTTTACTGGAGAGGAAACCGATGGCCTACAGCTTTACCGAAAAGAAACGTATTCGCAAGGACTTTGGCGAACGCCACAGCATCCTGGCCGTTCCCTACCTGCTGGCAACCCAGATCGAGTCCTATCGTGATTTCCTGCAGGTGAACAGGGAACCAGAAGCGCGTGACGAGAAGGGCCTGCATGCCGCGTTCCGGTCGGTTTTCCCCATCGTAAGCTATTCCGGTAATGCGGAACTTGACTACGTAAACTACCGGCTCGGTGAACCCGCCTTTGACGTCAAGGAATGTCAGCTGCGCGGACTGACCTACGCAGCCCCGTTGCGTGCGCTGGTGCGTCTGATCATTTACGACAGGGATGCGCCGGCGGATGCCAGGAAGGTCAAGGACATCAAGGAGCAGGAAGTCTACATGGGCGAGCTGCCCCTGATGACGGACAACGGCACCTTCGTCATCAACGGTACCGAGCGCGTTATCGTATCCCAGCTGCACCGTTCGCCCGGCGTCTTTTTCGACCATGACAAGGGCAAGACCCATTCATCCGGCAAGCTGCTGTTTTCAGCGCGGGTCATACCCTACCGGGGTTCCTGGCTGGACATGGAGTTCGATCCGAAGGATGCGCTGTTTGTCCGTATCGACCGGCGCCGCAAGCTGCCGGCGACCATCCTGCTGCGCGCGCTGGGCTACGACAACGAGCGGATTCTCGACCTGTTTTTCGAGACCAATACCTTTCATATCGGCAAGGACGAGTTCAAGCTCGACCTCATGGCGGAGCGCCTGCGCGGCGAGACGGCCACCTTCGATATCAAGGCCAGAAACAAGGTCATCGTGGAGGAGGGCCGCCGTATCACGGCTCGCCACATCCGGGAACTGGAGAATTCCGGCGTCAAGTCGCTGGTGGTGCCGGAAGACTACCTGTTCGGCAAGATCCTTGCCCATAACATCGTTGACAAGGAAACCGGCGAGCTGATCGCCAATGCCAATGACGAGATCACCGGGGACCTGCTGGCAAAGCTGCGCGATGCCGGCGTGAAGGAGTTCAGAACACTGTATGTCAATGACCTGGACCGGGGGCCCTATATTTCGAATACCCTGCGTATCGATTCGACGACCACGGAACTGGATGCCATGGTCGAGATTTACCGCATGATGCGACCCGGCGAACCGCCTACCAAGGACGCAGCCCAGAATCTGTTCAAAAACCTGTTTTTCAGCAGCGATCGTTATGACCTGTCACCCGTGGGTCGCATGAAGTTCAATCGCCGTGTCGGCCGTGAGGAGATGACCGGCGAGGGCATCCTGTCCAGCGAAGACATCCTGGCGGTGATGAAAATCCTGATCGATATCCGCAATGGCAACGGCTTTGTCGATGACATCGATCATCTGGGCAATCGCCGGATCCGCTGTGTCGGCGAGATGGCGGAGAACGTTTTCCGCATCGGGCTGGTGCGGGTTGAGCGTGCCGTGAAGGAACGCCTGTCGCTGGCTGAATCGGAAAGCCTGATGCCTCAGGAGTTGATCAACGCCAAGCCGGTAGCTGCGGCCATCAAGGAGTTTTTCGGCTCCAGCCAGCTGTCCCAGTTCATGGACCAGAACAATCCGCTGTCTGAAGTCACCCACAAGCGCAGGGTATCGGCACTGGGTCCCGGGGGCCTGACGCGCGAGCGTGCAGGTTTCGAGGTGCGCGACGTCCATCCGACGCACTATGGACGGGTGTGCCCGATCGAAACGCCGGAAGGGCCGAATATCGGCCTGATCAATTCACTGGCCGTATATGCACGCACCAACGAGTACGGATTCCTGGAGACGCCCTACCTCAAGGTTGTCGACGGCCGTGTTACCAGCGATGTTGAGTATCTTTCAGCGATCGACGAGGGCCAGTATGTCATTGCGCAGGCCAACGCCAACGTGGACGCCCGTGGCAGGCTGATCGACGACCTGGTTACCTGTCGCCACAATAATGAATTCACGACCTCAACTCCCGACAGGGTCGACTACATCGACGTGTCGCCGAAACAGATCGTTTCGGTTGCCGCGGCCCTGATACCGTTTCTGGAGCACGATGATGCCAACCGCGCCCTGATGGGCTCAAACATGCAGCGCCAGGCGGTACCTACCCTGACGACCGAGAAACCGCTGGTCGGTACCGGCATCGAGCGTACCGTTGCCATCGATTCGGGCGTTACCGTGGTGGCGAATCGCGGCGGTGTCGTGGATTCCGTTGACGCGGCACGAATGGTCGTCCGGGTGAATGACGAGGAGACGGTTGCCGGCGAACCCGGCGTCGATATCTACAACCTCACAAAGTACACCCGTTCAAATCAGAATACCTGTATAAACCAGCGGCCGCTGGTCAGGCCCGGGGACATGATTGCCCGTGGAGACGTACTGGCGGACGGACCCAGTACCGACATGGGTGAGTTGGCGCTTGGCCAGAACCTCCTGGTGGCCTTCATGCCCTGGAACGGCTACAACTTCGAGGACTCCATCCTGATTTCCGAGCGGGTCGTCGAGGAGGACCGTTTTACCACTATTCATATCGAGGAGCTGACCTGTGTCGCGCGTGACACCAAGCTGGGCTCTGAAGAAGTGACCGGTGACATTCCCAATGTCGGTGAGAGTGCACTCTCCAAGCTGGACGAGTCCGGTATTGTCTATATCGGTGCCGAAGTGAAGCCCGGTGATATTCTGGTCGGCAAGGTCACACCCAAGGGCGAGACACAGCTGACGCCGGAGGAAAAACTCCTGCGCGCCATTTTTGGCGAAAAGGCATCCGATGTGAAGGATACCTCGCTGCGTGTCCCCAGTGGCATGGACGGCACCGTGATCGATGTACAGGTCTTTACCCGCGACGGCGTCGAGAAGGACGCACGCGCCATCCAGATCGAGGAGGAGCAGCTGGCGCTGATACGCAAGGATCTCAATGACCAGTTGCGCATCATGGAAGACGATGTCTATCAGCGGGTCGAGAACCTGCTGCAGGGCAAGGTCGCCGAGGGCGGTCCCATGAAACTCGGCAAGGGCGCCAAGGTCACGCGCGATTACCTGGCCGATATCGGCCGCGACAAGTGGTTTGAAATTCGTCTGCGCAATGAAGATGCCAATGCGGACCTGGAGAAGATCGGTGAACAGGTAAAGGCGCTGCGCAAGGAATTCGAGCAACGTCTCGAGAACAAGCGCAGCAAGCTGACCACGGGTGATGACCTGGCGCCCGGCGTGCTGAAAATGGTCAAGGTTTACCTGGCCGTCAAACGCCGTGTACAGCCGGGTGACAAGATGGCCGGCAGGCATGGCAACAAGGGCGTGATCTCCATGATTCAGCCGGTCGAGGACATGCCGTTCATGGCGGACGGCACCGCCGTCGATATCGTGCTGAACCCGCTGGGTGTACCATCCCGCATGAACGTCGGGCAGGTACTGGAGACCCACCTCGGCTGGGCCGCCAGGGGGCTTGGCATCAAGATTGGCAGGATGCTGGACGAGCAGCGCAGGGTCGAGGAGCTGCGCAAGTTTCTCGATCAGATCTACAACACCGGTGGACGCCGGGAAGACCTGAAATCGCTCACCGATGGCGAAATCACTGAACTGGCAGGCAACCTGCGGGGCGGCGTCCCCATGGCCACGCCGGTGTTCGACGGTGCTCCGGAAACGGCAATCAAGCGTATGCTGGAACTTGCCGACCTGCCGGCCTCGGGCCAGACCGCCCTGTATGACGGGCGTACCGGCGAAGCCTTCGACCGGGAAGTGACGGTCGGTTACATGTACATGCTCAAGCTGAATCACCTGGTGGATGACAAGATGCATGCGCGTTCGACCGGTCCGTACAGTCTCGTGACCCAGCAGCCGCTGGGTGGCAAGGCCCAGTTCGGCGGCCAGCGCTTTGGCGAGATGGAGGTCTGGGCGCTCGAGGCCTATGGAGCGGCATACACACTGCAGGAAATGCTGACCGTGAAGTCGGATGACGTCACCGGCCGTACCAAGATGTACAAGAACATCGTTGACGGTAACCATCATATGGATGCCGGTATGCCCGAATCCTTTAACGTGCTGGTGAAGGAAATCCGTTCGCTGGGCATCAACATTGAACTGGAAACGGACTAGCAAGCACTGTCCGCAAACAACCTGATAATCGATACCTGATACTGCAAGTACGGGAGCGACGATGAAAGACTTACTAAATCTGCTGAAACCGCAAGGTCACACCGATGATTTCGATGCCATCCGTATCGGGCTGGCATCACCCGACATGATCCGGTCCTGGTCATACGGCGAAGTCAAGAAGCCGGAGACGATCAACTACCGGACATTCAAGCCGGAGCGTGACGGCTTGTTCTGCGCGAAGATTTTCGGGCCCGTCAAGGACTACGAGTGCCTGTGCGGCAAATACAAGCGCCTCAAGCACCGCGGCGTCGTGTGCGAGAAATGCGGCGTGGAAGTCACCATGGCCAAGGTGCGCCGCGAGCGCATGGGTCACATCGAGCTGGCCAGCCCGGCAGCCCACATCTGGTTTCTCAAGTCGCTGCCCTCGCGCATCGGCCTGTTGCTGGACATGACGCTGCGCGATATCGAGCGGGTGCTGTATTTCGAGGCCTATGTGGTCGTCGACCCGGGAATGACGACACTGGAGCGCGGTCAGCTGCTGACCGATGAGGCCTACCTCGATGCCATCCAGGAAAACGGTGACGAGTTCGATGCCCGCATGGGCGCTGAAGCCGTCTTTGAACTGCTGAAGGCCATTGACCTGCAGGTGGAAGCCGCCAGGCTGCGTGACGAGATGGGTGCAACCCGTTCGGATACCAAGCTGAAGCGGCTTGCAAAGCGCCTCAAGCTGGTCGAGTCATTTATTGACTCCGGCAACAAACCGGAGTGGATGGTGATGACCGTGCTGCCGGTGCTGCCGCCGGAACTGCGGCCGCTGGTGCCGCTGGATGGCGGGCGTTTCGCCACTTCCGACCTGAATGATCTCTACCGTCGTGTCATCAATCGCAACAACCGCCTGAAGCGGCTGCTGGAGCTGACGGCGCCCGATATCATCGTGCGCAACGAGAAACGCATGCTGCAGGAATCCGTCGATGCCCTGCTGGACAACGGCAGGCGCGGCCGGGCAATTACCGGTACCAACAAACGTCCGCTCAAGTCGCTGGCCGACATGATCAAGGGCAAGCAGGGGCGGTTCCGCCAGAACCTGCTCGGCAAACGGGTCGATTATTCCGGGCGTTCCGTTATCGTGGTGGGTCCAACCCTGATGCTGCATCAGTGCGGCCTGCCGAAGCGCATGGCCCTGGAACTGTTCAAGCCGTTCATCTTCAGCAAGCTGCAGCTGCGCGGCCTGGCAACGACCATCAAGGCGGCCAAGAAACTGGTGGAGCGCGAAGGACCGGAAGTGTGGGATATCCTTGAAGAAGTCATACGCGAGCACCCGGTGATGCTGAACCGTGCGCCGACCCTGCACCGCCTCGGTATCCAGGCCTTCGAGCCGGTTCTGATCGAGGGCAAGGCCATTCAGCTGCATCCGCTGGTGTGTGCGGCCTTCAACGCGGACTTCGACGGCGACCAGATGGCAGTGCATGTGCCGCTGTCCATCGAGGCCCAGCTGGAAGCGCGCGCACTGATGATGTCGTCCAACAATATTCTTTCGCCGGCCAACGGCGAACCGATCATCGTGCCGTCACAGGACGTGGTGCTCGGGCTGTATTACATGACGCGTGAATCCATCAATGCCCCTGGCGAGGGCATGGTGTTCGCCAACGTTTCCGAGGTCCACCGCGCCTACCAGACGGGTGCCGTCTCGATACACGCGAAGATCAGGGTCAGGATCCGCAACAGCCAGCTGGACAGCGACGGTGAGGCAAAGGAGACGGTTGGCCTGGTCGAAACCACCGCCGGCCGTGCACTGCTCTCCGAACTGCTGCCCGAAGGGCTGCCGTTTGAACTGGTCAACAGGGACATGAGCAAGAAGTCGATTTCCGGCCTGATCAATGCCTGCTACCGCCGGGTAGGCCTGAAGGAGACCGTGATTTTCGCCGACCAGCTCATGTATATGGGCTTTTCCTACGCGACCCGGGCTGCCGTGTCATTCGGCATCAACGACATGACCATTCCCGAAAACAAGGCCACCATCCTGAGTGCGGCCGAAGACGAGGTGCTGGAGATCGAAAACCAGTACACCTCCGGCCTGGTGACGGTGGGTGAACGCTACAACAAGGTGGTCGATATCTGGTCGCGTACCAACGATCAGGTGGCCAAGGCTATGATGGACGTTCTCGGAACGGAGGAGAAGTTGGATGCCGGGGGTAATACCGTCAGGCAGCCATCGTTCAACTCGGTGTACATGATGGCCGACTCCGGCGCGCGCGGTTCCGCGGCCCAGATTCGTCAGCTGGCCGGAATGCGCGGCCTGATGGCAAAGCCGGACGGTTCGATCATCGAGACGCCGATCACCGCCAACTTCCGTGAAGGCCTCGATGTACTGCAGTACTTTATTTCAACCCACGGTGCGCGCAAGGGCCTGGCCGACACGGCGCTCAAGACCGCCAATTCGGGTTACCTGACGCGCCGCCTGGTGGATGTTGCCCAGGATCTGGTTGTCATCGGCGATGACTGCGGTACGGAGCGGGGATTGATGTTGACCCCGCTGGTTGAGGGCGGTGACGTGGTCGAGCCGTTGCGTGAACGCGTGCTTGGCCGGATGACGGCGGATGATGTCAGACACCCCGGAACCGATGAACTGATTGTGTCCCGCAACACGTTGCTGGATGAGGACTGGGTCGATGTACTCGAAAGCCAGGGCGTCGACGAGCTCAGGGTGCGTTCGCCGATTACCTGCGAAAACCGCTATGGTGTCTGCGCCGCCTGTTACGGCCGCGACCTCGCGCGGGGACATACTGTCAATTCAGGTGAGGCAATCGGTGTGATCGCCGCCCAGTCGATTGGCGAACCCGGCACCCAGCTGACCATGCGCACCTTCCATATCGGCGGCGCAGCCAGCCGGGCGGCCACGGTCAACAGCGTGGAAGTCAAGACGGGCGGTAGTGTCCGTCTGCACAACATCAAGACCGTCAACAACAAGAACGACAATCTGGTTGCGGTATCACGCTCCGGTGAAATCGGCATTGTTGACGAACACGGCCGTGAACGGGAACGCTACAAGGTACCGTATGGTGCCGTCATCAGTGCCGCCGAGGGCGACACGGTCGGCGGCGGCAGCGTGATCGCCAACTGGGACCCGCATACCCACCCGATTGTCACGGAGGTAGCCGGCTTAGTGAAATTCAGTGATTTCGTTGACGGTATTTCCGTGCAGGAGAGCATGGATGAAATCACCGGGCTGACCAGCAAGGTGATTACCGACCCGAAAACACGCGGCTCCCAGGGCAAGGACCTGCGTCCGATGGTGAAACTCGTCGACGGCAAGGGCAAGCCCCTGAAGATCGCCGGCACGGAGCTCGATGCCCAGTATTTCCTGCCGGCCGGCGCCATTGTTGGCCTGGATGACGGCGCCGCAGTGAGCGTGGGTGATGTACTGGCGCGCATCCCGCAGGAATCTTCCAAGACCCGCGACATTACCGGCGGTCTGCCGCGGGTTGCCGACCTGTTCGAGGCGCGCAAACCGAAGGAGCCGGCCATTCTTGCAGAGTGTTCCGGCACCGTGAGTTTCGGCAAGGATACCAAGGGCAAGCAGCGCGTCATTCTTACCACGGCGGATGGCGACACCCATGAGGAGCTGATCCCGAAGTGGCGCCATGTGACCGTCTTCGAGGGTGAGCATATCGAGAAGGGTGAAACGCTGGTCGATGGCGAGCCGAATGCGCACGATATCCTGCGCCTGCTGGGAACGGCGACCATGGCGGAGTACATGGTCAAGGAGATCCAGGATGTGTACCGCCTGCAGGGCGTGAAGATCAATGACAAGCATATCGAGGTCATCCTGCGCCAGATGCTGCGCAAGATCGAGATCCTCGATGCCGGCGAGAGCCGCTTCCTCAAGGGCGAGCAGGTTGAGAAATCCCGCCTGCTGGAGGAGATCGACCGGCTTGAGAGGGAGGACAAGGAATGCCCGCAGTGGATGCCGTTACTGCTGGGTATCACCAAGGCCTCGCTGGCGACAGAGTCCTTCATTTCGGCAGCCTCCTTCCAGGAGACCACCCGGGTACTGACCGAGGCTTCCGTTCGCGGCAGCCGGGACAATCTGCTCGGTCTCAAGGAAAATGTCATCGTGGGTCGTCTGATCCCCGCAGGTACCGGTCTGGCCTACCACGAGGAGCGTCATCGGCAGCGGGACATCATACCCATTGATATCGCGGAGGAAATGGCGGCGGTTGACGCCCCGGAAGCGGGCCAGGAGCAGGATGTGGCGGAGTCGCCCGCCGAGTAGGCAATCCGTCAGGCCGGCTGACAGATTGCCGGCGCGGCAGGCGGATTGCAAAACCCGCTTGACAGGGCGTCTTCCTGACTCTAGAATTCCGCTTCTCTCGACAGGCCGGGCAACCCGGCCTGTCGTTTGTTTTCAGGAAGTTAGAAATATTTCCGGCTTTAATTTCAGGGTTCCCGGTAAATGACGACAATCAATCAGTTGGTCCGCAAGCCGCGCTTGAGGAAAAGGGACAAGAGCACCGTCCCGGCGCTGGAGTCATGTCCCCAGAAACGGGGGGTGTGCACGCGCGTCTATACAACGACCCCGAAGAAGCCGAATTCAGCCCTGCGCAAGGTTGCGCGCGTGCGCCTCACCAACGGCTATGAGGTGACTTCCTATATTGGCGGCGAAGGGCATAACCTGCAGGAACACTCGGTGGTGCTGATCCGCGGCGGCCGCGTGAAGGATCTGCCGGGCGTGCGCTATCACACCGTGCGCGGCAGTCTTGATACATCCGGCGTCACGAGTCGTCGCCAGGGCCGGTCCAAGTACGGCGCCAAACGTCCCAAGTCCTGAAGTACGGACTGATACGAACAGGAATCCGAGATACAGCAATGTCCAGAAGAAGAGTCATTGGTTCAAGGGAGATTCTGCCCGACCCCAAGTACGGGAACCTCATGCTGGCCAAGTTTATCAACATGGTCATGCAGTCCGGCAAGAAATCGGTAGCGGAACGCATTATCTACGGTGCACTGGACCAGATTGCCGAGAAGGGCAAGGGAAACCCCGTCGAGGTTCTGGACAAGGCGCTCGACAATGTACGCCCCGTCGTTGAGGTCAAGTCACGGCGCGTGGGCGGTGCAACCTACCAGGTGCCGATCGAGGTCCGCGCGATACGACGCACCACGCTGGCAATGCGCTGGGTGCTGGACGCGGCCCGCAAGCGCAGCGAGAAGTCCATGCCGTTGCGGCTGGCGGGTGAACTGCTGGATGCGGCGGAAAATCGCGGTTCTGCAGTGAAGAAACGCGAAGATACCCACCGTATGGCGGAGGCCAACAAGGCCTTCTCGCATTACCGGTGGTAATTGGAACGCTGGATGCTTCATTCAGATAAACGGGAACAGGAACGTGGCACGCAATACACCTATTGAGCGTTACCGGAACGTCGGCATCATGGCGCATATCGATGCGGGCAAGACCACGACGACGGAACGCATCCTGTTCTACACCGGCGTATCCCACAAGATCGGCGAGGTGCATGACGGCGCGGCTGTCATGGACTGGATGGAACAGGAACAGGAGCGTGGTATCACCATCACCTCCGCGGCGACGACCTGCTTCTGGAAGGGTATGGACCAGCAGTTCAGCACGCATCGCATCAATATCATCGATACGCCCGGACACGTGGATTTCACCATCGAGGTGGAACGCTCGCTGCGCGTCCTCGATGGGGCCTGCGCCGTATTCTGTGCGGTCGGTGGCGTGGAGCCGCAGTCGGAGACGGTCTGGCGCCAGGCCAACAAATACCACGTTCCGCGCATGGCGTTCGTCAACAAGATGGATCGCGCCGGCGCGAATTTCCTGCGTGTCGTCAAGCAGATCAAGGAGCGACTGGGCGCCACGCCGGTTCCCCTGCAACTGCCGATCGGAGCGGAAGACAAATTCAAGGGCGTGGTCGACCTGATTCGCATGAAGGCGATCTACTGGAACGAGGCCGACATGGGTACGACCTACGAGGAAAAGGACGTGCCCGGCGACATGCTGGATACCTGCAAGGAATGGCGCGAAACCATGATCGAGGCGGCCGCCGAGTCCACCGAGGACCTGATGGAGAAATACCTCGAGGGGGGCGAATTGACGGACGACGAAATACGGAAAGGTATTCGTATCCGTGCCCTGGCCAACGAGATTGTACCGACGCTGTGTGGATCCGCCTTCAAGAACAAGGGCGTGCAGGCCATGCTCGATGCCATCGTCTATTACATGCCCTCACCGATTGACGTTCCGGCCATTACCGGACATCTCGATGATGCCGATGAGACCATGGCGAGCCGCGAGTCCAGTGACAGCGAGCCGTTTGCGTCGCTTGCCTTCAAGATCGCTACCGATCCGTTCGTCGGCAACCTGACCTTTTTCCGGGTGTACTCCGGCGTGCTGAATTCTGGCGACACCGTATACAACCCGGTCAAGGGAAAAAAGGAAAGGATCGGTCGTATCCTGCAGATGCACTCCAACAGTCGCGAAGAGATCAAGGAAGTGCGCGCCGGTGATATCGCCGCGGCCGTGGGCCTCAAGGACGTCACCACCGGTGATACCCTGTCCAGCCCGGACAATATCATCACACTGGAGCGCATGGAGTTTCCGGAGCCGGTCATCTCCGTGGCCGTGGAGCCCAGGACCAAGGCCGACCAGGAAAAGATGGGGATTGCCCTGCAGAAGCTGGCCAAGGAAGACCCGTCATTCCGGGTGGCAACCGACGAAGAGTCGGGCCAGACCATTATTTCCGGTATGGGCGAGCTGCATCTGGACATTATCGTCGACCGCATGAAGCGCGAATTCAAGGTCGAGGCGAATGTGGGCGCGCCGCAGGTGGCCTATCGCGAGACGATCCGCAAGACGGTGGAGCAGGAAGGCAAGTTCGTCCGCCAGTCCGGCGGACGCGGGCAGTATGGTCACGTATGGCTGCGGCTTGAGCCGCGCGAGGCGGGAGCCGGATTCGAATTCGAGAACGCCATCGTCGGTGGTGTGGTTCCCAAGGAGTACATCGCATCGGTTGGCAAGGGTGTGCAGGAGCAGATGCAAAACGGCGTGATCGCCGGTTACCCGGTCGTCGACGTCAAGGCCACGCTGTATGACGGCTCCTATCACGACGTCGACTCAAGCGAAATGGCATTCAAGATTGCCGGTTCCATGGCATTCAAGGCCGGTGCCCTGAATGCCAGCCCCGCCCTGCTTGAGCCCATCATGAAGGTCGAGGTGGTTACACCGGAGGAGTATCTGGGGGATGTCATGGGCGACCTGAACCGGCGTCGCGGCATTACCCAGGGGATGGATGACAGTCCCAGCGGCAAGATCATCCGCGCCGAAGTGCCATTGGCCGAGATGTTCGGCTATGCCACAGACCTGCGCTCCGCCACCCAGGGACGTGCGACATACTCCATGGAATTCGAGAAGTACAGCGAAGCACCGGCGAGCATTGCAGACGCCGTTATCAAGAAGGCATCCTGATCAATTATTTGATGAATAAAGAGGTATAGAGTCGTGTCCAAGGAAAAATTTGAGCGAACGAAGCCGCATGTCAACGTGGGAACGATAGGACACGTGGATCATGGGAAGACGACGCTGACGGCGGCGATCACGAAGGTGATGTCGGAGCTGCGCGGTGGCGA
>Ga0210096_1000396_pt1 | contig 15728 bp, 11 predicted proteins | sample China_Galinas_PW_4_FD_184864 | JGI IMG/M metagenome (GOLD analysis project Ga0210096, IMG submission 184864) | Wetland microbial communities from San Francisco Bay, California, USA, that impact long-term carbon sequestration - China_Galinas_PWA_D2... | ecosystem: Environmental > Aquatic > Marine... | reverse complement strand
TCGCCGACCATGGCGCGCAGGTAGTTGGCGTTGAGCACCGCCTGCTCGCTCACCTCGGTGAGGCCGGCGGCGCCCAGGGCACGGATGTAGGCGTAGGCGCGCACCAGGATACCGAAGTTGCCGGCGAAGCCGTGGACCCGGCCGATCGAACGGTCGTCGGTGGCCCAGCGAAACCCGTCGTCGCCCCGCACCACCCACGGCCCGGGCAAGAAGGGGGCGAGGGCGGCGGTCACCGCCACCGGCCCGGCACCGGGGCCGCCACCGCCGTGGGGGGTGGAGAAGGTCTTGTGCAGGTTGAGGTGGACGAGATCGAACCCCATGTCGCCGGGGCGCGTCTTGCCGAGGATCGCGTTGAGGTTGGCGCCGTCCATGTAAAACAGGGCACCGGCCTCGTGGAGAATATCGGCGGCGGCGCGGATGTCGCTCTCGAAGAGGCCCAGGGTGTTGGGGTTGGTCACCATCATCGCGGCGGTGTCCCCGTCGACCGCCGCGCGCAGGGCGGCGAGGTCGATGCGGCCGCTGGCGGTCGACGCGATCTCCTGGATGCGGAAGCCGGCGAGGTGGGCGCTGGCCGGGTTGGTGCCGTGGGCCGAGTCCGGGATGAGCACCGTGGTGCGGCCCTCGCCCCGGGCCGCGTGGCAGGCGCGCACCATGAGCATGGCGGTGAGCTCGCCGCTCGCCCCGGCCGCCGGCTGCAGGGTGGTGGCGGCCAGTCCGGTGATCTCCGTCAGGGCACCCGCCAGGCGGTGCAACAGCTCCAGCGCCCCCTGGCAGCCGCTCACCGGGGCGTACGGGTGGAGGGTGGTGAAGCCGGCCAGCGACGCGACCGCCTCGTTGATCTTGGGATTGTGCTTCATGGTGCACGACCCCAGGGGATAGAAGGTGGTGTCGACCGAGAAGTTCTCCCGCGACAGCCGGGTGTAGTGGCGCACCACCTCGGGCTCGGAGACCTCCGGCAGGGCCGGCGGGGCCTCGCGCAGGAGGTGGGCCGGGAGGTCGACGCCGGTGGTTGGCGCCGACCGATCGAGGAGCGGCACGCCGGCCTGACCGGGCCGGTGGAGGTCGAAGATGAGGGACGTGGACTTGGAGTGGGCCATCAACAGGACATAACGGCCGTAGGGGCGGGGTTCATCCCCGCCCGTGCAGAGGATTGCGGAAAGGTCAGGTCGCTCGACCACGGGAGGGGGTAAACCCCTCCCCTACGGGGGTACGGACACCCCGGAAGATCACCTGGACCATGCGCCCCCACCCCGGCCCTCCCCCGGCGGGGGAGGGAGGGTTGCGTGGCGTCACCAACGATCACGTCAACACCTCCCATGCGGCGGTGACGTACGCCTCCAGGTCGGCGGCGTTGCGGCGTTCCGTGACGCACACCAGGAGATCGTCGGGACGGTCCGGGTACCAGCGGGACAGGGGGACACCGGCGAGGATGCCGCGCTCCGCCATGGCTGCGCAGAAACGGTCGGCCGCCATGGGGACTCGCAGGGTGAACTCCTTGAAGTGGGGGCCGTCGTTCACGGCCGCGATCCCGGCGAGCTGGGTGAGGGCGGCGCGCAGGCGCGCCGCGCCGGTCTGGCTGGCGGCGGCCACCCGGGCCAGGCCGGTCGGGCCGAGGAGGGCCAGGTAGAGGGTGGCGCGCAGGGCGAGGAGGGACTGGTTGGAGCAGATGTTGGAGGTGGCTCGGGCCCGTTTGATGTGCTGCTCCCGGGCCTGGAGGGTGAGGACGAAGCCGGGGTTGCCGCGCCGGTCCACGGTCTTGCCGACCAGCCGGCCCGGGACCTGGCGCACCAGCTTCTGGGTACAGGCCAGGTAGCCGAGGTAGGGCCCGCCGAAGGCGAGGGGGTTGCCGAGCCCCTGGGCCTCGCCCACGGCGATGTCGCAGCCCCACGCCCCGGGCGGTCGCAGCAGGGCGAGGGAGATCGGGTCGCAACAGGCGATGAGCAGGGCGCCGTGGCCGTGGATCGCGTCTGCCCAGCCGGTGAGGTCGAGGCAGCGCCCCTCGAAGTCGGGGTTCTGGACCAGGACCGCGGCGGTCTCGGCGTCGACGGCGGCGGGCAGGTCCTCCGGCGCCACAATCCGGATCTCCACCTCCTGGCCCTCGAGGTAGGTACGCACCACCGCCACCGTGTCCGGGTGGATCGCGCCGGCGAGGAGGAGCTTGGTGCCCCGCTTGGCCGCGCGCAGGGCCATGAGACACGCCTCGGCGCAGGCCGAGGCACCGTCGTAGAGGCCGGCATTTGCCACGTCCAGGCCGGTGAGCCGCGCGATGAAGGTCTGGAACTCGAAGATCACCGCCAGGGTCCCCTGGCTCACCTCGGGCTGGTACGGCGTGTAGGCGGTGGCGAACTCGCCGCGGCTGGCGAGGGCGTCGACCGCGGCCGGGCAGTAGTGGTCGTAGGCCCCGGCCCCGGCAAAGCAGATCGCCTGCGCCGTGGCGTTGGCGGCGGCAAGCTCGGTGAGATGGCGCCGCAGGGCGATCTCCCCCAGGGGTGGGGGCAGGTCGAGGGGCCGGGTGAGGCGCAGGTCCCTCGGAATGGAGGCGAACAGGGCCTCGACATCGTCGATGCCCAGGGTCGCGAGCATGGCCGCGCGGTCGGCATCGGTGGTGGGGATGTAGGCCATGGGCGGCGGGGCGATCGGTCGGGTGTGCGAAGGTGAGAATGGTAGTGGGCGCGATGCTGGAGGGGAAGGAGGCGCCCGGTGTGCACCGCCACGGCGGTTGCCTCACGCGGCCCCATCGGCGGGATGTTGTCGATCCCGCCACATGGTAGGGGTACGGCATGCCGTGCCCCTACGCCGGCCACGGCGCGGCGCAATCTCGGCGCGGATATTCCCGCACCGGTGGCCGTCGCCACGTTTAGGGGCTTTCTCGCACACCGCAGACCGGCGGTGCCCGGGACGGGTTGAGCCGGGTTGTTGGCGCGCTCGCGGTTTCGAAAACACGTCGATTCTCCCCGCCAAACATGACTTTGGTATCTGTGTAAGATATTATTTTTATTGGAGGTCTCTCGTTGGTGGCGAATCGCAAACGGTGCCGCTGGCTCTTGTAAGACGAATGAGGGGTGATCCTGTTGCGCGCGGAACCGGCCGAGAAAGTGGGGGGGAATGGTCTAGGTGCTTATGTCTGGTTATCTGAATCGATCGATGATGCTGGCGACGTCGGCCCTCGGGGCGGCGCTCCTCGGGGTGGGCCTGCTGGCGCCTCAGGCGGCGCTGGCGGCAGGGCCGACGATCGACATCACCTTCGAGCAGGGCGGCAGTCCGGGTGAGCAGATCATCCACGTGGAGACCGACTTCGGGGTCGTGGGAGCCGCCGCGTGCAAGGTCCTGTGCGTCTTCCCCGACTACACCGCACTCCACCCGTGGATCGTGGAAAGCCAGCTGGAGTCGGTCAGCCCCGATGGCACCCAGGTCGTCTACTTCGTCATCGATCTGCCGTGGCCCGTGGGCCGCCATTGGTCCCGTCTCGAGGTGGAACGGTTCGGCGATCGCACCATGGCATGGCAGCAGGTCGAGGGCAGCTTCAAGAAGAACCACGGTACCGTGGTGCTGCGACCGGAGAATGGGCGGACCCACCTGAGCTACTGGGCGGTGATCGATGTCGGAGTCCCCGCCTTTGCGGCCCGTCCGTTCCAGGAGCAGTTCGTGCGCGAGTTCCTGCAGGCGGTCTACGACGCGGCATTACGCCGGTAGCCGGCGGCCGTGCCGCGCTTGGGGTAATCGCAGGAGCGCACGTCGGGCTGGCTCGGCCTGCCCGTCCTTCTCGCCGGAGGGGCACGGCATGCCGTGCCCTACCGGGTCCTCCCGAGGATCTCCAGTCGAGCCCGCATTTCTCACCATGCCTCTGCTGCGCCCGCGCCACTGCCCGCATCTCCTCGCCGTGTCCTCGTCCGAGTCCTCAACAGGCCGCAAGCCTGCCTGCGGGCTCGGACTTGCGGGCCAGCCAGGATCTACGGCCAGTTGCACGGGCTCGCGACGATCCCTGGTGAGAAATGCGGGCTAGCCGCCCGGGAAGGGCCGACGATGATCGGCGCGGCGGCCCCGTATTGATCTCGTCCCACCCCTTGGGCACCCTGCGGCCTTCCTTTCTCGGAGGCCGCTGTGCGTGGATGGCTGTGTTGTGTGGTATCCGTCGCCGTCGTGTCGGCGCTCGCTTGTAATCGCGGGGCGGGTTCCCGGGTCACACCGGCGCAGCTCGAGGAGCGGGCGGGCCACGTGGCCAGTTATCGCGCTCAGGTGGCGAGCCACTTCCAGGTCGCGGGACAGGAGATCAACCTCACCGGGACCATCCAGGCGCAGCCGCCCGACCATCTGCGGGTCGAGATGTACGGCCCCGACGGAGCCCTCATGCGAGCCATGGTGCGGCGCGGCGAGGTGCTCATGCAGCATGACCCGACGCAGCAACGGGTCACCAAGGTCGATCTGGCGCGGGTGGCAGAGGCGACCGGCAAGCGGCCGCCGGGGGCTCAGGGCACCGACCTCAGCCGCCCCTTCGAGGGGCTCGATCTGGCGGCGACCACCTATGTCGAAGCTGTCGAGCTGGACGGGGCCAAGGCCCACCTCTTCACGGGCCCCCTGAAGGAGGCCGCGGCCCTCGCACCGCGTCTCGGCTTCGAGCCCGGCGCGGCGCGGGTGTGGGTCGACGACAAGACCGGTCTGTTACGGCGTACGGAGATCGTGAGCAAGGAGGGGGACAGCGGCCTCACCCAGGAGTTCACTGCCATCGAGGTCGACCCCGCCCTGAGCCCCGAGGTCTTCTACCTGAAGCCGCCGGAAGGGGTGTCGGTGACCGACCTCACGGACGCGATGATCCAGGCCCTGTCGGCGCAATAGCTCGGGGCCTGGCGCTGGTGCGCGGCTGCCCCCGGGAAGGGGTGAACGCGCGGCAGGTCGGACGGTCATCGTTGTCGTCGCCAGTCGGCGCGCAACCGCTCGAGATCGCCGAGGCTGCCGATACATAGCAGCACGTCGCCCGGCAGCAGCTCCGTGTCACCGGGAGGAACGGTCATCAGGGCGCCGTCCGTCCGTTTCACGGCCACCACCAGGACGCGGTAGTCGCGGCCGAGGCCGCTGGCGCGCAGGGTCTGGCCGATGAGCTGGCTGTCCTCCGGAATCGGGATCTCCTCCATCTGCAGCTCGGCGCCGGTACTGCTCATGGCGATCTCCACGAAGTCGGAGACGTTGGGCCGCAACAGGACGTGGGCCATGTGGCGTGAGCCGGTGGAGGTGGGGGAGATCACCCGGTTGGCGCCCACCCGCCGCAGCTTCTTGTTCGCGACTTCGTTGGAGGCGCGCGCCACGATGTGTATGCCCGGGTTCATCTCCCGGGCGGTGAGCACCGTGTAGACGTTCTCCACCTCGCTGGACATGGTGCTCACCAGGCCCGCCGCCTCCGCGAGGCGCACGGCCTCCAGATCGTCCTCGGAGACCGCGTTCCCTACGTGCACGGCGTACCCCTTCTTTCCGGCGATCTCCGCACGCTCCGGGTCGCGCTCCAGGACCACGAAGGGCACCTTGGCGGCGGCTAGCTCGTCGGCGACGGTCTCGCCAACCTGGCCGAAGCCGCACACCACGTAGTGGCGGCGCAGCTTGGTGATGGCGTCTTGCATCTTCTTCTTGCCTTTCAGGGTGAAGAGTTTTTCCGTCAGGGAGGAGGTGATGATCGAGGTGTAGAAGGCGAGGAAGGCAAAGCCGGAGAGCATCACCGCGCCCGAGATCAGCTTGCCGATCGGGGTCTCGGCCACCACGTCGCCGTAGCCAACGGTGGTGATGGTGACGATCGCCCACCAGAAGGCGTCCCGTAGGGTCGTGATGTTGGGATTGATCTGGCCTTCGAGGATGAAGATCGAAAAGCTGGAGAAGGTCAGGACCCCGAAGAACAGCAGGGTGACCGTGCCTAGCTCCCACGACCGTTCTCGAAAGGCACCGAGCAGCTCGCCGATGTGGGTGCTGTAGCGCAACAACTTCAGGAAGCGGAACAGCAGGAAGACCCGCATCAGTCGGAACGGCCGGAAGAAGGGCAGGATGGCCAGCAGGTCGACGATGCTCAGGGGGTGGACGATGAACGCCACCTTGGGCCGAGCCGCAAGCCACAGGGCGAGCCAGATCGGCGGCCGCTCGTGCGTCCGGCGCACGGCCCCGAGCTCCTCCCAGAAGTTGTTGGCCACCCAAAATCGCAGCAGGTACTCGACGATGAACAGCGGCACCACGACGACCTCGACCCGATGTGCCCACACCGCCATCGGGTCATTGCCCGCCAGTGAGGTCTCCAGGAAGAGGGCGATCACCGACGCGACCACCACCACGACCATCCCCAGGTCGACCCATTGCCGATAGAGGCTCAGGGGATTGACGAGGAGGTTGTAGACCGCGGTCTTGACCGGGTGGTCGGCGAAGATGGGGCGCAAGGACGCCATGGTCGGCGGGGGGTGAGGCGGGCAGGACGTCTGTGGGGCGGGCGGGTCTCGGGGGACACGAAGGAAGATCGCCGGTGTTCCACCGGTCTCCGTGGCTCCGGGCTTCTACAACGTCCGCCGTGGCGTGAAAAGAGCGCCCCGTCCCCGCCTGCCACCTGGAACCCGTCGGGACACGGCATGCCGCGCCCCTACATGAGGACCATCGCCAGTCGCGCGTCCCACGCTACATCGTGTCGCCTGTGGCGCCCTCAGCCGATGTATAGCTCCGCCGCGGGCTCAGTCATGACGTGGTGCTGGTGCTGCGCCCGGCGCAGCCCATCCAGATAGGCGATCCATTCCAGCCAGTCGGAGTGCTCCTCGTGGGACAGGAAGAAGACCGGGATCGAATCGTTGATGTCGCGGATGACGGCCCGCGCCGCTGCGATGTCGAAGGCGGTCTCCACCCGAAGGTCGCACTGAGTGATGAGGATGAAGTGGCTGCGATGGATCGCTTCTGCCGCTTCCTCGATCTGCCGCAAGCCACCGCCCACCGGGAACAGCAACCCGCGGGCGTGGCAGCCGAGCACCATGGGTGGGGTGCAAGCGGGGTCGCGATTCTCTTCCAGGAAGAGGTAGTCGAGGGCCCCGAGGGGGATCTCCCCCAGGAGGTCGAGAAAGGCCTCCGGGGTGAGATGGCTCACCCCCTTGGCGCGCCACACCCCGACCTCGTGCACGGTCGCGACCGGTGCCGTCCCCTGCGGCAATGCCGGCGTCACCACGCCGACCCCCTCCAGGTCGTGTACGGAGCTGGCCAGGTGTTCCACCAGCGAGGTCTTGCCACTCCCGGTGCGGCCACAGAGCTGCAGGGCAATCACCCGATTCTCGTCGAGTTGCCGACGAATCCGCTCGACGACGCCTTCTTCTACGTAGCTGCTCATGGCGACCCCTTTGGGCAATACGGCCTATTTCTCTACGTAAATTTTAGCCGATCCGTCGGGGACTTGCAGATGTCTCCTTGGTTGCCGTGACAAAGGCCCAGCTACCTCGCACATCCACCGCTGCCGCCGCTGGCAGGACCGCCTGCAGGGCGTCGCGGCCGAACGGTTCGGCGACCTGTCCCGCGCGGTGCAGCCGTGCCAGGAGCCAGTCGCCCGCCGGCCGTTCGCCGGCGATCAGGCTGGAGAGGAAGAGGCGGCCGCCGGGGCCCACCAGGTCCCAGAGGGTCGCGACCACGCGGCCGCGATCGGGCAAGACGTGCAGGCCGCCGAAGCTCATCACCGCCGCGAGACTCCCCGGGCGTAGCGGCAGATCGAAGAGATCACCCTGGAGCAGGCAGGCCCGGGGCGAGGTCCGGCCCCTGCGGAGTCGGCGCCGACCCCGCCGCAGCATCCCCACCGACCGGTCCACCAGCAACAGCCGGCGGTCTTCCGCCGGCGGATGCACGGGCGCGGTGAACAGGAGCGAGCCGCACGGGCAGTCAAGCACCGTTCCCGGCGGTGCGCTCGCGAGGGCGCGGGCCGCGAACGCCCGGTGTGCCGCCGGCGGCACCCCCCAGAAGATCGCGTTGTACAGACGATTGCTCACCACCGCGTCGTACAGGGGCGCGAAGCCGTCGTACCCCCCCGGCTCCGCCCCGGCAGGCAGCAGCGATCCCACGCCACCGCCGAGATCGCGCACCTCGGTTCCTGCGGCGAGGAGCGGCACCAGCCAGTCGGGGAGGGGGAAGTGGGGCATGATCGTGTATTGCAATGGGGCCTGATTGTAGGCCAGGAGGGTGGGCTCTGCCCGCCATGCCGGGCGAAGCCCGGCCTACAGGCGGCACTGATCTGCCTCCCTTAGAGCAGATCGGGTAGCGTGCCCCTTCGTGCGGCGTGAGCCATGGCCCGTAGGGGCGGGGTTTATCCCCGCCCGTGTATGGCCCCGGCATGGGAGTCCGGGAGGGGTTAAACCCCTCCCCTACGTCACGCAGGCGGCCCCACACTATCTGGTCGGTGTAGTTCTCCCTTGGCCGGTGATGGACCGTGTGATTGGATCTCCCGATGCGCAATGGACCCGTGATCGGCGTGGTGATGGACGAGCCCACCGGCCTCGCCTTCGCCAAGGACTCGACCTACGCGATGATGGCGGCCGGGGAGCCGATGGGGGCGCGGTTCGAGGCCATCACCCTCGATGGGCTCTATGCCCGCGGGAGCGAGGCACGCGGAGTGGCGCGGCCGGTGCGGGTGGTGGACGGCCCGCCACACCTCGCGGTGGGCGAGCCCGCGGAGCGCCGCCTCGACGACTACGCCTGCGTGTTGATGCGCAAGGATCCGCCCTTCGATCTCGACTTCATCTGTGCGACCTACGTCCTCTCCCTGGCCGGTTGTCCGGTGATCAACGATCCCGCCGGTCTGCGCGACGCCAACGAGAAGTTCTCGGTGCTGCGATTTCCCGAGTGGGCACCGCCGACCCTTGCCACCATGTCCATGGCGCGGATCCTCGCCTTCGTGGAGGAGATGGGTGCGGCGGTGATCAAACCACCCGGCTACATGGGCGGGCGGGATATCTTCCTGCTGCGCGGCGACGATCCCAACCTGCGCGCCCTGGTCGAGTCGGCGACCGACCGCGGGCGGCGCTACGTAGTGGTGCAGCGCTACCTGCGGGAGATCGAGGCGGGGGATAAACGGGTGCTCCTGTGGGACGGTGAGGTGATCGGCGTGGTGAACCGCATCCCCAAGGCCGGAGAGCTGCGGGGTAACTTCATGGCCGGGGGTGCCGCGGCGCCGGCCGACCTGAGCGAGCACGAGCGGCGGCTGGCCGCCGCGGTGGGCGGGGTATTGACCGAGGCGGGCCTGCGCTTCGTGGGGCTCGACCTGATCGGGGAGCAGCTCACGGAGATCAACGTCACCTCTCCCACCGGCATGCGCGAAGTGGAGAAGCTCACCGGCCGATCGCCGGCCCGGACGATGATGGAGCGCCTTCTGGCGGAGCTCGGTTAGCCGAGGACCATGACGAGCGACCCCTTGCAGGTGGGACGGGTGGTGGTGCTGGAGGCGGTGGCTCGGTGCCTGTCGCTCATGTGGCGCCACGTCGGTACCGCGATCGCGCTCACGGTGGTGGTGATCCTGCCGGTCGAGTGGCTGCTCGGTACCGCCGGCCTGCGTGGCGGGATGCCCGATGTCGCCCCGCTGCGGTTCGCCCTCGCCACCCTGCTCTCCATGGCGGCGGGGTTGTGGGCGACCGCGGCCTTCCTGCGGGTGGTCGACGGCCGGGAGCGCGGCGAGGACGCGTCGTGGCCGGTGGCGCTCTTCGAGAGCCTCGACGCCGTACCGTGGTTGTGCATCAACATGATGGCGGTGATGGTGGCGATCGTCGTCGCCATGGTCGTCGCGATCGGGGTGATCGGCGCCGTGGCCGTGGTTGTCGTGGCGCCGTCGGGTCTCTCCGGGCTCTTCGACGGCCTCGGATCGGGTGCGGCGGCGTTGCTCGCGGTCCTCGTGGCGGCGGGTATTGCCTCCGTCGTGTGGATCGGCAGCCTGATGGTGCGCTGGACCCTGGTAACGCCGGTGGTGGTCCTGGAGCGACGGCGCTGGGGGCTGGAACGCAGCAGCCAGGTCACCCGCGGTAGCCGGTGGAGCTGCTTCGCCGTGATGATGGTGGCCGGTACGGTGGTCACCATCCTCCTCGGGCTAGTGGGGGGGGTGGCCTTCGCCCTCAGCGGTGGGTTGACGCGGGCCCTGCCGGCGGCCATGACCGGCAATAATCTCGGTGTCCAGTTAGCCCTGGGTTTCACCGGGTTACTCTTTTCCACCACCTACTATGTCTTGCTGACCGCGCTGCGCGGGGACACGCCGCTCGTTGCCGCGCCGGGGCCGACGGAGCCTCCCCCGGCCGTCCTGGCGGAGCCTGCGCACGGTACCGTGCCGGCAGATCCCACGTCGGACGCGGGCGACGGTTGCCAAGAGGGGATACGGTGAATGATAATGACTCTCACATGCAACCCGCCGACATCGAACAGCGCCTCACCGAGGCCGGGATTGCCCCGACTCCGCAGCGCCGGGTGATCGCCCAGGCGATCGTCGACCACGAGTCCCATCCGGACGCGGAGACGATCTACCACCTGGCGCGCGAGATCGACCCGCACCTCGGCATCGCCACGGTCTACCGCACCCTCAAGCTGTTCGCCGAGCGCGGGCTGGTGGATCGCCACGACTTCGGCGACGGCCGGGCGCGCTACGAGGTCGCACCGGACATCCACCATGACCACCTGATCTGCGTGCGCTGCGGAAGTGTGGTGGAGTTTTCCAACTCCTCGATCGAGTCTCTGCAAGAGCAGGTGGCAGACGGCCACGGCTTCGAGCTCCTGGACCATCGCCTGGAGCTGTACGGGGTGTGCGCTCAATGCCATGGCACCCAGCCGAAGATCGTCACCCGCGCGGCCGCTGCGGCGCAGCCGGCCGCGCAGGCCCCGCATACCGCGGCGCGCAACCTCTCGCAGCTCATGCCCGGCGAGTCCGGCAAGGTGATCCGCGTCGGTGCCAGCGGGAAGCTGGGTCAGCGGCTCCTGAGCATGGGATTGATGGTGGGGGAGACCGTGCGGGTGGAGCAGGTCGCCCCGTTCGGCGATCCAATTGGCATCCGCGTGAAGAACTATTGCCTCGCCCTGCGCCGCCAGGAGGCGGAGGCGATCGTGCTGGAAGTGCTGGCGGATGCCTCGGAGGCCAGCGCATGACACCGGCCGTTGCGAGTTACGATCCCCACGGCGTGGGCCGTGCCCCTGGACGCGCGACATGATCACGACCCCGGAAGCCAGGGCCAAGGTGGGGGTGGTGAAGATCGCCTTCGCCGGCAACCCCAATGCCGGCAAGTCTGCCTTGATCAACGCCCTCGCGGGCACCCGCCTGCACGTCGGAAACTGGCCGGGGGTGACGGTCGAGAAGAAGGAGGCGCTGCTCACGGTCGGCGGCGAGCAGGTGCGCCTCATCGACCTGCCTGGTACCTATTCCCTGTCGACCTACTCGATCGAGGAGCGGGTCACCCGTGACTTTCTGCTCCACGAGCGCCCCGACGTGCTGGTGGCCGTGGTTGACGCCACCAACCTGGAGCGCAACCTCTACCTCACCTTGCAGCTCCTGGAGCTGGGTATCCCCACGGTGATTGCCCTGAATGTCTGGGACGAGGCGCAGGCGAAGGGGATCGACGTGGACGTGGCGCGCCTGGCGCAGCTCCTCGACGTGGAGGTGGTGCCGACGGTGGCGACGACCGGCGAGGGGGTGGACAAGCTGTTACCGGCCGCGCAACGGGTCCGCCAGCGCCAGACCCACACGGTGGCGGAGTACAACGCGGCCTGCCGGCTCGCGGCCGAGAAGGGCACCCACCTGATCCACTATGGCCCCCTGGTCGACCCCGAGGTGCGGGTGCTGGGGGAGGCCCTCCACCACGAGGTGCCGCGGGTGGTGGAGAAGGTGCCGTGCCGGTGGTTGGCGGTGAAGTGTCTGGAGGGCGACGAGGGGGCGCAACAGCTCCTCAATGGCGACGCTCCTGCGGCATTGCTGGCGTTGGTGGCCACCCAGCGGCGGCGCATTCGTACCCTCGGCGGGGACGACGCCGGGGCCCTGATCGCCGACGGCCGCTATGGTTTCATCCGCGGCGTCGTGGCGGACGTGGTGACCCAGCGTCACCGTGAGCGGCGCGATCTCACCGAGCGAGTCGACCGGGTGGTGCTCAACCGCCTGCTGGGGATCCCGATCTTCCTGGCGGCGATCTGGCTGGTCTTCCACGTCACCTTCGACGGCTCGGCGCCGTTCATCAGCTATGTCGACGGGGTGGTCACCGGTCCGATCGAGCACTGGGCACGGGTTGCCCTGGGGGCGATCGGCGCGCCGCTGTGGATGAACTCGCTGCTCACCGAGGGGGTGGTCGGCGGTGTCGGCTTCGTCCTGACCTTCGTGCCCGTGCTGTTTTTCCTGTACCTCTTCATGGGGCTGCTGGAAGGCAGCGGCTACATGGCGCGGGCCGCCTTCATCATGGACCGTTTCCTGCATGGCATCGGCCTGCACGGGAAGTCGTTCATCCCCATGATCCTCGGCTTCGGATGCAACGTCCCGGCGGTCTACGCGACGCGGGCCCTGGATACCTATCGCGACCGGGTCCTCACCTCCCTGCTCATCCCCCTGATGAGCTGTTCGGCGCGCCTGCCGGTCTATGCCCTGTTCGTCGCCGCCTTCTTCCAGAAGTCGCGCGGCACGATCATCTTCGGCCTCTACGTCCTGGGGATCGTGCTGGCGGTGGCGGTGGGGTACATCTTCAAACGCACCCTGTTCGTGGGCGAGACCCCCGCCTTCGTGATGGAGCTACCGCCGTACCGGTTGCCCACCTTCCGCTCGTTGATGTTCTACACCTGGGACAAGGTGCGCTCCTTCGTGAAGAAGGCGGGGACCTACATCCTCGCTACCTCGGTGCTGGTGTGGTTCCTGCTGAACCTGCCGTGGGGGGTGGAGCAGCGCCACGATTCGTACTTCGGCTCCGTGGCGAGCGCCGTCGCGCCGGTCTTCGCGCCGATGGGATTCGGGGAGTGGGAGGCGGCCGGTTCGCTGCTCACCGGGATCATCGCGAAGGAGGTCGTGGTCTCCACCATGGGGGAGATCTTCGCCACCGACCTCGACGCGCAGGAGACCACGGACCCCGCCCTGTCCGAGGAATTACGTGACATCGGCGTTGGCCTGGTCGTCGCGTGCAAGGACTCGGTGGTGTCGATCCTCGCCGGGCTGCACATCGTCTCCGCGCCGCCGGAGGATGCCCCGCCGTCTGCCCTCACCCAACGGATCCGGGGCGCATTCACGCCGCTCACGGCGATCGCCTTCATGGTCTTCGTCCTCACCTACATCCCGTGCGTCGTGACCATCGCGGCCCTGGGTCAGGAGCTCGGGTGGCGCTGGGCCGGGTTCGCGGTCGTGTATCTCCTCGCCCTCGGCTGGGTGTTCTCCTTCATCACCTACCAGGGAGGGCGGCTGCTCGGATTCGTTTAGCCCGCATTTCTCACCATGAATCTGCTGCGACCCTGCAACCGCCCGCATCTCCTGGCCGTGTCCTCGTCCGAGTCCTCGACAGGCCGCAAGCCTGCCTGCGGGCTCGGACTTGCGGGCCGACCAGGATCTACGGCCGTTTGCACGGTCTCGCGACGATCCCTGGTGAGAACTGCGGGCTCGCCGCCGGGTCCCGTCTCTCCCTATGTCTGAGCTGTCGATTCGTGACCTCGCCTGGATGGCGGTTCTCGGCGGGGGGGCGGCCGCCTATCTCGGGCGCTACATCTACCGCGCCGTCCAGCGCGGCCGGTGTGCAGGTTGCGGCCCGACGGGTACGGGCAGCCCCACCGTCCCGGGCGTTTCCAAGGGCTCCGGTCCGCAGGTGCTGAACTTTCAGATGGGTGCCAAGGGCAACGGTGGCGGCGAGGGCGCACGTCCCAATGGCAGCAAGACCGGCGGGTCCCGCGCCGTCCACCGCGCCATCGGGCTACTGGGCCTGCCGTTGATCCTCCTCCTGCTGGTGAGCGGCTTTGCCCTCCTGTTCGCCCAGGATCTCCGCCTCGCGGACCGTCCCTTACCCGTGCGGCTCGCCCTGTCGCTCTACGGCCCGAACGCCGCACAGGTGGTGGCCACGGCCGAACGAGGCGCGCGGATCGCGATGGCCGTGGAGGACGGCGTCATCACCCGCCTCGGCAGCGGCCCGTGGCGCGGCGTGCGCTGGACCGCCGGTGGATTTCGGGTGCGGGATGTGGCGTGGCTGCCCGGTGGCCAGCTCGCATGCGCCACGGATGGCGGCGTGTGGATCTCGGCGGACGCGACCTCATGGGATTACCGGGCCGACAGCGCGGCCGGCGTGCCGGGGGCCGTCAGCCGGCTGGCGGTGGTCGATGGTCGCGTCTGGGCACAGACCGTGCTGGGGCCGCGGGTCTCGACCGATGGTGGCGTCTCCTGGCAGGGAGGAGAAGGGACGCCCCCTGCTGCGCTGACGGAGGTGGCGGAGGAGGGCGAGATGGGATCGCCGCCCGTGGGCTCGACGGCGGCCTTGCTTGAGGCGCGCGGCTGGCCCACGTGGGAGCGGCTGGCGATCGACCTCCATGCGGGGAATCTCTTCGGTGGTCGCTGGCGCTACGTGGTGATCCTCTCCTGGTGTCTGCTCGTGGGCCTCGCGGTAAGCGGGCCGATGGTGGCCCAGAAGCGTCGCCAGCATCTCAAGGAGCGGGAGGCGGCCCGCGCCGCTCGCGCCACGGGGGATCGTGCGCGCCCCGTGGTATCGGTTCCCTCGCAGGGGAGCCGGCCGTAGAGACCGGTCTTGCCGGGACGTGGGGAAGGGTCTTGACAGGCAGGGCTTGGTTTGAGAATGATAATGATTCTCGTAACCGAACTCACCTGGAGATCTCCCATGAAACACCCTCGCAGCCGCTCCTTTTCCGCCGCACCGCTCGCCGTGCCTCTCGCCCTGGCCGGACTGATCCTCGCGTCCCTCCCGGTTCGCCCGGCGGATGCCGTCACCCTCGAAGAGCTCGATACCAAGGTCGAGGCCCTGGCCTCCGCTCTCGAGACGCCGGCGGCAGGCCGCTCCCGGGCGACCATCGGTGGCTATGGCGAGGTGCACTACAACAACTTCGACGAGCGGGACGACGGTAGCCCGGGCAAGGACGACGAGTTCGACCTGCATCGCTTCGTCCTGTTCTTCGGCTATCGGTTCAGCGACACCGTGTCGTTCCATTCGGAGCTGGAGGTAGAGCACGCCCTTGCCAGCCACGAGGAGGAAGACCCGGGCGAGGTCGAGGTGGAGCAGGCGTACGTCGACTGGGCGATCGATCCCCACTTCGGTGTCCGTGGCGGCGTCATGCTGGTCCCGGTGGGGATCCTGAACCGGACCCATGAGCCACCGACCTTCTATGGGGTGGAGCGCAACCTGGTGGAGACCCGGATCATCCCCGCCACCTGGTGGGAGGCGGGCGTCGGCGTCTTCGGGGAGATCGTGGAGGGTTTGGCCTACCAGGCGAACCTCCACAGCGGCCTGGAACTGGAGCCGGGCATGGATGCCCGGGGCGGTATGCGCGACCTGCGCCAGAAGGCGGCGGAGGCCAATGGCGAGCGGCTCGCCATGTCGGCGTCCCTGGACTACTCCGCCATCCCCTGGCTCTCCACCGGGATTGGTCTCTTCTATCAGGGGGATCTCACCCAGGGGTCCGGGGCGGACGTCTCTGCCCTACTGACGGAGCTTCACGCCCAGGTCGACGCGAATGGCTTCGAGGCGCGGGCCATCTACGCCCGCTGGGACGTCGACGGCGCAGATGACTTCTTTGCGGCGGGCGGCGGCCAG
>Ga0210096_1000395_pt1 | contig 15732 bp, 12 predicted proteins | sample China_Galinas_PW_4_FD_184864 | JGI IMG/M metagenome (GOLD analysis project Ga0210096, IMG submission 184864) | Wetland microbial communities from San Francisco Bay, California, USA, that impact long-term carbon sequestration - China_Galinas_PWA_D2... | ecosystem: Environmental > Aquatic > Marine... | reverse complement strand
CCGCCGCCGGTTCCGCGACCGTCTCGATCCATGCCGGGGGCAATCACCCGTCGCGTCCTCCGTCGTGCATTACGCGCTCCTCTCGTTCCGCATCGCCCGTCCGCCAGCCCGTGCAGCCGCCCGCGTCCCGCCAGTCTGAGGTTGCCCGGGCAATTCCGCCGGATGGCGCTGTCTGCCTCCACGTGTGAGCGACGGCCGGTCCCGTTCGCTACCTATCGGACAAGGCTGGGGACGGTCCACGCGATGAAGAATCGAGCCGGCGAGAAGTTGGAGCCAATGCCCGCGGTCGGCGCACCGCTCGATCCGTCGACGCGATGTCGGTCGGCGCCGCTCGCCGCCGTTCGCCGCGGTGCCCGGCAAACCGGGAATGCCGGGAACTGGTTCCCGGGGCAGAGACATGAGCGCCGCGAACCGGGTCTGCGTCGGTGTCATCGGGTTCCTGCCGCGCACTGCGTCGAGAGTCCGAAGGTCAAACCGGATGCCATCGCCCATGGAACCCATCGCCACGCTGACAGCTTTGGGGTCGCAGTGCGGCGCACCGCAGGGCGCGATGAGCGCCCGACCGTAGCCGTTCGACTCTTCACTGAGTGAGTGCGTTCCGGAAGGAGGCGCAGGTGGACCGTGTTTTCCCCCCTCGGTCGAGGCACGCGGGGTACCGGGTACTCCACGCGGTGGCAGCGTTGTCACTGTTGCTGGCCGCACCCGCCGGCGCAGCCGGACAGGAGCCCGACACGATGGTCAGTGTCGTTCCGGGAGCGCGATACGCCGCCGGCGCGTTCCATCGTTTCTGGCTCGGTGATCACTACCGCGACCTGTGGACCACGCCCATCCGCGTCGCGATTCTGGATCTGAGACGATTCGCGGGCGGATTGACGCCGCTGGGCAGCCACACGGGGAGCCAGACCACATCTCTGCGTTTCCGGGGCCGCGACGGGCGGACGTACCAGTTCCGCTCCGTGTTCAAGACACCTGCCGCCCGCCTGAGTCCCGAACTTCAGGGCACTGCCGTCGCCGAGGTCGTGCAGGACGGTGCCAGCGCATCGCATCCAACGGGGGCGCTCGTGGCCGCCGCCCTTCTCGATGCGGTGGGTGTGCTTCACCCCAGGCCGGTCCTGGCGGTCATGCCCGACGATCCGGCGCTGGGCGAGTTCCGGGCCGCATTCGCGGGCCGGCTCGGGATCATCGAAGAGCGTCCCGATGAGCCGAATGACGAGGGGCGCGGCGGATTTGGCACCGCAGTCCGAGTAATCGGCCCCGATCGTCTTTTCGAGCGCATCGATGCGGGGCCGGAAGACGTCGTGGATGCGCGGGCGTTCCTGGCGGCGCGGCTCATGGATATTCTGATGGGCGACCGTGACCGACACCGTGACAACTGGCGGTGGGCTCTGCTCGACGCATCCGGCCCCGTCCGAAGGTGGGTTCCCGTCTCCCGCGATCACGACGAAGCGTTCGTGCGGCTGGACGGCGTCCTGCTGACGCTGGCCACGCATCACTATCCGCAGCTGACGAGCTTCGGGCCGGAGTACGGCCCGACCGTCAACCTGAACTGGCACGCGCGTGAGGTGGACCGTCGCTTCCTCAACGGACTCGAGCGGGCGGTGTGGGACTCCACTGTGGCCTGGATCCAGCAACGCCTGAGTGACCGCGTGATCGACGCCGCAGTCCGGCAGCTTCCCGCTGCGCACTACGAACTCGGTGGCGGCCCTCTGGCGGCCGCTCTGAAGAGTCGGCGCGACGCTCTGCGCGAGGAGGCGGACCGGTACTACCTTCTGCTGGCGAGCGAGATCCGGGTGCACGCCACGGACGAGCCGGAGCTGCTCGAAGTGGATCGAATTGATGACCGTTTCGTCGAAGTCACCATCGGGGTGCGGAGGGGGGGACGGGCGCCGTATTACCGCAGGCGCTTCGATGCGCACGAGACGCGCGAGGTGCGCATCGCACTCCGGGGCGGCGCGGATCGGGCCGTCGTGCGCGGGTCCGGGGATGCGCCGATCACGCTGAGGATCATCGGTGGTGCCGGGCGCGACGAATTCGCAGACTCGAGTCGCGCGGGACACGTCCGCTTCTACGACCACGGCGACCGTACCGCTGCGACGCTCGGACCCGGCTCCTCCCTGGACCAGCGTGCCTATCATGAATGGATCGGGTCCGACCTGGACCGCTATCCGCCTCGCGAATGGGGAAGCTGGAACCGGGGGACGCCGTGGATCCGGGCCGGCCCCGGATCCGGGTTGCTTGTGGGTGCCGCGTGGACCCGGACTCGCTATGGATTCCGCAAGCAGCCGTACGCCTACGAGATTACCCTGCGCGGCGGACCCGCGCTCGGTGACGGGTGGGGCCTTGTCGAGTTCGTGGGCGATCTTCGTCGGGAGAACTCGGCCGCACGGCTCCTCGTGCAGGCGCGAGCCTCGGGGATCGATCTGCTTCGCTACCATGGCCTGGGCAACAACACCAATGAAGCAGGAGGCTCACGCCCCTTTGTCGTCGAGATGAATCAGATCGGGGTGCAGCCTGCCCTCGCACTGCCGGTCGGCGCCAAGGGTGAGCTGGCGATCGGGCCGTATTTCCGGTACTCGCGCACGGGCGCCGACGAGTCGCCCTTCTTCGCCTCGATTCGAGATACGCTGTACGGCGCCGGCGAGTCGGGCCGCGTCGGCCTGCGCGCCCGTTTTCAGTGGGACGCCGCGGATCACCCGCTCGTCCCGACGCGGGGGAGCCGGCTGGAGCTGGAAGGCGAGGCCACGCCACCCATCTGGGACGTGAGAGAGTCCTTCGCGCGGCTCGGCGCGGACGCGCGGCTGTACGTCGGAACCGACCGGATCGCGGGCCGGCCGACTCTGGCGCTCCGAGCGGGTGCGACGAAGTTGTTCGGCAATGCACCTTTCCAGGAATTGAGCTATGTCGGCGGTCGCGACAACCTGAGAGGCTGGTCGGCGGACCGCTTCACCGGCGACGCGTCGGTGTACGGCAGCGCTGAGCTCCGCGTCGCGCTCGGCGGCTTCCTGCTGATGGTGCCTGTCAAGACCGGAATCTTCGGACTCGTGGACGCCGGGCGCGTGTACGTAGACGGGTCATCCCCGGGCGGCTGGCATGCCGGGTACGGTGGCGGCGTCTGGTTCTCGCTCGTCGATGCCGACCAGACATTCTCGGTCTCGATGGCCGCCAGCCGCGAGGGGACCACGGTGAACGCCGGCGTCGGCTTCGGTTTCTGAACGGGAGCCGGTTCCCGTGGCCGAAAGGACAGCATCGTTGACGTTCGACTCTGGTACGTGCTGCCTGTTACGACCGGTGACGCGACCGTGGCCCGGACGGGGGACAACGAGAGCGGCGACATGACGAACGAACGTATCAGTTTCCCCGGGGCGGACGGGAACGTGCTGAGCGCCCGGCTGAGCCGGCCTGCGAATGGCCGGATCTCGGCCTGCGCGCTGTTCGCTCACTGCTTTACGTGTTCGAAGGATCTGAAGCCGGTCGTCAACATCAGCCGTGCCCTGACCGATGAGGGAATCGCGGTTCTCCGTTTCGACTTCACGGGACTCGGCGAGAGCGAGGGCGACTTTGCCGACACCGACTTCTCGGGCAACGTGGGCGACCTCGTAGCCGCCGCGACGTTCATGGCGAGCGAGCTGGAGGGACCGGCGATTGTCGTAGGCCATTCCCTTGGAGGCGCCGCCGTACTGAGCGCTACGGATCAGATCCCCGAAGTCCGGGCCGTGTGCACGATCGGCGCCCCGTTCGAGCCGCGGCACGTGGTTCGCAGCTTCGCCGACTCCCTGGACGAGATCCGGAAGAAGGGACGTGCCGACGTAGTGCTGGCCGGGCGTCACTTCACGGTGACGCGCGCGTTTGTGGAGGACCTCGACCATCAGCAGATGCAGGCTGTGATCCGCGACCTGGCGAGACCGCTGCTCATCTTCCATTCGCCGTCCGATCGGACCGTGGGAATCGAGAACGCGGCCCGCATCTACGAGACTGCACGGCACCCGAAGAGCTTCGTGTCCCTCGATCAGGCCGACCACCTGCTGCTCCGCGAGCGCGACTCGCTCTTCGTGGGGAGGGTGCTCGCTGCCTGGGCGCGGCGGTACACGGGAGGCGACGGATAGGGTCGGCGCGGCCCGCGCCCCACGGCGAGACGCGCGTCCGGGAACCAACACACCGTTCGCCCGGTTGGGCGGCACGAGAGGCGGTTGCGTTCCGGGTCGCAGTTCCGCGGGTGCGTCCGGATCTGGAGACGGTCGTGACCGCGTCGGCATTGCGGCTCGAATCGGTGGCGCACCTGCGCGGTTCGTCGTCAACGGAAGTGGGGTCCGAACAACACGGTGAGAATCGGATGAGCAACGACAGAGCGTACGAAAGAGCCTACGAAGCGGGCCGGACGTTCCAGGTCTTTCTCGAGACGGCGGAAGCGAACCGCGAGCTGTGGCATGCCATGGCGGCTCGGGCCACGGTTCATGATCCGGCACTCGAGCGGATCTCGGCGGCACGGGGGCACTGGCGCCTGCTGGTATTGGCGGACGACTGGTGCGGCGACGCCGTGAACACGCTTCCGGTCGTGGCTCGCCTGGCCGAAGCCGCGCCCAACCTCGAGCTTCGCCTTCTCGGCCGCGAGGAGATGCCCGAACTCATGGACCGGCACCTTACGCACGGCGCCCGATCGATTCCGGTTGTCATCCTCCTCGATGAGGCCGGTGTGGAGCGCGGCTGGTGGGCGCCCCGCCCGCGACCGCTGCAGGAGTGGTTCGAGCGCCTGGGGCGCGGAATGGAGAAGACACTTCGATACCGCGAGCTGCGCCGCTGGTATGCCCGGGACCGGGGCGTCACGACGGCCAACGAGATCGCCGACCTCGTTCGTTGCGGCGCCGAGGGCGACACCGCGTACGAGGGAACGCGCCCCTGCGCCGAGCTGCGCGCAGCCTGAGCCTGCCATTCCCGCGATTCAGGATTCCGTCCCGAGACCAGCGCCCGGATCGGTTGCCGCGTAGTGCCGCGCGCGGTGCAGCCGCGCCTTGGCGACGCGCAGCAGCAACAGCAGGCTCAGCACGACCAGAATGATCACGAGCGCAGCGTGCCACCTTGGCGCGATCCATTGAAGGACCGCGCCGATCCTGTCCGCGAATTTCCAACCGAGGCCGAGCCAGAGTGACGCCCAGGACACGAGGGCGAATCCGTCGAGCATGGCGAACCGTCCGGCTCGGAATCCCGCCATTCCCGCCGCCGCCGCAACGAGGGCTGCGGTTCCGGGAACGAACTTCGCCGCGACGATGTACGGCGCGCCGAACCGCGCGACCCGTGCTCGCACGGACAGAACGCAGCTCGCGGGATTGGCGGAAAGACCGCACGCCACGTCGACGATCCGGTCGCCTCGCCAGCGCGCGAGGCTCAGCCAGCCGAGATCGGCTGCCAGGCCTCCAGCGGCGGTCGCGACGACCGCTCCTGTAAAGCCGAGAGCACCATCCGATGCGAGCGCGCCGGTGGCGAGCAGGATGGCGATCGCCCCGACGGGAACGCCACCGAACTCGAGCAGGCCGAGCAGGAACAGGGCTCCATAGCCCCAGGAGGCGGGAAGCGCGTGGAGCGCGGCCATGACCTGGTCAGCGCCGCTTCTGCCGTGGCCGGGCAGTGAGCGCGCCGACCCGGTCGGCAGGTACTCCGATGTTCGACCCTCCTGACTTCGGGGAGGATCGCCCGGGCGCGATCAGGCCGGATCTCCCACAGACCGCGAGAATCGCCACAGTCACGATGGTCATGTTGACACCGGATTTCCAGATGCGTCCGTTAATTTCGCCCACCCCATCTGCGACATCCTGGCAACCAGCCAGAATCACTATGGCCGCGGATGCCGCGCGGAACCCGACTCTCTGACTTCTCAGTCGGCAAAGCGCTCCACCGCGCGAAGAAGCTCTTCCTGGGCGCCTCGCGCCTGGCTCCCGACCGGTGTTCGCCTGCGCCAGTCGCCGTTGGCGCGCAGCTCCCATCCGGTGGGGTCCGCGAACTCGCGGGTCAGAGTGTCGTCGAGCCGCCGTACGGCGGCCGGATCGCGGACGGGCGCGAGCACTTCGACGCGACGTCGCAGATTCCGACTGCGCCAGTCGGCCGAGCCGATGAAGTACTCGTCGCTGCCGCCGTTGGCGAAGTGGATGACTCGCGCATGCTCGAGAAGCGGGCCGAGAATGCTGACGACTCGAATGCGGTCTGACAGGCCGGGGACACCGGGCATGAGGCAGCAGATGCCGCGCACGATCAGATCGATCTCGACGCCGGCCCGCGATGCGTCGTACAGCGCCGCGATCACTTCGGTGTCGTCCAATCCGTTCATCTTGGCGCGGATGCAGGCGGGACGACCCGCACGCGCGTGGTCGGCTTCCCGTACGATGCGCCGGAGCAACTCCGGCAGTAGCTGGCGGGGGGCAACAAGAAGTCGCGAATAGCGCCAGCCACTGGTCAACCCGGTCAGCTCGTTGAAGAATGCGCCGACCTCCTCGCATAGCCCCGGGTCCGAAGTGAACAGCCCGAAGTCCGTGTACTTGGAGGCGGTCACGCCATGGAAATTGCCCGTGCTGATGTAGGCGTAGCGGTGCACAGCGCCGGCCTCGCGACGTACGACGAGCGCCACCTTGGCGTGCGTCTTGAGCCCGGGAAGGCCCCAGACAACGTCCACGCCGGCAGCCCTCAGCTGGCGGGCCGACGCTATGTTGTGAGACTCGTCGAAACGTGCCTTGACCTCGATGAGTGCAGTGACGGATTTGCCTGCTGCGGCTGCGCGCTGCAGTGCTGCACGAATGGCCGACCGGTCCTCCGTGCGATACAGCGTTGCCTTGATGACCGCGACGCTGGGATCGTCGGCGGCCTCGACAAGGAACCTCTCGATTGTGTCGGTGAAGCTGTCGTACGGATAGTGCACGAGCATGTCGCGGCCAGAAAGCTGCTCGTGCACGGGCCGATCCGCGGCGAAGGGCCGGTTGGCGCGTGCGGGAACGGGCACCGCAACGACGTCCGCGATCTCCCGCAGCGTGCTGAGTCCGGCAAGCCACTCGAACTCGAAGATGTCTGCGTGCCCGAGCTCGCTGACGCGGCCGATCGCTTCGAAGCGGAATTCCTGGAGGAGCAGCTCTCGCATGTCCGACGGCATGGTCCTCTCCACCTCGATCCGCACGACCGGACGGTACGGCCGCTCCGCGACGTGTTCTTCGACCGCCCGTAGCAAATCGTGCGTGCCCTCCTCACGGTAGTCCACGTCGGCGCTGCGCGTGACACGGAACGCGTGCGCGCGCTCGACCTGGACCCCGCTGAACAGCGACTGGATGTTGGCGCACACAACGGCCTCGAGCGGTACCAGGCGACCCGCGGTGGGCAGCGGGAGGAAGCGCCGCAGGCCGGCGGGCAGGTTCACCGTCGCGAAATGCCGCTCGCTCGTGGCCGGATTGCGCACCATGATGGCGAGCGCGAGGGCGCCGTCCGCGATGTGGGGGAACGGATGTCCGGGCGCCGCTGCCAGCGGCGTGAGGAGCGGGAGGATCTGTTCGCGGAAGCACCCGGCGAGAAAGGCGCGTGATTCGTCGTCGACATCGAGCCAGCGGCACACGCGCACGTCGTGGGCGACGAGCGCGGGCCGGATCCCCTCAATCAGGCAACGATAAGCGCGCTTCACCAGCGCGCGGGCCCGGATCAGCACGGCGTCGTGCTGCTCGCGGGGCCCGAGCCCGTCGGGCCCCGGCTGGCGCTCATCGATGAGCGCGCGCTTGAGTGCGCCGACTCGTACCATGAAGAACTCGTCGAGGTTCGCTCCTGCGATTGCCAGGTAGCGGATGCGGTCGGCCAGCGGCCGGGTCCCGTCCTCGGCCATGGAGAGCACGCGCTCGTGGAACGCGAGCAGACTGAGATCAGCGTTCGTGACGCGGACGCCCGTGTGCGCACCCGGTTGCACCGCCCGAGCATCGACGACGGGCCCGGCTTCCGGTGATGGCGGCTCCCAGACCGGTCGCTCGCGCATCAGGTCGGACCGGGCCGCGACCGCCAGCGCCGCGAGCGTGGCCGGATCGCGCAGAGAGTCACTGCCGACGAGTTCCGCGAGTCGATCGAGCGACGCCCAGACGATGCGTCCGTCGTGTCCGCCGTCGGCCGCACCGGGAATCCGCCGCGCAACCCAGGTTTCCATTGAGGCGCGAAGCCCGGATGCCGGTGAAATCCCGAGCAGTCGCATCTGCGCCTGCGTGGTTCCGAAGGCGGCGCGAACGACGGCGCGGCAGGCTTCCTCGCCGGTCCCGGGCGCGGAGAGCACAACGAGACCGTCCGGCTGGCGACGCAACCCGACGAGCCCCGATTGGAAGGGGAGCACGGCGCACAGTCGGGGTGCGCCGACGCCACCGGCAAGCCTCCGACTCTCACTCCGGCGCAGGAGCTCCCGGGCGCGCCGGATCCTGCTCGTGAGGACCGGGCCGGTCCCCGGGATCCCGCCCAGGCGCCGGGCCAGTCGAGCCAACGACGGCCCGACACCGGAGAGCCGGCGTACTCCGATCTCGGCGAAGATCTCCTCGCAGTCACCCGCGCGGACAGTTACCCTGTCGTATGTCAACTGGTAGCCCGCCCGTCGAAACCACGGCCAGTAGGCGCGGCGGATCCGCCGGTCCGTATCGAACTCGAGCACCGGGCCGAGCCTGGACGGTTGGATGAGCGTCTGAAGCACCCGGGCGGCGTCTGAATCTCCGGACATGGCGGCGTACACATCGTCGCCGGCGATCCCGGTGGAGAAGGACCGACTCGCCGCTCGCTCGCCTTCCGCACCGGACATCCGGATCGTCACCGTCAGCCGCCGGCCGCTCCTGCGGTCGACACGGACGCGGCAGGTCACACCGCGCCGTTCGAGATCGCCGGCGGGCGTATCGTAGCAGATGTCGCGGTAGAATCGACGCTCGACGCGCGACGGGCGCAGTCCGAGCGGAAGCGGCTCCAACGCCACGGCGCCGAGTTGGTCCGGGTCTGCGACGTCGAGGCGAAGTACCGGACGTGATCGCCTGCGCGGCGTCGAGCCCCGCTTCGACCCGGTCACGCTCGGGCAGCCGACGAATCGAACGCGGCGGCCGCCACCGTCGGTCCTCCGCGGGTCACGATTTCGTGCACTACCATGTCCGGCGACGTCGATTTACGCAGGCGGACCCGGTAGCGCAGACGACCGCCGCTGTTCGCATCCCTGTCCACCCGCTCCAGCTTCCACTTCTTTGTGAACCGGCCGAGGACGGTCTCGACGGGCTCGCGATCCGCATCCAACTCCGTCATCTGAATCGTGATCACGCCGTTTCGAAGAGCGGCCGGCGACGACGCGGCCGGCCCGGCCGCGGTCCCTTGCCCGGCGGCGGCATAGGCGATGGTCGTCTGACAGGATCCGAAGTCACAGCGCCAGAGCGCGACGGACACGAAAATGAAGATGAAGGACATGACAGCGGCGGCGGCAAGCGCGCTGACGCCTGCGGCGATGCCGATTCCGAGCGCGAGGAACACGTACGTGGCGTCGGCAACGTCCTTGAGCGTGTTCCGGAAGCGGACGGCCGCCGACACGCCGGCGAGAGCGAAGGCCAGCGCGAGGCTGTGCTGTACGATCATCATGATGGCGGCAACGACGACGGGGAGCACCACGATGGTCTGGACCACCGACTGGTCGAAGCCCTCCCGTTCGCGCACGGCCATGTAGCCCCAGGAGACGGGAACCGTGAGCAGCAGCGTACCGATCATCACGATCACCATCGTGCCATCGCTGGCCAGCGCGCTGAGCGGGACGACGAGCGGGTTGGCCGCGCCTGCATCGAAGTCGATCGGCGGCGCTGACAGCACGGCCCGACGGATGGCGGGAAAGTGATCCGCGAGCAGCGCACCGATCGCCCAAGTGACTCCGTACCACAGGAGCAGCTGGCGGATCGGGTGCCTGGGAACCCGGGTGACCGCATCGACGGCGCGTCGGAGCGTGGCGGTGATATCGATCAATGGGCAACCTCATTCTTCTGACATTTTCGCCATGCGCGGTGCCGCGATGGTGAGCGCCCGACCTGCGAGCGCCGTGGTCAGCAGGACCACGATGGCAGGCCCTCTCCCAACGCGAAGGCTTCGGACGTGAACGTTTCCTGACCTCGATCGACGGCTCCCGAGCAGCATTACCGGAATCAGCGGACTGCAATGACCGCAGCGGCGGGTTTTGACCGCCGCCGGGATGCGAACCGGTGCGTCTCGACATCGGTTCCCGTGCCTCGCGCGTGGGCACCGGACGCGCCGGCGGGTGCTTGGGCTACTCCGAACCCGTGCTTGAACAAGGAGGGACGGAACGATGATCCGGATAACATGGGGCGCGATCCTGCCGCTTCTCGTCGCGGACGGAATAGGGGCTTGGCAGTCCCGGGGGGGGGAACCGGCAGGCGAAGGGCTCGGCTCGAAAGACGACAGAAAGCACGCCCATTGAAGGAGCGGCACATCTGGCGAAAGTGCGGAGTTTGCCGGCAGCAATCACAAGCTGGCCGCTGCCTTCGAGTCCATTCGCCACCGGATCACCGGCGCCTGCGACTACTGGGCGAGGGCGTTCGGCGTACGAAACGCCGTGGAATCGTCCGGCATCGCACTGCTCGACGAGTACCACGCCCACCCGAGCCTTCGCAAGCGGATCGCGGACGGCTACGAGATCATCACATTCTGAGGGGATGCCCCGGCGACGCATGCCGCGCGGGTGCGGCAACCTGGCCATCGACCTCTGCGTGCGGACGGTCGTGCCGAAGTCGAGACGCCAGGCCCCAGCTCAGAGTCGGGACGTTCCGGTCTCCCCGAGCGCCGTCTCGACTGCGCTCCGGATGGGATCGATGCTGTCACCGAATCCGTGTATGGCCGCAACGACGCGGTGCTCCGCGTCGAGAACGACCGTGTACGGCAGACCGCGGTATCCGATGGTCGGCTTCTGGCGGCCTCCGCCCCGGGCGATCGGGTAGGAGACCCCGCCGAGCGATCGCAGGAAGCGACGCGCGTCGTCCGCATCTTCATCCTCGTCGATGCCGAGGACGACGACGACCCGTGACGTGTCCATTTCCTCGGCGAAACGATCCAGCACCGGCATCTCCGTCCGGCATGGCCCGCACCAGCTCGCCCATACGTTTATCACCACTACCCTGCCCTGGTAGTCGGACAGCCGGATCCGGGCATCGCCATTGAGGGCGGGCAGATCGATGTCCGGAAAGGCGACCCGCGCACCGACAGAGCCTGCGCCGGGCGGCGGAACCGCGACCGTCACGCCGCCTTCCCCGCCGACGTAGATTTCCTTGTTTCGCGGAACGCGCTTCGAGCCATCGAACCGCCCCGCGGCGTCGAGGATATCGAGCCGGACTGAATCTGCGCCGGCGTCGGCCAGCACGTAGACGCGGCCATCGGGTCCGGCGGAGATTCCGTGCTGGACTTCCGTGAACGCCGGCCGGATCGATGAGCCCTGGCGAACGAGCGCCGGCGTCCTGTATCCGGCCGGCTGTGGCAGTTCGGTCCTCCAACGCTGGCGGCCGTTCGCGTCGAACCGGATGACGAGCCGCCGGACCGCCGAGGCGAAGACCGCACCGCCATCGGCGGTCGCGGCTACCCAACCGGTGTTGAGCAACTCGCCCAGAAACGGGTTGGCTGCGAGTTCCACCGTACCGAAGCCTCCGACCACCCGTCCACTGGTGTCCCGCCGTTCGATCAGCGGGGCGCCGGCCGGAACCTGGGCGAGGGAGAATTCGCGCACCGACCGCGTCGCGAGAACGCCTCCGACGATCGGAACGCGGTATCGGTCGCCAGTAGCAACCTCCAGCGCGTCCGCCGGGAAGACGCGGACGGGGCGCGCCTCACTGCAAGCCGCCAGCCCGACCGCTGCGAGGACGGGCGCGAGCAGGCGCCCGACCCGTCCCCGCAACCGCGCGTTGCGGATCACGACTTCTTGATGTCCTCGATCACGATGGCCTTCATGCCACCGCGCTCGATGAGCTTGCCCTTCACCTGGACCGTCTGCTCCGCGAACGGCCTGAGCAGCTCGTTGGAGCCGTCACCGGGCATGCCCTGGCTCACCGGGATGTAGACTTCGCCATCCTTGTACAGGGCAAGTGGGATGCCCTTGTCCGCGCACACCTGGGCGCACATCCTGTGATCCGGGCCCGACAGACCGTGAACCAGCTTGCAGGACAGGTCGATCACGTCGGCCGTGATCGTCACGTCCTTCTTCGCCGCCTCGCCGGTCTCCTGCGCCGCGGCGCTCGATACGCCGGCGACAGCCAGGAAGAGTGCGCCGGTCACGACCAACAGGTTCTTCCGCATGGTGCCGTTACCTCCTCGAGTTGGGTGAAACCACGGCCCGCCTTCGCATGGCCGCTTCAGTGATGGTGGTGCTCCATGACCACGGAATCGGCCGCCGCCACGGTGAACGGGATCCCGTCCGTCTCGGTGCCGTCAGCAAAGTTGACGTAGAGGGCCCAGTCGCCCTCCATGGGAACGTCGATATCGGCGACCGGACCACGTTCTCCGTTGACGACCGGAACGCGGACCACACCGTGCATGGGCATGGTTGGCGAGACGAGATCGACGGAGCTGGGTTGGACGGCCCCCTCGACCGTGAGCACGAGGCGGAGACGGCCGACCACCGGTGGATCGGGCTCGGGCGCGACCCGGACCGCAGTGCCGCTCAGGCTCCGTGCGAACCAGGTGTGCTCGCTGGTCGCTGCCGCGCCGGGCGTCGGGCCACGCTCCTCGGCAGCAACCACTTGATCCCGCACGTCGCGGCACCCGCTCGTCAGGACGCTCAACACCACAACGAACACGCCAGCCATCTGCATTCCACACCTCGCGATTACCGTTCGTGCACTCCAACCGGTTCGTCCGGGAACGGGTTCCCATCAGCGAACGGACCCCCTGCGCGCGGATAGCGGCATTACTCACTCCGGCTGGGCACGTCGATCGCGCGACTGCGTGCGGGGCGGGCATCGCCGAAGGTCCGGCGTATCGGGCAAGGTGCCATCAGGACGCACGATCGGCATGCTGGGCGAGGTCGGGAGACGCGCGGGCGGCGGGCCGGCGGTGGGCCGGACCGCGGAGCGGATCCGGACAATGGCGGCATTGCTCGAGCGGCTCGGCGCGGGGGTTGATGTCGTGCGTGACGGGGGCACGGTCTGGCGCATTGAGGGCAGGGGCAGTCCGCTGTCGGCCGTCGTGCGGGACCAGTCGATCGCGTGCGCGGTGATCGAGTCTCTGATCCCGGATGCGACGAGTGCGCTGGTGACGAGATGCTGCCGTCACGGAGAACCGCCGCGGTGCAGCTTCCGCATCGAGGAACGGTAACCCCACCGTCTTCGAACTCCTGTCAGCGTCGGACGCCAAGTACGACCACAGGAAGCCCGGCGATGACAGGTACTGAGCGGTCGGTCGCGCGACACGGCGGCGCGGAGTGACCTGCAGACTCGCGTGATTCGCGTTCTCGTGCGCCGACGGGGCCAGCTATTTCGGTCGGGTGCGAAACCGAACGATGTACGGCTTCAGCGCGACCCCCTCGCTGCTCTTGAATCCGGCGTACCCTTCGGTGTTCAGTGAGAAGGCGTATTGAACACCGGGCTCGAGACGTATTTCGGCCTCCACTACTGTTCCACTGTCGTTCCAGTGGAAGTTCGTGATTGTCGGCTGTTTTTCCGACGCCTCTCCGCCAGCTCCGGCGATGGCGTATCCGGCGGACATTGCACGGTCGAACGTTATGACAAGGTGCCTGAGGGCAGGATCGACATCCCGGGAACCGTTGGCCGGCTGCATGCTTACCACGTGGGGGCGCTGTTGCTCCAGTGCCCGCTCCCGTTCAGCGATGATCCCGTCAAGCCGGGGCGCGTACTCGGTGAAAAACGCTGCAACCTGCGGGATGAAGGACTCGAACGTAGGATACTGCCTGCGATGTCGCTCGTACGTCCCCATGAGATCGGATAACTCCCGAGTCCATAGGAAAGACCGCTTCACCTCTTCCTGGATCTGCTCTTCGGCCGCCTCGGTTCCTTCATGCGACTGGAAGTACCGTATGACCGCGACGCGAACGAGTGACTCATTGATCATGGTCTCCCAGTCGTTATAGGCCATGCGGTTCATTGCGGTTTCGACTTTGCCGTACATCGAACCGGCCGCCGCGTCAAAGGAACCGCGGCGGGCGGCAACAAGGTGGTTCACGAAAGAGTGACTGAATTCGTGGATGACAAGTTCAAGGGATTCGGAATCGATCACGGGCATGCCATGGTCATCCACTGTGTTCACACCGACGATGGCATAGAAGTGTTCTTTTCCGTCCGCGTCGCGGTACGTGGGGCCGTAACTCGCCGGCCCATTGATCATCGAAGGGATCACCGTGAAGGACCCGGTGGGAACAACCCCGAAGAAACTCGGAAGCCACTGCTGATCAACCCGGGTGTCGATAAACGACTGCGTGGCTTGACGTGTGTGTTCGAAGATGGCGGAATGCCTGTCGTAGAAATCCCGGAAGTGGCTGGTCTTGGCAAAGTCGGCGAGTTCACGGATGAACCGCTCCGCCTCGGGTGGCGTCCACCGGCCCGTGCTGTAGAGCATGAGCGAGCCGTCGTTCAGCGGCCTTATGGGCGCCGGCGAGAACGCATCGTCGATGTGCAGGGCGATCTGCATGACCGCGTCGAAACTGATGCCACGGGTCTTCCGCAATTCCTGGGAGAGCTTGACAACGGGATGATCTCGGTACGGTGCAAAGTACTCGTCGATGTCATCCAGATACGATCGGACGTTGCCCTGGGTGAACTCCGGGTGTCCACCCAGCCGATAGACGATACCCACCAGTTCCACGCGAGGGTCGATCACGACCCGCATGCCTTCCGGGTACGTCGCCGCGGAGGCAGCCGGCACCCAGAAGCCGACCTGCATAGCGCACAATGCCACGAAGACGGTCCTGCGATTCATGCTGTCGCTCCTCTCCCATGCGGCTGGCGCACGTCTATCCCGGATCCCTGCCAGGTGTACGGGGCTTGCCAGTGTAATGACCACCGCCGGCGACAGTCCGGATCTCGCCCCGCTTCAGGCACCCGGGAAGTCCGACGCGGCGTCGATGAACTCCTGATCCTCACGGGCGTGCGGTTGCCCAAGCGCTCATCTCTGGCGTGATCACTCACAGAATGAGCTTGTCGGCAGGCCATGGGCGTGGGGAAATCGCTGATCTTCTGTAATCTGCGGCCCCGCGTGGTACGTGGCACCGATGTTGAATTGAAGTAGTCAGAGAAGACGCGAACGGGCCGAGGCGGCGGCCGAGTACCGAAGCTCGAGCAAGGCTGTCGGCATGTTTATCGGCGGCTTGGGGCTGTTGAGAGGACGAGCCTCCGGGACGTTGATGTCGCGCCGACGGGGTGGCGGGCGCGACACCCTCACCCTCGAGGTCAGCTACCAGGGTGCGGACCCGGCAACGATGCTCAAGGTCTACAGCACGGAAGCTGACGCAGCCGACCTGCCCAATCGAGGCACGGTCGGTTCTTCGTTTTCCCGCCCCGGTGCACAGTGACCTGAAATGACACGAGGCTCCATCGCCGTAAATCGCGACGGAGCCTCGTGTTGTGGAGAGCGGGCGATGGGATTCGAACCCACGACCCTCAGCTTGGAAGGCTGATGCTCTAGCCAACTGAGCTACGCCCGCATGAACGCACTGCCGCCGCTTCACAGACCGGCGGGCACCAGCGCGCGACAAAATGTCACGCTCTTCCG
>Ga0210096_1000392_pt1 | contig 15742 bp, 14 predicted proteins | sample China_Galinas_PW_4_FD_184864 | JGI IMG/M metagenome (GOLD analysis project Ga0210096, IMG submission 184864) | Wetland microbial communities from San Francisco Bay, California, USA, that impact long-term carbon sequestration - China_Galinas_PWA_D2... | ecosystem: Environmental > Aquatic > Marine... | reverse complement strand
TGTGCCCGGCAAACCTGCATGGCGCACATCTTTCGCAAGATACGCGCCTTCATCGACGCGTTTCCCCAATACCGCTCCATCATGACATTCTATCTGAAGCTGCGCCAGATCATCCGGGATGGCGAGAAGCTGCAGGCGGCGCGTCAGAGATTGAGCGAGCGGGCTTTTCAGCAGCAATTGAAGGCCCTGAAGCAAAGACTGGACGAGTTGCTGAATTGGAGGAATCCCAATGACACGCTCAAGCAGGTGATCGAAAAAGTCTGCCGCCCGAAGAAACATATACTGACCTTCATCACGCATGACCGCGCGCCCCACCAAAACAACTACGGCGAATACATTATCAAGAAGGGTGTCGTGAAGCGCAAGATATCCGGTGGCAGCATGTCTGCCGAAAGCAGGCATCGCCGCCTGCCAGCGCATTCGGTCAACACGAACTCGAGTATGCTATGATTGTAAATCTGGAAATGCGATAAACGGCCGCGTAACGCTGGATTACGTATTTTCCTCTAGCACCCTGTAGTAGAAGTGCGTAGCCGTTTCGACTACTACAGGCGAACTGGTGACGCCATGATGATTATCCGAATCCTTCTTGCAGACGACCACGCGATTCTTCGTGCGGGACTGCGCGCGCTGTTTTCGGCACAGCCGGACCTGGAGGTCGTCGACGAGGTCGACAACGGAAAGGACGCTGTGCGCCGGGCCGGCGAACTCCAGCCGGACATTGTCGTTTCGGACATCTCCATGCCGAAGAGCAACGGGACCGAAGCGATCAGCGACATCAAGCGACGCTATCCTGCGATCAAGGTGCTAGTGCTCACCGTCCACAAAGAGGAAGAGTACGTGCACGTTGCGCTCGATGCCGGCGCCGATGGATACGTATTGAAGGACGATAGCCAGGAGGATCTAATTAACGCGATTCGCAGTATCTCGACGGGCAAAGCCTACCTGAGTCCAGGTGTGTGCGGGAATGTGGTACGGGGTTACCTGGGTCACCTGAGTACCGGGGATTTGGTGCCCTCATGGGAAAAGCTGTCGCACCGAGAGCGCCAGGTGCTGAAACTGGTCGCTGAAGGCCACCGCAATAAAGATATCGCGCAGTACCTCTCAATCAGCGTCAAGACCGTGGAAAAACATCGCGCAAACCTGATGAAAAAACTCGACCTCCACCACACCTCCGCAGTCACCGCTTACGCCATCGAGCACGGTCTACTTACGAAGTGAGTCTTGCGCTTCGGTGCAGGTTGGCCAATGCGCCTGCACTGTCGTCCCTTCCCCGGCGTGAGATTCGATCATAAACGTGCCTCCCGTCGCTTCGACACGCTCGCGCATGCTTCTCAGCCCGAACCCCCGATAACAGGGCGCCCGGGAAAGGCGGGCTACGTCGAAGCCCTGGCCATTGTCCAGAATTCGAAGGTGCAGGCTATCCTTCTGCTGGCACAATCGCAATTGGATTGCCGTTGCTTTGGCATGCTTGGCGATATTGCTCATGGCCTCCTGAATAATGCGGTAAATAGCGATCTTCCTTGCCTCACTGATTGCGGACTCATCCACGGCCAGTTCCTTATCGATCTGACAGCCGCTGTACAAGGCACGGAATTCCCGGCAGAACCAATCGATCGTGATCAGCAAGCCAAGATCATCGAGGGTCGATGGCCGCAGAACCTGGGTGATCTTCCGTACCTCCTCCATGGCATACTGCAGGTTCGTCACAATGCTACTCATTTGCTCGTGAGACGATGGCTGGGTGGCGATGCTGGTTTCCATAAGCGCTTCCACCTGGTACTTGACGGCGCTCATGATCTGGCCAATGCTGTCATGTAGGTCAGCAGCAATCTTTTTTCGCTCCATTTCCTGCGCGTCGATCAGCTGGCACGAGAGCAGGTGTAGCTGCCTTTCCGCCTCACATGCAGTCTTGAGTCCCGTCACATTGTCGATCACCAGGACGGCGAAGCAGGTCGCATTGTCTTGTTGCCTCCGTACCCCGGCGGGAATCGCTCTGAGGGACAACCGAAACGTCGGCCCGCAGGGTTCTTGCTGCACCTCCCATTCGAGAAGGCGCTCGACCAAGAGCCGTTTTCTGATGTCGGCCCAGCAGAGGGAGGTCGTGCTGGCGCTGTAGCGAGTAATCAGTTTCAGGATGTCGCAAAGATGTTGGCCTTTTGCAGATCCAACCTTGCCACAACCCCAGAGCTCGGCGATTTTGTTGGTACGGATCACTCGACCATCGCTGTCCAAGACAAGGAATAGCTGAGACAGGGCGTCGACAGCGGCTTCCCACTCTTGCTTTGCCGCCAGGATATTGGCGTCAACGGAGCTGGTCCGCCAGAGTGTCCGCTCGAGATGCCCAGACACTTCTTTCAATAAACGTACTTGTGATGTGTCGAACCTGCGAACATTGGCGCTGTAGGCTCCAAAGACACCCCATGCCTCACCACCATGGCGTATCGGCACGCTGGCGCCCGAGGAGATCTGCACCCCGCCCAGCATGGCGGAGACTCTTTCAGCGAGAGTCCGGTTTTCTGAATCAACGAGGCATACGCCTCTTGACAACACCGACATGGTCTCAGCCTGATCGGCGGTGACCGCATCGTTGGTGGAGGTTTCATCGCGGTGTCGGAATCCGACCGCGGCGCGAAGGCGGAAGGCACGCCCTGTAGCGCTGATCTCGCTGACGAACACGTGCGTTGCGGGCAGGGCGCGGGCAGCAAACTCCGCTGCCGATTTGACAATCGCCTCGGTAGACCAGTCCCTTAGACGGGCAGGAAACGCTCTGGACTTGCTCCGGGGAATAGGCACCTCAGGAATGCCGTAACGCTCTAACGTCTGCATACTGCCGTTTCCCCGCTCATGTCCTACGGTGGCCGAGCAATCGTTGGTTCGTCAATATTCGCTTTCGGCAGCTCGCCCGCCTTGTCAGGCGATGTCCGGATGGCGGAGAGTATCTGGAAATTCGAGGCCGTCGAGCTTCATCCGGGATACGCCACGAATCTAGCTCATGGGCATGGAAATACACCGGGAAAGCCCGAAGACGGAGGCTAACCCTAGGGTGGGAAGGCGGGTTTACCCGCATCTTGGCTCCGTGCTTGCCTTGGCCACCATTCAGGCGCGAAGCACCAACCTGAGCCCGATTTTCGCCGCTTGCCCCACAAGCCAGGATCGTTTCTTTATGGATTTGTTGGCCAGGCGTACGTCGACGCTCAGGGTCCCCCAATCGTAATCGTTTGATGTATAGGAAAATTGCGCCAGAAAACATGGACTCACCTGTCTATCGGCAAGGTAGTGCCCTTGCTTCCAGCCGGGACACTGCGACTTGCGCAGCCCCTCTGGGGCACGCGGACCGTTGACGTCCGGGTCGCGAGGCACCAGGTCGGCCCGGTCTTGGCCGGCTCCGTTGAGGGGACACGGGATTGGAATCGGCTGTTAGCCGCTGAACGCTGAGAGGAGGCGCGGGGTTCCGACACGGCGCTTCGCACCTGTATCCCACGCCCTTTGTGTACGAAACCATCCTCACTCCTCACATGATGAGGCTGCCCCGAGCGGGGTATGGCCTCGCTCGAGCGAATAGCGAGATAGTCCCTTGACTTTCGTCAGTGTTTATGAGTCAGTCTAGCTTGATCACGCCTCGCGTCAAGGGTCAGGGGTCAGGAGGCGGGCGGGCAGGGGCTCATGAGCCACGGGGATCTGACCGCTCAGCGGCCGTGTCCTCAGGCGTTGCTGGGCAGGCGCGGGTCTCAGAGGCCCAGGCGGCGCGGGTTGCGCGCTATCACCGCGATCTCCGCGAGGGACGCTCTGTTATAGCTGGCGCAGGTGCTCGCGTCGCCGAGTCTCGGTCGATCAGCAGGTTGTGCAGCGTCGGTCTGTGTCGCCGAGAGGGGCTTTCCAGCCTCAACGATCGGGGTGCGAACAAGTGGATGGCCCGATTTCCCTGCTAATCTCGATTGACAGGTGCCGCAAGGTGCCGCGCCAGCTCTTTGTAGCGAGCGTCGAACATTGCCGACATAGGGCAGTAACGGATCGGATATGAGCGCAAAATGCCTTCTGCTTGCCCGGGATCACGCAGTCGTCCCTGAGGGCATCGAGTCTCCGTTCTCCTCCGTAAGAAAGGTGCAGGTCGTGGGAGGGGGTGATGACGGTTCCCGGCAGATCAGGCAGCGGCATGCGGCGACCCGCGGCATTGCGACGTTCATAAAGGAGTCCGATGACCTCGTCAACGCCGCACGCCTGACCGCCAACGCATTCCGGAACCGCCTGGTGGCGGGTTGATGTGGTCGCTCGGGCAATGAAAGGGGAGCATGACCCGATCGAGCAGTTCGGCTTTGCCCGCCTGTATGCATTCGTCAGCCTCGCGGCCCTGCTGGTCGCGGCGGCTGCGTTGGCCGTCCTCCACCGGGAGCTGTCGATCCGAACCATTGTCGAGTTTGGAGAGCAGAGCAATGTCACGGTGGCCAGGACGGTGCTGCACGAGATTCGTCCGGAGCTGGAGGACTATCTCCGCGCGGGTGAGGCGGTCACGCGGATCGCGACGACCGAGTCGGTGCCCCCCGGTCTCCTGAGCCTGATCCAAGCGTCCCTGAAGGATACGGCGATCGAGCGGGTCAAGATCTACAACCGCAACGGCTTCGTCCTCTATTCCACGCTGGAGCATGAGATCGGCACGGACGACAGCCAGAATCCCCGCTTTCGGGGAGCAATCGAGGGCAATGTGCGCAGCAAGCTCCGTTACCGGGATCCCTTCAGTCTGTCCGATCGGAGTGACACGGACGACAATCTGATCGAGACCTATGTCCCTGTCTGGGAGGGCGGAGAATCGCAGCCTTCGGGCGTTCTCGAGATCTATACCGATATCGACCACCTGGTTCATGCGATGAGCCGGAATGAGCTGCTGATCTTCGCGGGCATCGCCCTGATCATGGTCATTCTCTACGGCTTCCTGCTCTTGGTCGTGCGCCGCTTGGAGCAGATGATTGCCTCTCAGCGCCAGACGATCCTCGAGCGAACCCGGGTCCTGGAGGTATTGTCCACCCGGATGCTCGCTGCCGAGGAAGGTGAGCGTCGCCGCGTGGCCTGGGAGCTGCATGAGGATATCGCCCAAAACCTGAGTGCGGCAAAGATCAGGGTGGAGGCGTTGGCGAACGCTGTTGCAGAGAACCCGTCGCTGGTCGGGGGTGTTTCGAGCGATGGTGTGCTGCCGCTGGTGCAGGACGCCATTCGAGATGTGCGCGCCCTTGCCATGGACTTGCGCCCCCCTGGCTTGGACGATTTCGGACTCGTCGCCACCACCCGGTGGCTGTGCCGCGAGGCCGAGCAGCTCCGCGGGCAGGCGGAGATTACGCCGGACATCGCCGTGCGCGATGCGGACGTCCCCGATCCGCTGAAGAGCATCATCTTCCGCATCACGCAGCAGACGCTGAAGCGTTTGGTTGATACGCCGGGCGTCGGGGACATCCGCGTCGCCTTGAAGCGGGAGAAAGGGCTTCAGCTCACTGTCGACTTCGGGGCGGAGGCTGGCGCCGAAAAAAACGGGCCCGAGTTCGCCACCTTGCCGGACGAACGGGCTATTGCCGCTTTCTGGGAGCGCGCAGTGCTATCCGGGGCCGCGTTTAGCGCAACCCATCCCGACAAGGGCCGCTTCTGCTACCAAGCCACCTGGATGGTCTGAGCCCGCCACGGGATGTCGCTAGGCCCGGTCGCCTACAGGCGGAAGATTGGCGGAGTTCGCCGGCTCACCGCAACGGGATTCGCAACGCGTCGAACAGCCGAAATAGGCGTTGGCTTTTCAGACAATCGTCCACTATGGCAGCACAGTGGCGCACCGAGAGCGCTCATCAGCGCTTCAAACCGCGAGACCGCGGGTCCCTTCGCTCGCCGGCCCAGCTGCCGGTCACCGCTGCCCGCTCCTCGATGCTGGCGAGGCGGTTATCGACAGGTGGGTGTCCTGAGTTTGTGGTATGTCAACTTTGCAGGTGCCGTCACCCACGCGGTGCTGCCCTACGACCGGTACCTGCGCCACCTGCCCCAGTATCTCCAACAGGCGGACATGGAGAGCAACGGCAAACGGGTCACCCGCGACGGCCGACCAGTGGGGCGTCGAGCTGGGCAAGGAGCTGGCCCGGATGATCCTGCCTGAGCTGACGGGGGAGGGCCGCGGCGTCCACGGCCGGGTTGATCGAGCGTTGTCGACGGCTGCGCGGCTAGTCGTTTGCGCCGATGGCGCTCGCCGTGGTCCCCCACGGTGGCTGGGCGTTCGGCTCGGTCAGCCTGTTCATGGATCTGTCATCCGAGCGGATTCACAGCCTGCTGCCGGTCTTCCTGGTTAGCACCCTTGGGGTGAGCGCCCTGGCGGTGGGGCTGATCGAGGGGATCGCGGAGGCGACCGCCGCCATCGCCAAGGTCTTCTCCGGAGCCTTGAGCGACTGGATCGGCCGGCGCAAGCCGCTCGTGCTGCTGGCTACGGACTGGCTGCTCGGCAGCAAGCCGCTCTTTCCGCTGGCGACGGGGGTGGCCATGGTGCTAGCGGCGCGGTTCATCGATCGCGTCGACACGGGAATGCTCGATTCGCCTGACCGGATCCGTGTTGTCGAGGATATTCGGCAGGCCGGCGAAGGCCCGAGTGTCGGGTAGGGCCAGCCGGAGGCGGTCGATCGCTTCGATCTCGATACGGCCGGCACCTGTTTCAAGGGCCAGCACGTGGCCGCCCCGGGCTCGGTCGTCAGTCAGAAAGTGCAAATGGTAGCCGACAACGTTGAGCCCTTGCATGAAACCGGGCATGTAGAAGCCGATCAGAGTGCCGGAAACGTCGTGCTCTTCGAACACGGCTTGCTCCTTGACCACCTCCGTCAGCGGCCGGTAGGGCGGTGTCTGCGCCGGGACGCTTCGCACCTTCACGTAAGGGAAGGTCCCGCGAATGCGCAGGGCGTGGTAATGCGACCGATTGTCCATCAGGCCGTCGACGTGGCGTTCGAGCGCAGCCAGGGAGAGCCCGGTGGGCAGGGGCGCGGAACGATCCGGGGCGAAAAACACCGCCACGGCGAAGGGACTGAGGGTCTCGGGGGCGATCGGGTAGGCCCGGCCGTTCGATCGCACCTGGTAGAAGCGCCCGTCCAGCCCGATCATTTCCCCGTCGAGCCCGTTGACCGTTCCAAGGGCGAAATCTCCCTGGCGACCCAGCTCGCCAAAAGACAGGTCACCGTCGTAGACGCCCTGCACGAGAGAGTCGATCGTCGAGTACTGGAACAAGTAATGGGAGCGGTCTTCGCCCGCAGCCGGGGCCTGGGCGAAGCACAGCGCTAGAAGGCCGGCCAGGATCGGACTCAGATACCGATGCAGTCGGATGCACAACGGAGGGGGCGACTCTGGGCCGCCTCGGCGGCTGGGACTCGTGGGTGACATGGGCCTCGACCTCTTGCGGAACCGCGGCACATCCGGTGTATGCCGCTTCCGGGCGGACGAAAGAAACCGACTCGGGCCGTTGGATTTGTGCCGTTGCATGGAGGTGGCCGTGCCGGCGTCACTCGCTTCTGAAGGTGACCTCGGGGAACGCGCCGCTAGGACCGTCCAGCAGGCTTGCGGTCTGCCCGCGCAGGTGCTTGTCGAAGGAGGCGCCGTGGGAGGCGATGACCACCGTGAAGCGTCCCTCGAGGGCTGGGGCGAGGGGCAGACCCAGCCGGCTGTGGGGTGTATACCGAGTCGGCCCAGCCGGACGGGAGGGGCTGGCCAGCCGCAACGGCCGCGGCGACCGGCTAATTCTCGCTGCTGGCTCCAAAACGCGGAGAGCCCGAATTTTCAGCATGATTCAGACCATCTCACGGGTCAGGCGCGGCCATCGTCAACATCATTTCCGCTCTCGCATTGTAGCCGAAGCAGACCGCCCCAAGGCTGCAATGCGCAGCTTGCGAATTTGCCTAAGCTAATCGCTAACAGCTAATGGCTAACTGCTTTCCTTGGGATGAGCTGCTATGTGCATCGTGAGATAGCATCGGTCGGCATCTGCAAGTCCTGTGGCAAGGCGGTCTGTCCCGAGTGCGCGGCCGCCGAAGCCCCGGCGCTAGCCTGTGCCACGGAGCAATGTGCGGACCGCGTTGCGCAGGTACGGTGATCAGCGCGGTCCGACTCCGAGTGTCGTGGTCGCCCTAGGCCCGACAGGGCCGACCTTTGCCGCTATACTCAAACCCTATTGAGTCAAGAGCAGATTGGTATCAGATGCGGAACGCACGCCTTGACCGCCGCCTCCGGAGGGCGGCCCAGTGTCTTTCCGTTATGCTATTCGCCCCGGCAGCCCACGCGCAGCAGCCCGACGCGGACGAGCTGTTGCGCATGGTCTCGGCCGACCGCATCGACAAGGCAGAGCTGGTGGCCTACGGGCCCGGAGCGATACCGGGACTTATCCATCTCTACGCTGACGGCGACGAGCAGCAGCGCGCAAGAGTCGCCGACGCCTTCTACGTACTGGGCAGCAAGTCGCCGGAGGCGCAGAGGCTGCTGATGCAGGATGTGCACAGCCAGAATCAGCGGCTGCGGCTGGCGGTGCAGTGGGCGCTGGGGCGGGTGAGCGACGACCCGCGGGTGGTGGATGCGCTGCTGCAGAACATGCAACATGACGGCAACCCCCTGTTCCGAGACAAGGCGGCCTGCGCCCTGGCCTATGATCAGATCCATCTCGATCCGCAACAGAAGGTCCGGCTATTTTCGGGCCTGATCGACGGGCTGTCCAGCGAGACTACCCAGGTGAGAAAGATCTCGCTGCAGGCGCTGCAGATCCACGCTGGGCAGACCAAGGGCTACAACCCCACCGCCCCGGCGGAAGAGCGTGCGATCGGTGTGGAGCGGTGGAAGCGATGGCTCGAAGACTACCGCTCTACGCTCTGATATGGCTGGCCTGGCTGCTGCCGGCTGTCGCGCTCTGTGCCGACGACGGCCCCTGGACGCTGCTGGCCGGCTACAGCTTTGATGACGACCGCATCGACAGCGGCCCCGACACCTTCCGCATCTTCAACAACGCCAAGGGCACCGTCGGCCTGTGCAGCGATATCCGCTACAGCGGCTACTATGCGGTGGAGATCCGGGACGTGGCCAGGGACTCGGATTTCCCCGAGCTGCAGGGCTACTTCCAGATGATGGACAGCGGCACTCTGCACGCCCACTTCGCCCTCCTCGTCGCCGATCCCTATCAGGAGCTGAACATCGCCCTGGCCGGTCCAGCAGGTTTCCGTCTGGGACGCGACGGCATCGCCTTCTGGCTCTCCACGCGCGACGGCCGGCTGGTTCACACCTCCGACAGCATCCCCAAGCCGCTGCTGACCCTTACCCCCTACGCCTGGTACCGGGTCGATCTGCAGTACGACATCGACCGCGGTAGCTACGACCTGCGCATACTGGAGGAGGGGCAGGAGCCGCCGCGGGTGGATTTGCGCGATCAGCCCAACGCCGCCAGCCAGGTGGGCTCGGCGGTGGACAAGTTCTCCTTCGTCGGCGACCTGGGCAAGGATGTCTCGAGTGCCGCCTACTACGTGGACGACATCATCATCGGCGTCGGCAAGGAAATGGCGCTCGCTCCCTTTGTCGCCCCCGGACGGCGCAAGCTGTTCATCGATCGCTGGTGGGAGTACCAGACGCTGCTGCAGAGCGAGCTGCGTTGTCTGCCCGCCCAGGGGCCTGAGGATTTCGGGATTTCGGGGACGGAGCTGTGGCGGGTCTTGGGCGATCAGGGGCGCACGGCCTTCCGCCGGATGCTGGAACAGGATGATCGGGACCTGCTCGGACTGCCGCCCCTGGCGGCTGGCTGGGCGCGGGGTATAGGCGACTGGAAGAAGGGGTGCGAGCTGCTGCAGCGCAAGCAGCCTAGGGCGGCCATGGCGGCCTTCGAAGAGGCGGCCGTCCCTCTGTTCGGATCGAAGGTCGTCGATCTCTCGCTCACCATGGCCCTGGCCCAGGCCGGGCGCTGGGGTGAGGTGGGTGAGCGTCTCGCCGCAGAGTCCCCAGAGTGGGAGGGGGATGCCCGCTTCGATCTAATCGTCGGGCGCATCGCTGTTGCTCGCGGCGACCCGGCGCTGTCCCAGCCGCACTGGCGCGGCTATCTCGACGCCCTGCAGTCGGTGGAGCAAGGTGCCATCGAAAACCCCTACGACGGCCGGCCTCAGCAGAACGACGCCACCCCTGAGCTGCTGGCCAAGCGTGCGTCCACGGCCGCACAGCAGTCGGTGCTGGAGCAGAACCTGTTCCTGCTGCTGTGGGAGCAGCGTTACGGCGAGGCGGCGGATCTTGCCCGCGAGGTGGCCGACCATTTCAGCGCCCGGCCCAGGCTCCTGGCTCGCTGGTTGGAACACCAGGGCGATGCCACCTTTCTGGACGGCGACTACGGGACCGCTATCGCCGTCTACAAGCGCAGCGTGCAGCTCTGGCCGGCCGAGTGTAGCAGCGCACTCGCCAAGCTGTCGGACCTCTACTTCCTGTTGGGCGATATGGCGCGGGAGCGGCAGTACCGCGAGCGCATCTACGGCGCCCTGCGGCCCGTCGAGCAGTTGTCGCAGGATTGAGCTGGCTTCCCGAGCCCGAATATTTCCTGATCCCAAATGTCGATAGCTGACTTACCGCCACATTTTTCGCTACTGGGAAGGAGCTGGCTCGGCGTAGCGCCAATAGCTGCAGGTGGGACCGTTCACTCGCAATACTGCAGCTTGGGGACCTCCGGGTAGAAGGACCACAGCGCCGAGTAGCCGCCGTTAAACTCCGTCAGGGTCGCAGAGTATTCGCGCTTTCCCTTTCGTTGGACCAGGGCCAATGGGGCCAGAATCGAGCCGGCTCGTGTCCGGTGACGGAAGATCCTGTCGATTTTGACCGTATTGGTGGGGTGTATTGGTCGTTAGACGAGGTCCCCGTCGTCCTGCCGGGTCGAAGCGACTCGGTATTTGCTCATACCGGCGCAAGTGGGTCGATCGAGTCTGACTTCATTGATCCCATCATCCTAGAAGCGGCAGTTGAACGGGTGGGCGTCTACCGTTTGTTCTCGCAAGTCGACGCCCCGGCCTCACAGACGCTTTGCGGCTGGTCAGCTTCCCACGCCGAAGTTGCGCAGAGCGGTGCGGAAGGAGTTGAATGGGCTGAGTACCGCGTCGACGATAATAACCGTAAAGCCGAGCCAGTGGTAAAAGCTAGGCGCTTCGCCGAGCTTGAATACCAGGTAGGACAAGAGGCCGGTCGAGAGGACCACCGCCAGCACGGCGAAGACGATATCGGACAAGAAATACGCTGTACTGATGTCTCCGGACTTGAAGAACTCGACGATCAGGACGATCACGCAGATCCCGATAAAGACGTAACCGGCCACACCGTGCATGTTTACAGTCATATAGTGCGCGGCCACCAGGTACCCGATGAGCAGGAGGGGGTAGGGGATCTTGCTGAAGATCCCCATGCCATTCTTCCTGCTGTTGATCGTAATGTTCTCAGTCATGCGTCGATCCTCAAGGCAGAAATGGAGGTAGAGTGAAGCCTTCCGAGGCTGAGGGGATTATCAGGGTTGGGTCACGACTTTTCCAGGGCCCAGCATCTTGGCGCTCTACGTCGGGGCGCTCGCCGAGTGGACGCGGCGCAGTTGGTTGGAGCTGGTTATTGTGCAAGCTCACTTGCTCCAGTGACCAACGATCCGACAGACCGCGTATTAACGCTGGGCAATTCCCGGCTGGGCCACTCGCCCTTCATCCGCGACGTAACCCGCAAATACCTCCGCCATCCATTCGACAAACACCCGCACCTTCGCGCTCAAGTGACGGTTCGGCGGATATACCACGTGCACGGCTGCCCCGTCGCTATTCCAGTCCCCCAGCACCTGCACCAGCTCGCCCTTGGCCAAGTGCTCCGCAACCGCGAATCTAGCCGTTTGAAAGATACCCAAGCCCGCAAGACCGGCGGCCAAGTAAGCATTGCTGTCGTTGACCGCCACCCGGTAAGGCCCGAACACTTCGATCCGCTCCCCCTCCTTGTTGAAGTCCAGCGGCGTGACCCGCGACCTGCCGGCCACGAAGTAGCTCACCACCAGCTCATGGTCAAGGACGGCCTCGAGGCCGGGGAGCGCATCCTGGTCAACGGCCTGCAGAAGGTGCACCCCGGCACCCTGATCGCCCCGCAGCCGGTGAAAGAAGACCCCAAGGTCGCGAGCGTCCGGTAACCGACCACCTCACGCCGGCGCGGACCGGAATTCCCATTCGAGCAACGTGCACCGGCGGGTGCCGGTGGGGAAACCGCTCTTTCCGGTTCGTGCCGACAGGCGTCAAGGGAGGCCCCAATGAACCTTTCAAGATTCTTCATCGACCGGCCGATCTTCGCCGGCGTCCTGTCGCTGCTGATCTTCATCGGGGGCCTGCTCGCCGTGGGCGGCCTGCCGATCTCCGAGTACCCGGAGGTGGTGCCGCCCTCGGTGGTGGTGCGGGCCCAGTACCCGGGCGCCAATCCCAAGGTCATCGCCGAGACCGTGGCCACGCCCCTGGAAGAGGCGATCAACGGGGTCGAGGACATGCTCTACATGAGCAGCCAGGCCACCACCGACGGCCTGATGACCCTCACCGTCACCTTCAAGCTCGGCACCGATCCGGACAAGGCCCAGCAGCTGGTGCAGAACCGGGTGTCCCAGGCGGAGGCGCGCCTGCCCGAGGAGGTGCGCCGCCTCGGGGTCTCGACCGTCAAGAGCTCGCCCGATCTCACCATGGTGGTGCACCTGCTCTCGCCCTCCGGGCGCTACGACATGACCTATCTGCGCAACTACGCGCTGCTGCACGTCAAGGACCGCCTGGCGCGGCTGCCCGGGGTGGGGGACGTGCGCCTGTTCGGCGCCGGCGACTACGCCATGCGGGTGTGGCTGGACCCCCAGAAGGTAGCCGAGCGCGGCCTGTCCGCGAGCGACGTCGTCAACGCCATCCGCAGCCAGAACGTGCAGGCCGCGGCCGGCGTGGTGGGTGCCTCCCCGGGGCTGCCCGGGGTGAACCTGCAGCTCTCCATCAATGCTCACGGCCGTCTGGACAACGAGGCCGAGTTCGGCGACATCATCGTCAAGACCGGTGCCGACGGCGCGGTGACCCGGCTGCGCGACATCGCCCGCATCCAGCTCGGCGCCTCCGGCTACTCCCTGAGGTCCTTGCTCGACAACAAGGATGCGGTGGCCATCCCCATCTTCGCCGCACCCGGCTCCAATGCCATCGAGATCTCCGACGGCGTGCGCGCCACCATGGCCGAACTCGCCCAGCACATGCCCGAGGGCGTGGGCTACGAGATCGTCTACGACCCGACCCAGTTCGTGCGCGCCTCCATCGAGTCGGTGGTGCACACCCTGCTGGAAGCGGTCGCCCTGGTGGTGCTCGTGGTGATCCTGTTCCTGCAGACCTGGCGCGCGTCGATCATTCCGCTGCTGGCGGTGCCGGTCTCCATCGTCGGCACCTTCGCGGTGATGTACCTGTCCGGCTTCTCCATCAATGCCCTGAGCCTGTTCGGGCTGGTACTGGCCATCGGCATCGTGGTCGACGACGCCATCGTGGTGGTGGAGAACGTGGAACGCAACATCGAGGCCGGCCTGGCGCCGCGGGAGGCAAGCTATCGGGCCATGCGCGAGGTCTCGGGGCCCATCATCGCCATCGCCCTGGTGCTGATCGCGGTGTTCGTTCCGCTGGCCTTCATCAGCGGCCTGACCGGACAGTTCTACCGCCAGTTCGCTCTGACCATCGCCATGTCCACGGTGATCTCGGCGATCAACTCGCTCACCCTGTCGCCGGCGCTCTGCGCCGTGCTGCTCAAGCCCCACGATGCCCCGAGAGACGCCCTGACCCGGGCGATGGACAAGCTGCTGGGCCCGCTGTTCCGTGGCTTCAATTGGCTGTTCGGACACGGTGCCGAGGCCTACCGCGGCGGCGTGCGCGGCGCCGTCTCCCGCAAGGCGCTGATGCTCGGCCTCTACCTGGCGCTGGCCGGCGTGACCTTCGGCCTGTTCAAGGCGGTGCCCGGCGGCTTCGTGCCGGCCCAGGACAAGCAGTATCTGATCGGCTTCGCCCAGCTGCCGGACGGGGCGACCCTGGACCGCACCGAGGCGGTGATCCGCCGCATGGGCGACATCGCCCTCGAGCAGCTGGGGGTGGAGCACGCGGTGGCCTTCCCGGGGCTGTCCATCAACGGCTTCGTCAACAGCTCCAGCTCGGGCATAGTGTTCGTCACCCTGAAGGACTTCGACGAGCGCCAGGACCCGAGCCTGAGCGCGGGGGCCATTGCCGGCGCCCTGAATCGGCAGTTCTCGGCCATCCAGGACGCCTTCATCGTCATGTTCCCGCCGCCCCCGGTGCACGGCCTGGGCACCACCGGCGGCTTCAAGCTGCAGCTGGAGGACCGCGCCTCCCTCGGCTATGCGGCGCTGGACAAGGCCGTCAAGAGGTTCATGGCCGCGGCGCGCAAGGCGCCGGAACTCCAAGGTCTGTTCACCAGCTACAAGGTGAACGTGCCGCAGCTCTATGCCGACATCGACCGCACCCGCGCCCGCCAGCTCGGGGTGGCGGTGACCGACGTCTTCGACACCCTGCAGATCTATCTCGGCAGCCTCTACGTCAACGACTTCAACAGTTTGGCCGCACCTACAGCGTGCGCGTGCAGGCGGACGCCCCGTTTCGCGCCCGCGCCGAGGACGTGGGGCGACTGAAGGTGCGCTCCGCCGGCGGTGCCATGGTGCCCCTGTCGGCCCTGCTCGACGTGACCAACAGCTTCGGACCCGAGCGGGCCATGCGCTACAACGGCTTCCTCTCCGCGGACATCAGCGGCGGGCCGGCGCCGGGCTACTCCTCGGGTCAGGCCCAGGACGCGGTCAAGCGCATCGCCGCCGCGACCCTGCCGCCGGGCATCGGCTACGAGTGGACCGAGCTGACCTACCAGGAGATCCTTGCCGGCAACTCGGCGGCGTGGGTCTACCCGCTGGCGATCCTGCTGGTGTTCCTGGTGCTGGCGGCCCAGTACGAGAGCCTGACCCTGCCCCCGGCCATCATCCTGATCGTGCCCATGAGCCTGTTCGCCGCCATGACCGGGGTCTGGCTCTCCCAGGGCGACAACAACGTGTTCACCCAGATCGGGCTCATGGTGCTGGTGGGGCTGTCGGCAAAGAACGCCATCCTGATCGTGGAGTTTGCCCGCGAGCTGGAGCTCGCTGGGCGCACACCGGTGCAGGCAGCGATCGAGGCGGCCCGGCTGCGGCTGCGCCCGATCCTGATGACCTCCATGGCCTTCATCATGGGCGTGCTGCCGCTGGTGATCTCCACCGGAGCCGGCTCGGAGATGCGCCGGGCCATGGGGGTGGCGGTCTTCTCAGGGATGATCGGTGTGACCGCGTTTGGCCTGTTCCTGACCCCGGTGTTCTACGTGCTGCTGCGCCGTCTCGCCGGAAACCGGGTGCTGAAGCTGCACGGGCGGGTCGTGCATGAGGAGGCGTTTGCCGGGGCCGGGGCCATCGGCGGCGCAGCGCCCGTGCTGGCGGCGCCGGTGCCGCCTGAAGGTTGAGCATTGATGGGGGTGGCGGGCCTAGACGCCCCTTCCCCGCGGGCGGGGAGGGTCGGGGAGGGGAGTCCGACCTTCAAAGGTGCATGTCCACTTTTTGCTGATTCTATTGTGGAACGGCAACCCCGAGGAGGCCAGGATGGCCGAGGACTGGCGGCGGGTCGCCTAGGGGCGGCGGTTGCCCTGACGATGCCAGGGTCTCGCGGTAGCTCCAGGGCAGCCAGGCCCC